>WPCJ01355867.1_pt1 | contig 42632 bp, 38 predicted proteins | sample 5399831 | NCBI WGS metagenome assembly WPCJ01 (sample SAMN12869470, study PRJNA574797) | sludge metagenome | isolation source: wastewater treatment of pH10 | place: China:Beijing | collected 2019-05-20
GGTTTCGCGGCCGGCATCGGCGCGGACTTGGCAGCGGCAGCCGGCGCCTTCGCCTTGGCAGCGGCGGTCGGTGCAGCAGCGGGCGCTGGTGCTGCGGGCGTTGCGGTCGCGGTGGTGTCTTCGCCACCCATGCCGACCTTCTTCGCGAGATTGCTGAAGAAGCCGCCATTCGACGAGGCCGAGGCGACGCGCGTGGTGGCTTCGGCGGCCGGTGCTGCCGGAGCAGCCGTTTCATCAGAGTTCGAGAACATCGAGGCAGCGAAGGACGGCGAAGCCGTCGCCATCGCTGTCGCCTTCGGCGGATTGACGTGCGGCGGAATGGTGCCCGGTGCGCGCGAATAAGCGACGCTCTGCGAGCCTGGCAGATCCGGTTCGGACAGACCCGTCGAGCCTTCCGGAATCTTCGATGCAAAGATGCGATTCATGCCGCCGTCGATATCCGGACGGCGCTGCGCCATCGGCGTGCCCTTGGCGATCAGCTCATTGGTCTTGGCATCGTCCGACGCTTCCTTGGCGCGGACGGCATCGGCGATCTCGGCCGGCACTTCATAGACCGGGCACTTGGCCGAGGCATTGAACATCGCCGGACGCGACGACGATGCGTTTGGCACCACCGGATCGAACACATAGCGCTGCTCGCAGAACTCGACCTTCGGCTCCTGCTTGGTCACTTCGAAATGGTCGTAACCGACCTTGATCATCTTCCAGAACGGCATGTTCGGATTGCTGCGATGACGGGCCATGTTCACCGGCGTCATGCGGAACGGATAGGCCTGCACCTGGAAACCGCGCTGGCCGCCAAAGAAGCTCTCGCGGCCAAAGGAATAGATTTCCGAGATCTGCTCGTCGGTCATGGCGTAGCAGCCGCGCGACGAGCAATCGCCATGCACCATCAGCTGCGAGCCGGTGCGGCCGAGCGATTTATCGAAGGCGTTCGGATAGCCCATATTGAAGGACAGATAGAACGACGACTGCGGGTTCATCTGGCCCGGCGTGATGGTGTAAAAACCTTCCGGCGCCTGACGATCGCCTTCCTTGATCTTCGGACCGAGATCGCCCGACCAGCGGCAGATCGGATAGGTCTTCAGCAAGGCGAACTGGCCGGAGCGCGTCTGCTTCCAGACCTCGAGTTCGGCCTCCTGCTTGAACAGGCGGATCAGCATCGGCGATTGCGGATCCATGTCCTTGGCGGCCATTTCGGCCAGCATCTTTTCCGGAATCGGCTTGTTCGCCTTGGCATTGCTCGCCAGCGACATCTGCTCGCCATTGCAGCCAGCCAACAGCGCACCGGCCGACAAAACGGCCGAGGTGAGCAGCGCGCGAACAAGCGTGCGATTGATCAAGATGAAACTCCGCAGCCGGCGAAAACCGACACCCCAAAGAATGAGGACAAATTAGTCCTAATTCATTCCGAAATATTAGCCTTAAGGCGCCACGCCCGCAACACAACCACCCGTGAGGGCCCGGTTCCATTCCGGCGATGGTGAAGAGAGATTGAAGATCGCCCCCCGGGCGGAATTGCGGCGGAGGCTCGACGGGCGGAGCGGATGGTTAACTGGAAGTGCGGGTGCGCCCGAGGCCACTCCCACAGTCCCTCATGGTGAGGAGGCGCGAAGCGCCATCTCGAACCATGAGATCGCCTGGCTCCCTGCCCTTGCGGCCATCCTTCGAGACGCCGCTGCGCGGCTCCTCGGGATGAGGGCTGAGGGTGTTTGCGAGACGCCTTAGAGAGAGACCCTCAAGCCCTAATAACCGTCTTCAAGTAGTTGTAAGCCTTGATGACTTCGATCAGGCGGTCTTCCGTGGAGCGGTCGCCGCCATTGGCGTCCGGGTGGTGCTGCTTGACCAGCGCCTTGTACTTCGCCTTGACGTCGTCGAGGGTCGCCTCGGCGGTCAGACCCATGACCTGGAGCGCCTTGCGCTCCGCATTCATGACCTTGCGGGCTTCCGGCTTCGGCGCCTCCGCCTGGGCGCGACGACGGCCACGGCCAAGACCGTTCATCTCGTCGAACATGGCAAATGGATCGACGGCGCCGTCGAGATCGGCCTCGCCGGTCTTGCCTTTGCCCTTGGTGCCATTGGCGCCCATCTTCCAGGTCGGACGGTGGCCGGTCAGCGCGTCCTTCTGGTACTTGGCGACGGCATCGACGGACATGCCCTGGAAGAAGTTGTAGCCCTGATTGTACTCGCGCACATGGTTCAGGCAGAAATGCCAGTATTCCTTGTCCTGCGCGCGGCCCTTCGGCGCGCGGTGCGGGCCCTTGTTCTTACATTCGGGCCACTCGCACATCACCGCCGCCTCGCGCGCAGCGGCCTGCTGCTTCGCACTCAGCTTGTTCGGCTTGATACGGATGCTGTCGAAGAATTTGGATGAGTCGATGGGCATGGCTGACTTTGACTACGCAACGCACAAAGCTTCAAGTCTTGACATTCGGATTACCCTCACAGGCCCCGTCCGCGGGGCGACAACCGCCCCTCGCGGGCCGTCATGACATCACGATGGACGCCCGCCGCCCGAGCGGCTAAGCCGGTCATCATGACCATGAAAGATAACATCACAAAGAAGCTGACAGAGGCTTTCGCGCCCCGCAGCCTGACCGTGACCGATGAATCGCATCTGCATGCCGGTCATATGGGCCACCGCCCCGAGGGTGAAACCCACTTCAGGGTCAATATTGTGTCTGAGGCCTTCGAAGGGAAGAGCCGGATCGACCGCCACCGGATGGTCAATACGCTGCTGGCCGCGGAACTCGCGGGAACCGTGCATGCGCTGGCGGTAAAGGCGCAGACGCCGGGCGAAACCTAAGGCACGTCATTCTGGGGGCGTGCCGAAGGCACGACCCCAGAATCTCGATATGGGAGTCTCCGGGAGCCAAGCCACTCCGAGGTTCCGGTTTCGCGCCTTCGGCGCGCCCCGGAATGACAGGTGTGCGGCAGCTACTTCTTCAGCGACGCGATCGCTTCGAGCACGTTCGGCTTCAGTCCCGCCCCGCCCGCATCGAGGTGCTCGAAGATCTTCTTCCGCATGCGCGGGTCCCAGAACTTCTTGATGTGCTCGGCGATCCCCGCCACGGCCTTGTCGTGGCCCTGGCTGTTGAAGAAATCGCCAATCTGATTGGCCATATAGATCAGCCGGTCAGGCGACGACGTGTGCGCGTGGGTGTCCATTGTCTTGTCCTGATGCATCCGCGACCACGCGGTGCGGATGTGTGAAAACTTCGAAACCGTCCGAGCGCGCGATGGCGGCGAGCGTGATACCCGCCGCTTCGGCCATACGGATGGCGAGCGCGGTGGGCGCCGAGACCGACACCATAACCGGCGCGCCGATGGCGGCGGTCTTCTGCACCATTTCGACGGAGACGCGGCTGGTGAGCAACACCATGCCCCTCTGCGTATCGACGCTGGCCTGCGCCAGCGCACCGGCGAGCTTGTCGAGCGCATTGTGGCGCCCGACATCCTCACGCAGCGCAAAGATGCCCTGCTCCCGCGTCCAGAACGCGGCGGCGTGTACCGCGCGGGTCTCGATATTGATCTTCTGCAAGGGCGCCAGCGCGTCCATCGCCGCCATGATCTGACTGAAGGTGAAAGAGCTGCCTGCCCCCACCACCGCAGCAGGCTTCACGGCCTCGGTAATCGAGTCGATGCCGCAGAGACCGCAGCCCGTCGGCCCGGCGATCTGCCGGCGCCGCGCGCTGATGCTCTCGGCCTTGTCGCTCGCGAGCCACATCCGCAATTCGACGCCATCGTCGAATTCAACGGCCTCGAAACTCTCGATCTCGCCGATATCAGCGACCACGCCCTCGCTCAGGCTAAAGCCATAGGCGAAGTCCCGGTAGTCCTGCGGCGTCCCCATCATGACGGCATAGGTGCCACCATTATAGGTGATCGCCAGCGCGGTCTCTTCCGGAACGGCGCGCAGACCCTCGCTGACGCCGGAGCGGCGCCAGACCTTGCGGGCAGCTTTGCGAACCGGATCGTGCATGGACTACTCGGCGGCCTCCAGCGGCGCGATACGGCGCGACAGACGGGCCTGCTCATCATATTCCTTCTGCCATTCCGACGGACCGTTGGAGGGCGAGATCTGCACCGCGGTCACCTTATATTCCGGACAGTTGGTCGCCCAGTCCGAGAAGTCGGTGGTGATGACATTGGCCTGCGTGGTCGGGTGGTGGAACGTGGTGTAGACCACGCCCGGCGCCACGCGCTCGGTGATGAGCGCGCGCAACGTCGTCTCGCCGGCACGGCTCTGCAGCCGCACCCAGTCGCCCTCGCGGATGCCGCGCTGTTCGGCATCGTGCGGATGCAGCTCAAGACGGTCTTCCTCGTGCCAGACAACGTTATCGGTACGGCGGGTCTGCGCGCCGACATTGTACTGGCTGAGAATGCGGCCGGTGGTGAGTAGCAGCGGGAAGCGCGGACCAGTGCGCTCGTCCGTCGCCACATATTCGGTGCGCATGAACTTGCCCTTGCCGCGCACGAAGCCGCCGATATGCATGATCGGCGTGCCATGCGGCGCCTTCTCGTTGCACGGCCACTGCACGGAGCCTTCCTTTTCCAGCTTCTCATAGGAGACGCCGGCAAAGGTCGGCGTCAGCGCCGCGATCTCGTCCATGATCTCCGAGGGATGGCTGTACGTCATTTCGAAGCCGAGCGCCTTGGCGAATCCCAAGGTGACTTCCCAGTCTTCAAGACCGTTCTTCGGCGACATCACCTTGCGGACGCGCTGGATGCGGCGTTCGGCATTGGTGAAGGTGCCGTTCTTCTCCAGGAAGGTGGAGCCCGGGAAGAAGACGTGGGCGTAGTTTGCGGTCTCGTTCAGGAACAGGTCGTGTACGATGACACATTCCATCGACGACAGCGCCGCGACCACATGCGAGGTGTTCGGATCGGACTGCAGGATGTCTTCGCCCTGTACATAGAGACCCATGAAGGTGCCGTCGGTGGCGGCATCGAACATGTTGGGGATGCGCAGGCCCGGCTCGGGATTGAGCTTCACGTTCCACATCGCCTCGAACTGCTCGCGCACGGCATCGCCGGAGAGATGGCGATAGCCCGGCAATTCGTGCGGGAACGAGCCCATGTCGCAGGAACCCTGCACATTGTTCTGGCCGCGCAGCGGGTTCACGCCGACGCCGGGACGGCCGATATTGCCAGTGACCATAGCGAGATTGGCGATGGCGATGACCGTGGTCGAGCCCTGGCTGTGCTCGGTGACGCCGAGGCCGTAATAAATCGCGCCATTGCCGCCGGTGGCGTAGAGACGCGCGGCTGCACGCAGCTCCTTCGGGTCGACGCCGGTCATGATGGCGGTGGCTTCCGGGCTGCGCGAGGGCTCGGCGACGAACGACGCCCAATCCTCGAACTCGCTCCAGTCACAGCGCTCGCGCACGAAGGTTTCGTTGACGAGGCCCTCGGTGACGATGACATGCGCGATGGCGGTAAGAACGGCGACATTGGTGCCGGGCAGCAGCGGCAGATGATGCTGCGCCTCGACATGGGCCGAGCGCACGATATCGGTGCGGCGCGGGTCCACAACAATGAGCTTGGCGCCCTGGCGCAGGCGCTTCTTCAGGCGCGAGCCGAACACCGGGTGACCGTCGGTCGGATTGGCGCCGATGATCATGACCACGTCGGTCTGCTCGACCGAGTCGAAGTCCTGCGTGCCGGCCGACGTACCGAAGGTCGTCGAGAGGCCGTAGCCGGTCGGCGAATGGCAGACGCGGGCGCAGGTATCGACATTGTTGTTGCCGAAGCCGGCGCGGATCAGCTTCTGCACCACATAGACTTCTTCATTGGTGCAGCGTGAAGAGGTGATGCCGCCGATCGCGTCCTTGCCGTATTTGGCCTGGATGCCCTTGAACTTCGACGCAGCGAAATTGAACGCCTCGTCCCACGACACTTCGCGCCACGGTTCGGTGATCTTGTCGCGGATCATCGGATTGAGGATGCGCTCCTTGTGGTTCGCATAGCCCCAGGCGAAGCGGCCCTTGACGCAGGAATGGCCGCGATTGGCCTTGCCATCCTTCCACGGCACCATGCGCACCAGCTCCTCACCGCGCATCTCCGCCTTGAAGGTGCAGCCGACGCCGCAATAGGCGCAGGTGGTGATCTTGGAATGCTCGGGCTGACCGATCTCGATCACGGCCTTCTCGGTGAGCGTCGCGGTCGGGCAGGCCTGCACGCAGGCACCGCACGACACGCATTCGGAGCCAAGGAACGATTCGCTCATGCCCGGCGACACGCGGCTGTCGAAACCGCGACCGGAGATGGTCAGCGCGAAGGTGCCCTGCACTTCCTCGCAGGCGCGGACGCAGCGCGAGCAGACGATGCACTTGGAGGGATCGTAGGTGAAATACGGATTGGACTCGTCCTTCGCCATCCAGCGATCATTCTCGCAGGCTTCCGGCGAATTGTGGGTGTGCTTGGGGCCGGACTTGGCGAAGACGTGGTTCTCACCGTCATAGCCGTAGCGTACATCGCGCAGGCCGACCTGGCCGGCGACATCCTGCAATTCGCAGTCGCCATTGGCGGCGCAGGTCAGACAGTCCAGCGGGTGATCGGAGATATAGAGCTCCATCACGCCCTTGCGCAGAGCTGCGAGGCGCGGGGTCTGTGTCTTGACCACGAGGCCTTCCATGGCCGGCGTGGTGCAGGATGCCGGCGTACCTGCGCGGCCTTCCACTTCGACGAGACACATGCGGCAGGAGCCGAAGGCATCCACCATGTCGGTGGCGCAGAGCTTCGGAATCTGCGTGCCCATTTCCATGGCAGCACGCATGATCGAGGTGCCCTCGGGCACCGTGACGGCCTGACCGTCGATGGTCAACGTCACCATCTTCTCGGATTTGGAAAGCGGCGTTCCGTAGTCGATTTCGTGAACGAGCGACATGGTGTTGCTCCTCTTACTCAGCGGCCTGCAGGCGCGTCGGCGCCGGACCGAAATCTTCGGGGAAATGCTTGAGAGCGCTCATGACCGGATAGGGCGTGAACCCGCCCAGGGCACAGAGCGAACCGAATTTCATGGTCTGCGAGAGATCTTCGAGCACGGCGATATTCTCGGCCACGCGTTCGCCACGGCGGATCTTGTCGATGGTCTCGACGCCGCGGGTCGAACCGATTCGACATGGCGTGCACTTGCCGCAGGATTCGATGGCGCAGAATTCCATGGCGAAACGCGCCTGCTTCGACATGTCGACGCTGTCGTCGAAGATCACGATGCCACCATGGCCAATCAGGCCGTCGCGCTTGGCGAAGGCTTCATAGTCGAATGGTGTGTCGAACAGTTCGCGCGGGAAGTAAGCGCCGAGCGGGCCGCCGACCTGCACCGCTCTGACGGGCTTGCCGGTGAAGGTGCCGCCGCCGATGTCATCGACGAGTTCGCCCAGCGTGATGCCGAAGGCGACTTCGAACAGGCCGCCGAATTTCACATTGCCAGCGAGCTGGATCGGCATGGTGCCGCGCGAACGGCCCATGCCGTAATCCGCATAGGCCTTGGCACCGTTGTCGAGAATGAACGGGATGGCCGCGAAGGACAGCACGTTGTTGATGACCGTCGGCTTGCCGAACAGGCCCTTATGCGCCGGCAGCGGCGGCTTGGCGCGGACGAGGCCGCGGCGGCCTTCGAGCGATTCGAGCAGCGACGTTTCCTCGCCGCAAACATAGGCTCCGGCACCGACGCGGACTTCGAGGTCGAAGCTGTGTGCCGAGCCCTTGATCTTGTCGCCGAGCCAGCCCGCGCGCTTCGCCGCCGCAATGCCCGCATTCATCGCGTCGACGGCGTGCGGATATTCCGAGCGGATATAGATGTAACCCTTGGTGGCGCCCACGGCGATGCCGGCGATGGTCATGCCTTCGATCACCACGAAGGGATCGCCTTCCATGATCATGCGGTCGGCGAAGGTGCCGCTGTCGCCCTCGTCCGCATTGCAGACGATGAACTTGCGATCGGCCGCGGTGTCCGCGACCGTCTTCCACTTGATGCCGGTGGGGAAACCCGCGCCGCCACGGCCGCGCAGGCCGGAAGTCGTGACATCGGCGATGATGCCGGCGCCATCCATCGTCAGCGCACGGGTGAGGCCCTTATAGCCGCCATGCGCTTCGTAATCTTCGACCGAACGCGGATCGACGACGCCGCAGCGAACGAAGGTGAGACGGGTCTGCTTCTTCAGCCAGGAAATCTCGTCGGCGATGCCGAGGCGCAGATCATGCGGGCCGTCGGCGATCATCGCATCGAGAACGGAGGCGACGTCCTTCTCCTCGACGGGACCAAAGGCGACGCGGCCCTTCGGCGTGACGACTTCGACCATCGGCTCAAGCCAGAGCAGACCACGCGAACCGTTGCGCACGATTTCGATGTCGAGCTTGCGCTGTGCGGCCAGCGTCTCGAAGGCGGTGACGAGTTCATCGGCGCCGACACAGACGGCGGCGGCATCGCGGGGGATGTAGATCTTGATTGTCATCGCTGTGCCTCCGCGACCAGCGCATCCATACGCTTCTCATCGAGACGTCCAACCAGTCTGCCATCGAGCATGGCCGACGGCGCGGTGGCGCAGAGGCCGAGGCAATAGATCGGCTCCAGCGTGACGCGGTCGTCGGCGGTGGTGTTGCCGAGCTTCACACCGAGGGTCTGCTCGGCGCGTGCGGCCAGCGCATCGCCGCCGGCGGCCTGACAGGCCTCGGCGCGGCAGATCTTCAGCACACGCTTGCCGGCCGGCTCGTGCCGGAAGTCATGATAGAAGGTGAAGACGCCGTGGACCTCAGCGCGCGACAGGTTGCGTGCCTGGGCAATCATCGGGATGGCAGGTTCGGGCACATAGCCAAACGCGTCCTGAACGGCATGCAGGATCACGATCACCCCACCCTCGACATGCGCATGGGCTTCGATGATCTCGGTGCAGCGCTGGGCGCTCCATGGTTCGTAGACAGCGTTCATCCCGGGTACTCTTTGGATAATCTTAGAAAACCAATCAGAATTGGAATCGGTCCAAAGATCAATAAAGCTGTCTCATGCTGCGATACGGAATCCGGATCAAACGATTGGCGGAATTGCCGTTTTGTCGCAGGGAGCGGATGTGTGCCCCACTCCGCCCTCATCCTGAGGAGCCGCATGGCGGCGTCTCGAAGGATGATTGACGAGGCTCGGAGCCCAGCGATCTCATGGTCCGAGACGGCGCTACGCGCCTCCTCACCACGAGGGGCAGAGTTGGAGGATCTGATCAGCTCTCTAGCGACGGCGCCACTTCGCGGGCGATCTGCACCAGGGCGGCCACCAGCGGTGTCATGGGATCGCGCTGCGGCACGACCAGGCCGACGCCATAATTCACGATGGGATCGACGATCGGGATCATGCGGACGGAACCGCTCGAGGTCAGCCCCAGCGTTTCGGCCAGCTTGGCCGGCATGACGCTGGCCCAGCGGCCCGTCTTCACATGGGTATAGAGCACGATGATCGAATTCGAGGTCAGCGTCGGGCGCGCCTCGGCCCCGACCGACTTCAGCGCGCGATCGATGATGCGGCGATTTTGCATATCCGGCGTCAGCAGGCACAGCGGCACCTGACCGACTTCGGCCCAGGTGACCTGCTTGCGGTCGCCGAACATGCCATCGGGGGACGTCAGGAGGCGGTAGCTCTCCTTGTAGAGTGGAATCGAACGCACCTTCCCGAGCGGCTCGTTCTCGATATAGGTCAGGCCGGCATCGACCTCGAGATTTTCCAGCAAGCCGAGAACGGCCGCCGAAGTGCAGGACACGATACGGAACTGAACGTCCGGGTGGCGGGCGCGGAACGGGGTCGTGAGCGAAGCGACCATACCGAGGACGGTCGGGATCGCGGCGATACGGATCTCACCGGACAGGCTGTCCTTGAGGCCATTGATCTCCTGCTTCATGGCGCGGGCGTCGCCGACAATCCGGCGCGCCCAGTCGAGCGCACGCTCGCCCTCCGGCGTGAAGCCCTGGAAACGCGAGCCCCGCTGCACCAGCATGACGCCCAGCATGTCCTCGAGCTGCTTGAGACTGGTGGACATGGTCGGCTGCGTGACGCCGCAGGCCTCCGCGGCGCGGCCGAAATGGCGCTCCTTGGCGAGCGACAGCAGCAATTCGAGCTTATCGATCAACGGCGTCTCGCTCCGGTCGCCACTTTGACTGCGAGGTCCGGCACGCAATGGCGTGTGTGGCTTGGATGATGTCCGTCCCCGCCCATCAACATAAGGCGCAGCTTGCGTTCGCTGCAACCCGCAGCACATAGCGCGATGGCGCAGGGATCAGAGACAGTCGGCATTACAGCCCGACCGGATGGCCGAGCCCGTAACGAATATCAATCTGAAGGGGGATAGGCGAAAGGGGATAGTCAGCCGGCCGCGCCATCGGAACCGCCGATGGCGGGCGGCGGAAGGATCAACCGAGGCGGCTGATCTGCTCTTCGGTCACAACGCGCTCGACATTGTCGGCCTTGCTGCGAATACGGTAACGGGCACGGCCATCGGCTTCGATCGGCAGGCGACCGGTGATGGTGTAAATCGCGCGCTCCCGGGCACCGGTGCGGCCCTGCGGACCCTGCAGCTGGTGGTGGACGTCCTCATTGATTGCGTAGTTATGCGCCATAATTCATACTCTCCACGATGTGCGCTTTTTAGCCACAACAATTCCAAAAATCAAGAATTCATGAGCAATTTCTGCCAGATAGCGGGGCAGTACTGCTATGCGCGAGCAATCAAACCGCCATATTCAAGTGACGCATGCGACTGAATCAAGCGGGTATTGCCGCCCATGCGAGCAGCGATTCCATTGCATTTTGAGGGAGTTGCCCCGAATCGCCAGTGCAGCGGCGGTGCAAGAATAAGGCGTTAAAAGGTCGTTAAGGCCAGCTTCAGGAAAGCCCACCAGAATACCGCGGCAACAAAATTTCGATTCGCTCCGAATAAGCGCTTCGACGAGGACGAGCAGAGACCGAAAGGTCACCGAAACCAAAAAGCTGGAAACCAAAAAAGCTGGAAACCGAAAAGCCTAGAAACCGAAAAGCCATCGGCGGGGCATCGCCGATGGCTTCGGAGGTCTACATAAAGTCTGCGAGTCTTCGAAAAGACAGGGCCGTGAAAGAAATCGCGGCTGCGCGGGAAAAACACTACCTGAGCTAGATCGTTGAGCGCAATACCTGATCTACTCAATTAATCATTTTTATTGTTGCGGGTTACGCTGTGACTGCAAAATGCTGCGGTGCCAGACCGGCCAGCCGCCGCTCCTGCATCCTCCGGAACGCTGCTTCGATATGCCGGGTGGAGCGGCGGGTATCGAACAGCGGCTCAGCTGAACGATGATCGTTCAGCTTTCCACGAATCGCAGCAAGTTCCCGGGGGTTCCGGGCCAGCTCGATGGCGCGGCGTTCGTAATCGTTGCTGTCGCGTGTGATCAACTCCTGGAGATCGACGGCGCGAAGCAGGCTCGCGGCAACGCGGCCTGCGAATGTAGTTCCTTCGCAGGTGAGCAGCGGCAGCCCCGCCCATAACGCATCGCTTGCGGTCGTATGCGCATTGTAAGGCAGCGTATCCAGAAACAGATCGGCGCAGCGATGCCGGGCCAGGTGATCGGCGGGGGGTAAGCGCCCGGCGAAGACGAGCCGCGCGGGATCGACGCCGCGCGCCTCAGCCTCGCGGCGGAGATTGGCAACCGCCACCTCGCTGTCATCGAGCAACCAGAGAACGCTTCCATCGACGGCAACGAGGATCCGCATCCAGACGTCGAAAACGTGGGGCGTGATCTTGTAGGCATTGTTGAAGCAGCAGAACAAGAAGCCGTCCGAGGGGAGATGACAATCGCCGCGCGTCGGGCCGTCCGCGGCAATCTCGCGGCGATCGTCATTGGCCTGATAGCAATGCGGCAGCCAGGCGACCTTCTCGCTGTAAAAACGGCGATGTTCCGCCGGCAAAACATGGGGATCGGCGATGATGTAGTCCATGAAGCCGGCGCCGAGGGTGCCGGGAAAGCCGAGATAGTTGACCTGGATCGGCGCCGCGCGACGCGCAAAAACGCCGTTGCGCTGGTCACCGAAGTAACCGTTGAGATTGACGAGGATGTCGATGTTGTGCGCGCGGATGGTCGCGGTCGCCTCGACATCGCCCATCGCGGAGATATCGACGACGCGATCCACCGCACGGGTGATGCGCTGCCGTGTCGTCCCTCCATCGTCGAAACCGTTGTCGAAGGCCACGATCTCGAAGTTGTTCTTGTCGTGGTGCTCGAGGACGCCCACGAGCAACAGAGATGTCGCCTGCTCGCGGAATTCGCCTGAGACATAGCCGACGCGAATCTTGCCACCCGGCGTGACTTGCCAGGTGTTTTTCGGTGCCGAGGCTTTACCGAACTGCGCCGCATTGGCGAGTTCTGCGCAGCGCTGCAGGCTGGCCTCCGAACGTGCGATCCCTTGCCAGCCAAACGGCTCGGCTGCGAGTTTTCCGACAGCAAGATCGGCTTCGATCCCGGCGATGAGATCGTCGACGCCATCCCAATCGCAGACCAGCATCTTTTGATGCAGGAGGTTGCCTTTGAGGAGAGATAATTCGGGATTCAGCACGCGGGCACGCTGATAGGCGACGACGGCCTCGGCATGCCGGCGCAGCTTGGCGAAGATGAAGCCGCGGCCGAACCAGGCCTCAGCCATATCAGGCTGCAAAGCGAGGGCGGCATCGCAGGCGACCAGCCCTTCGTCATATCGTTTCAGTTCAGCGAGCGACTTGCTCCGGTTGAAATGAGCCGCGGCATAACGCGGATTGAGCGCAAGAGCGCGATCGAAATCCGCGAGAGCTGCGGTGTAATCATGAACGTCGTTGAAGGCCGTACCGCGATTATTGAGGGTATCGGCATTGCCCGGATTGAGTGCCAGTGCCTCGGTGAAGCGCTGTAACGCCTCATCGGGCCGGTTCAGGGCCTTCAATACCAGACCGTAATTGTAGAGCGTCACATCCGATCGCGGCTGCAGCCGAAGCGCAGCCTTCAGATGCGGTTCGGCCTCCGCATGGCGCTTCAGTGTCACATATACGATCGCCAGCACGTTCAGGGCGCCGATGTGATCCGGCGCCTTGCGCAGGATACGGCGAAGGTCGCGTTCGGCATCGCCGAGCCGCCCTTGCTGGAAGGCGGCGAACGCACTTTGAAAGAGATCGGTCGGCGGCGCCATGAGGTGCGGGATTTCGGATCGAACCAACGGAGACGAAAGGTCAAGGCCGGGTATAGCCGCCGGCCGTGCCATCGTCGAGGACACCGATTGGATCCACTTCGCCGCGCGAAAGACGACGTCAGCTCCCGAGCGGAGACCGCAAGCCCCCGAAAAGCGAACGACGGAAAGCCCCAAAACAAAAATCCCCGGCGGTTTCCCGCCGGGGACTTCTGTTTCAGATATCGATCGCCGTGAGGCGTTCGGTATTAGAACGAGCGCAGGATCTGAACCGAACCGTTGTAGAGGTTCTGGTTTTCGATGGCGTAAGAGCCCGGCACCTTGCCGCCCAAGCCAGTGGCCGGAACGATGTTGTAGGAGCCGCCCAGGTTCTGCTCGAGACGGGTGTAGGTGAACTGAGCCGACAGGGTCAGGTTACGAACCGGCGTCCAGGCGGTACGGGTACCGATCTGGGCGATGCCGAAGTCGAAGTTACCCGTTGTGCCGGTCAGGTTGGCAACGTTCGCGCCGGCCGCAGCAGCTGCGCTGCCCGAACCGAGACGGCCACCAGCAGGCGAGAAGGCTGCAGCGAGAAGTGCATTGCCATCGGCACCATACGAGATGTGGCTGTAGTTACCGAAGAGCGACGTACGCCAAGCCGGGTTCCAGTAGTGCTCGTAGAAGGCGCTGACCGACCAAGCATCCGACTGGATGATCTGACCGCCCGGTGCGAACACACCGTCGAGAACGTAGCCGAAGCCGACGCTGCCATCGCCGAACTTGGCGAAGCGACCGCCGCCCTGGGTATCGAGCGTACCACCGGTGAACACGTAACGGGCTGCGCCCTTCGCGTAACCGGCTTCGAGCTTCAAGCTGTCGCCAGCGCCCGTCGGCAGGTTCTTGAATTCGACCGCGCCGCTGACAGCGAAGCCGTACTTGTCATCCGCATGACCGGTAGCTTCGTTCGCACCGTAGAAGCCAGGGGTCGAAGCGTGCATCGCGGCTGCGAAGTGCAGGGTACCCCAAGCCTGATCGAGGCGGATGTTGCCGACGATGTCAGGAATGTGGTTGCCGCCGGTCGAGTTGCCGAGGAAGGTCGCCGACGACACGCCGTAGACGTAGTTCAGGAAGCTTGCGCCGCCCGGAGCCACGATGAAGTTGGCGGTGTTGTAGAGACCGGCATTGCGGTAAGGCGAAGCGTTTTCGAGCGAGATCGTCGCCGACACGCCGTTACCGAACGAAGCGGTGTAGGCGAGCTGCGGCAGGCCGGTCGCGTTGTTCGAACCAGCGAGCTGACCCGACGAGATGTACGGCTTCGAGAGCGCCCACTGCGGGTCGAACTGCGAAACCGCCTTACCGAAGGTGAAGCCGGCGAACTGGATGAACGCGTAGTCGACTTCGGTGAAGCCGCCAGCGATCGTTTCACGGTTCTGCGCGAAGTCGAACTGGATGTTCGCGTAGGTACGGACCACACCGTATTCGGTCGCGGTGCGGGTGTCCGTGGTCAGGTTGATACGCTCGCGCGTATTGATGTAGTCCTTGGTCCACAGGTTGTTGCCGCCTGCGCCACCCTGCCAATACGGCACGTCGTAGGTGGTGCCGTTGAACGCGGTGTCGATACGGATCGCGCCGCCGATCTTGATGCAGGTATCGGTGCCCGGGATGTAGTAGAAGCCTGCGCCGTAGAGCGAGCAGACCTTCACGTATTCAACGGCCTTGGCCTTGACCGGAAGGTCAGCTGCCTGGGCGCCGCCGATGGCGATCAGACCCGCCGCCGAGCCGAGAATCAGGCTCTTCAGATTCGTCATGTTAAAACCTCCAAGTTGCACATTGGGAAGGTTCCGGATCCGCCAGACCTAGACCCGAAGGCTAGGCCCGATGGTTGGTTCCCCCACTTCCCCAAACCAACCGCCGGAGTGCTTCGCGCTTTCGGAAACCCGCATCACGCGAGACACTCAAGCGAACCACTTCAACGGGACGATCACGGGTTTGCCCCATCGCCGCCACAGAGAATGCCTGCGCAATTCTTAGAAGCAAAATACTTTATGTACTCAGGTAACTTTATCGCGATGCAGTGTGGTTTCCGCGCCACACGCCGTAACCCGCAATTGCGGCGCACAAATATTTGATCCAGTTATGTATTCTACAAAATTCCCCGCTATGGGAATGCTGACACGACCAGAAGCACACGGACCTATGGCCTCCCCCTTGAATATGAGCATGCCCGCAGACAACGACGAAAACGGCACAAATCAGGAGGTTGTCCGGCAATTTCTCTGGGACATCGCATCGATCAACGTCCATCTGGAAGAGATTCGGCATTTCTGGGCCAAGGAGCTGGGCATCAGCGGCCCGCAATGGATGATCCTGATGGCGGTGGGCGACCTCGATTCCGGCAATGGCGTGCCGGTGAAGGACGTGTCAGCCATGCTTCATGTGGACCCATCCTTCGTCACCACCCAGTCCAAGATGCTGGAGAAGAACGGCTTCATGCGCCGGGTTCCGTCCCGTCAGGACGCCCGCGTGGTGCTGATGTCGCTATCGGACAAGGCCAGCAAGAAGATCTCGATGCTGGCATCGCGGCGCGATTCGCTCAGCGATTTCGTGCTGGCGGATTTCGACCACGAGGCCTTGCTGGATATGACGTCCCAGCTGGGCAAGCTGAAGAATCGCCTGCAGAAGGCGGCCATGATGCTGGCGGTGGAAAGCTAGGCTCTAAAGCTAGCGCGCCCGGGCCAGGCGATCGGCAATCCAGTCGAAGATGAATTCGTTGGCGATGGTCGGATTGTCGCGCTGAGCATGCGAGGCAGCCGTTTCGGCGGCGGAGAACACCTTGAGCTCGACATCGTGCCCGCCCGCCGCAAGGGCCTCGCAGCACTTCCTGACATGGCCGGCATCGAGCCAGTCGCGCTCGCCGAGCGCGACCAGCATCGGACATCCGATCCGGGTGGCGATACCGCTGCTGCAAAGCCGGACGACGTCATCACCGAGTTCGTCGGAGATCGGCTCAGCGCCAGAGATGCGCGATGCGAGAAAGGCCCGTTCGTGCAGGTCCCAGATGCCCGCGTCGCATACGGCTGCAGCGAAGCGCGGATCGAAGCTGGCGCCACGGGTAGCCAGCGGAGCGCCGAGGCCATCGCCGAGAATCACGATCTTGCGCGCATTGACCTCCCGCCGCGTCTGCAGGAAGTCGATCCAGCCACTGATCGCCGTCTCGACGTCGTAACGGCCGAAACCTTCGCCGAAGCTGCGCCGATGGCCCTGGCCGGGCAGATCGATCAGCAGCAGGGCCATACCACGCTCATGCGCATAGCGCGGCATCCGGCACAGATACTCTTCCTTGAACTGGTCCGGGCCACCGACACAGACCACCACCGGCACCTTGCGGCCAGCCCGTCCGGGCGGCGGTAGAAAATAGCCCTGCAGAGCCCCATCATTGCCCCAGGCGATTTCGACCACCTCACCTGCCGGGGTCGAGTTCTGCAAATAAAGCTCGGAACATGCCATCATCTGAGCGACCGCCGCGCTCTGGCGGGGATCGTCGATCCCCATGAAGGCCTGGGCCGTGCGGTAGTAGTTCGCCGCGCGGAGCCAGTTGCTCAGCGCGGTCGGGACATGGCCGCGAGCCCGGGCGATATCGCCACGCGACTTGTTGAGATCCGCGGCCTTCTTCCATTGCGCATACCAGCTTTCCTCGCAGGCGGGATCGATACCGCTTGCCGCAAGCAGGCATTCCGAGACGGTGCTCCCGCCATCCTGCGCGGCGCCGAGCAAGCGCAGGAACTGGAGCGAATAGTCCTCGTTCGCGGGCCACTGCATCCAGCCGCGTGAATCGAAAGACGGGAGCAAAGCCTCGGATGCGATCTGCGTCATTTCCCCGGTGTCGTTTTCTGAATATCGGCACGGCACCGATTTCCGGCACACTCTGGCCAACATGGAAGGAGAGCGCGCTGCTTCTGCGGCAGCTACGCGATGAAAGACGCTAGCTTAGTTACGACATATCGCAAGGCATATATGACACTTTTTTGACACAGACTCGCGGCCTAGCGACGCTCATGATGGTTGATTTTCCCGAATTAGCAACCCTTGGATGAGACGGCAAGACAACATCCGCTCTAGATCTGCGACCGCAGGATCGCACGCGCCAGCGTCTGCGCACGCGGAACGATGCTGTCGATGTCGAGCCATTCGAGATCAGTATGGACATTGCCGCCGACGGGGCCGAGACCGCACAGCGTCGGCGTGCCGACGCTCGCCGTAAAGCCGGAATCGGCGCAGCCGCCGGCGAACTCGCCGCTCAGGGTGGTGAGACCGGAATCGACGGCCGCCTCCTGATAGGTCGAGAACATCGCTTTCGCCGCGGCGTCCTGAACGAGTGGCAGGAACTCGCCGTCAACATGCAGCTTTGCCGTGGTGCCGGGAACGCTGGACGTGGCGATGATGGTCTCGATCGCCGTCATGATCACAGCGCGATCGGCAGGTTCGACATAGCGGAAGTCGATTTCGCCGGACGCATAGGGCGCCGTGGTGTTCACCGACTGGCCCCCGGAAACGAGGCCGACATTCAACGTGATGCCCTTGTCCATATTCGTCAGCGCATGGATCTGCACGATCTTGTGCGCGAGTTCGCCGATGGCGCTGACGCCGACCGCGAAATTGTTGCCGGAATGCGCGGCCTTGCCGAAAACTTCGAAGCGCATGAACACGCCGCCCTTGCGGCCGGTGACGATATTGCCGGACGGACGTCCGGGCTCGGAATTATAGACCGCGCGGGCAGCACGGCCTTCGCGCTCGATGATCGGGCGCGACGCACGCGAGGCGATCTCCTCGTCGCCGGTGATCAGCACCTTGATCGGATGTGGCGCAGCGTCGAATTTCTTCAGCGCCGCGGCAACGAAGACATTGATGACGACGCCGGCTTTCATGTCGGCAACGCCGGGGCCGTAAGCCTTGTTGTCCTTGATGGTGAACGGACGCTTGGCGACCTCTCCCTTCGAAAAGACGGTATCGCGATGGCCGAGCAGAAGGATCGGCTTCTCGTTGCTGCCCGGCTTGTCCACGACGGCATGGACGGCATCGCCATAGACGTCGTTCGGTTCGCGCCAGGTTTCGATCTCGTGCTCGGCAAAATGCCGCTGGAACCGCTCGCCCACCGCATCGACGCCGGCTTTGTCATAGGAGCCGGAATCGATGTCCACGACGTCGCGCAAGAGGTCGATCATCGCTTGCCGCTGCGAGGACAGCCATTCGACAATCAGTGCTTCAGAATTTGAGGGCATAGGCTCTTTCACTTCATCTCGGCGCGCATGACGCGCGCGATCTTCTCGCCGATCACCACCGTGGTGAAATGCGTGTTGGCCCGGCAATCTGCCGGCATGATCGAGGCGTCGGCGACACGCAGGCCTTCGATGCCCTTCACGGTGCCATCCGGATTGACGACGCCGTCATTCCTGTCGAAGCCCGTCATGCGGCAGGTACCGGCGGCGTGCTGGATATCGCCGGTCTCACGGCGCAGCACGGCTTCGAGTTCGGCCGCGGGCAGCGCCGCAGCTTGCTGCATGGTGAGACCACCTTCGGAAATTCCGATCCATTCGGAGATGCGCGTGAGCGCCGGCTGTGCCGTGATCACGGCGAGCCGCTTCACCGCATCGACCATGCGGGCCATATCGCGCGGATCGGCCAGCATGTTCTCCTCGACGACCGGATCGATGGACGCATCGCGCGAGGTCAGCTTCAGCGTGCCGCGCGAATAGGCGCGGTAGAGGCCGGCACCGATGGCGCCGGGATTGCCGATGCCACGATGGTTGAAGGCGATGAAGATCATGTCCCGACGGCCATCGTCGAGACCGGAGGAATAGGTGACGCAGCAATTGGTGTGACGGGTGTCGCGATCGCTCGGCGCAATCTCGTCGCGCATCTTGATCAGCGGACGAAACAGCGGGTGGTCGAAGAAATGCTGGCCGACCGGAAGATCGCGCTCGACCGCAATGCCCATCGCCTGCAGATCGGCCGCAGGGCCGATGCCAGAGCGCAGCAGGATGGCCGGACTATGGATCGCGCCGCCGCACAGAACGATCTCCCGCGCCGAAATCTCCTGCGTGCCCTGCCCTTCGATATGAACGACGACACCGGTGGCGCGGCCACCGGTGACAACGACACGATCGACCAGGGCATGACCGCGGATGTCGAGATTGGCGCGGCCGCGTGCCGGTTCGAGATAGGCCTCGTTGGTCGAGATGCGGCGCAAATTACGGCTGTTGATGGGATAACAGGCAACGCCCTCGCCATCCGCTCCGTTGACGTCGTCGCACCATTTGTAGCCCGAAGCCAGCGCAGCATCGCGCAGGCCCTTGTCGACCGGCCCCCAAGTCTCCTGCGGAGCGCGATAGACCGGCAGCGGGCCGCCGCGGCCATGGCCTGGCTGGTCGCCGAGATCGAGGTCATCCTCGATCACCGAGAAGAGCGGCATGACCTCTTTCGCCGACCAGCCGGTGCAGCCGAGATCGGCCCATTCGTCGAATGCGTCAGCGACGCCGCGAATGGCGATTTGGCCATTCATCATCGAGGAGCCGCCGAGACCCTTGCCGCGCCAGTAGAAGCGCTGGTCCTGCCCGGCCACGCGACGTGAGTGCAGATCCGGCCATTGCCACTTCTCCTGATATTCACGCTGGTGAATGATCGGGATCGGATTGGCGGTCGTGACTTCCCATGGCGCGTCCGCAGCACGCCAGTCGAGGCCGGCCTCAAGGAGAAGCACGCGCGTCGAGGGATTTTCGGTGAGACGGGCAGCAATGGCAGCGCCGGCCGAGCCGCCGCCGACAACGATCACATCATACATCAAAGTCGCTTCTTCCAGAACGAGTCACGCAACATGACGGAGCGTCATGCGACGACGCATCGTTTGCAAGAACTATTCCCGGAAGCATGCGCTCGGCGGCGAGCTGCTGCAGCGCACGCGCAACACAATCTGGCCGCGCAGCGCGCGCGCCACTCTAGCGAGACGACTTCACCTCAACGCGAATCGGGCGAAGGTTTCGCCGGCTGATCGTCATCGAGGATGGCGCGCCAGCCCGCACCTTCGAGATCGTCGTATTGACCGGACCTGAGCGACCATAGAAAGCCCCAAAGACCGAGACCTCCCAGCGCCAGAGCCAGCGGGATGAGGAAGATGAGCGACTGCATGACGCGGCCTATTTCAGGATGACACGATTGCGCGATAGAAAGACGCGCTCACCATTGCGATCGCCTTCCAGCACCAGATCCCATTGTCCAGCCGAAAGCTGGGCAACTCGCCCGCGATAGGCTGCGCCATCGATTGCAATCAGTTCGACGGGCTGGTCCAGACGACGGTCGGCCGGGCGCTCCAGCCGGCCATTGAACACGACCCCGGTGAGCGGCTTGCCGTCGCGGTCCTTCGCCTCGACGCGCACGGAGGCACCGCCATCGCCGTCGCGCGCAACATGCGCAACCACTGCCCATCCTCGCGTCGCCTGCGCACGCGCCGCCTCGATCTCATTGCCGTAAGCGAGACTGGCGGCATACGGGCTGTCCACTTCCGTACCAGGCAAGGTCTCGATGGCCAGCTTCATCATCACGACATTGATGCCGATGATCAGACCGAAGAACACGATCAGACAGATCAGAACAAAGCGTCCGGTGATCGGACGTCCGGGTGCGGTCGTCGCCGAAGCATCACTCATGACAGTCTCCTTCATGGCATTACAAAATTATCGACGGCAGTAGCAGTCTCGCCGCTCGCGACATCGGTGACGCGCATGGTCAATGGCGTCGAACTGGCAGCAGCAGCCGGCGCGGTCACCAGCACACGCAGCTCTGTGGTGCGATCGCGGCCGACGATGATCTGCGACCGGCCGGAAGCGGCGGTATCTTGCCCGACCACATGCACGGTCGCCGGGGTCAGACCTTCGACATCAAGCGCCACCACACGGTCGTCGCGCTTGTTGAGCAGACGTACGGTGTAGGCGTTGCGGATCGATCCATCGGCGAGACGCACCGCAATCGGATTTCGGTCGTGCAGGACATTGATATCCAGCATCGAGCGGGTCGCGAGCGCATAGAGCATTGCGCTGCCAACCAGGGCGATCATCACCACATAAGCGAGCGTGCGCGGGCGGACGATCCGATAGATCTCGTTCTTGCCTGCCTGACGGCGCGCGATGTTGATGTCGGTGTCATAGGCGATCAGCCGCGTCGGCCGGCCGATCTTTTCCATCACATTGTCGCAGGCATCGATGCAGAGTCCGCACTGGATGCAATCCATCTGCAGTCCATTGCGGATGTCGATGCCGACCGGACAAACGTTCACGCATTGATGACAATCGACGCAGTCACCCGCCGGCTTGCCCGCCGATCGCGCTTCCGCAGACTTCTTCAGCGACATGCGCTGCTCGCCACGATCGTGGCGATAGGTAACGTTGAGCGCCCATTCGTCGGTCAACGCGGCCTGAATGCGCGGCCACGGGCACATGTAGAGACAGACCTGCTCGCGCATCCAACCAGCGAGAAGATAGGTCGTCGCCGTAAGGATCGCGATCCAGATGTAAGCCAGCATCGGCGCCTGGAAGGTGACCAGTTCCTTCACCAGCGTCGGCGCGTAGTTGAAATAGAGCACCCAGGCGCCACCGGTCCACCACGCGATCAGCAGCCAGATCGAATGCTTCAGGGTGAGCTCGACGACATGTTCCAGGGTGATGCCCTTGGCGGCATCCTTCTTGATGCGCTCGCGGCGATCGCCTTCGATCAGGCGCTCGACGGCGAAGAACAGATCGGTCCACACCGTTTGCGGGCAGAGATAGCCGCACCACATGCGACCACCGACTGCATTCATCAGGAACAGCGTGAGTGCGGCGAGGATCAGGAGCCCGGTGAAGATATAGACTTCCTGCGGCCACAGCTCGATGAAGAAGAAATAGAAACGGCCATTGACCAGATCGACCAGCACCGCCTGGTCTGGCGCACCCGGCCCGCGATTCCAGCGCACGAAGGGTAGGAAATAGTAGATACCAAGGCCCAGCGCCATCAGCGCCCATTTGATGTTCCGGAACGTGCCGGACACCTTCTGCGGATAGACCTTCTTCTGTGGCGCGTAGAGCGGGCCGTAGTCGAACTCCGAGGGGGAAACGGGCTTGTTCATGGTGGTCACTCACTTCTTTGGAATGACCCTAGACCTCGGCAGTCCGTTGCAATTGATGTGCGTCAAAGGGGCGCTCGAAACAGGCGGGGCGCCCCTAGGACTTATTGTCCACCCCCCAGGGTGTGCACATAGACAGTGAGCGCCTTGATGGTCGCGGGATCGAGACGGCCAGCCCAGGCCGGCATCACGCCATTGCGGCCATTGGTGATGGTCTGAACGATGGTCGCTTCATCGGAGCCATAGAGCCAGATGCCATCGGTGAGGTTCGGCGCGCCCATGTCCTGGTTGCCCTTGCCGGCGTCGCCATGACAGGAGGCGCAGTTGTCAGCAAACAGCTTCTTGCCGGCTTCGGCATCGTATCCCTTGGCCGTCGAAAGCCCCGCCAGTCCGCGGACATAGTTCGCCACTATGACGATCTCGTCCTTCTTCAGGATGCCATCGCGACCGAAGGCCAGCATTGCACCTTCATGGGCTTCGCTATTTCCCGAACGCGCGCCGAACTTGATTGTCTTCTCAATCTGCTCGAGCGAACCGCCCCAAATCCAGTCATCGTCGTTAAGGTTCGGGAACCCCTTCGAGCCGGCAGCGCCCGTGCCGTGACACGGCGCGCAATTGTCGCCGAACACGGTCTTGCCCTTGGCGCGAGCCAACGCGAGCAAGGCCGGATCCTTTTCGATCTGCGCCAGCGAGGCGTTGTTGAGCGCTGCCATCTTGTCACCGCGGATCTTGTCGAGATTGGCGAGCTCGACACTGATATCCGCACGCGACGAATAGCCGATGACGCCCTTTGCGTAGCCGGAGACCAGGGGCCAGGACGGATAGACGACCCAGTAGCCCACCGCCCAGATGATCGTGAGATAGAAGGTCCACACCCACCAGCGTGGCAGCGGCGTGTTGAGCTCCTTGATGCCGTCCCAGGAATGACCTGTGGTGGTCTTGCCGGTGGCGGGGTCGAGTTCTTCGTGATGACTGCTCATGATGGCATCAATCCTCTCGCAGCGGCATCTGCGATGCTGCGTCGAACGTGGCCTTGTTGCGCGGCCACAGCGCATAAGTGACGATGGCGACGAAGACTGCGACGAACAGCGGGGTCCACATGGTGAGGACGAGGTTCGAGGCGAAATTCTCGACGGTCAGAATGGCTCGCATGATCTGTCCTCAGCGCAGGTTGGCCTTGTCGTTGTAGAGCTTGAAGTCGACGAGCGTGCCGAGCATCTGCAGATAGGCGACCAGCGCATCCATTTCGGTCGGCAGGCCAGGCTTGCCGTCGAAATTGCGCGCCACCGCCTTCGGATAACGCTTGCTCAGGGCATCGACATCGCCATTGTCGGGATCCGCCTGCGCCTTGAGATCGGCGACGGCGTTGGCGATCTGATCGTCCGTATAGGGCACACCCACCGCACGATTGGTGCGCAGATGACCGACGACGCTTTGCGGATCGACAGGGGTGTCCGACAGGAACTTGTAGCCCGGCATCACCGACTGCGGCACGACGTTCTGCGGCTTGGTCAAGTGAGCGACATGCCACTCGTCCGAATATTTGCCGCCGACGCGGGCGAGATCCGGGCCGGTCCGCTTCGACCCCCACTGGTGCGGATGGTCGTACATGCTTTCGGCCGCCAGTGAGTAGTGTCCGTAACGCTCCACTTCATCGCGCAACGGGCGCACCATCTGCGTATGGCAGAGATAGCAGCCTTCCCGCACATAGACGTTACGGCCCGCGAGTTCGAGCGGGGTGTAGGGACGAACGCCCTCCACCGCCTCGATGGTGCTCTTGAGATAGAACAGTGGCGCGATCTCGACGATACCGCCGATGGCGATGACGAGAATGATGCCCACGATCAGGATGATCGAGTTCTTCTCGAGGACTTGGTGTCTGCTCCAGAACGACATTGTGTGATCCTCACTCCGCCGGCTGCAGCGCGGCGTTGCCGAGCGTGGCGCCGGATTCTTCTTCGCCGACACGCACGGTCATCCACAAATTCCAGGCCATGATCAGCGCGCCGATCAGGAACAGGCCGCCGCCTGCCGCACGGATGATGTAGAAGGGGTGCATCGCCTCGACGCTCTCGATGAACGAATATTCGAGGAAGCCGAGCGAGGTGTAGGCACGCCACATCAAGCCCTGCAGGATACCCGACACCCACATCGCCGAGATGTAGAGAACGATGCCGAGGGTCGCGACCCAGAAGTGCCACTCCACCAGCTTCAGGCTGTAGAGCTGCTTGCGATTCCACAGCCACGGCACCAGGCAGTACAGCGCGCCGAAGGAGACGAAGCCGACCCAGCCGAGCGCGCCGGAATGCACGTGACCGATGGTCCAGTCGGTATAGTGGCTGAGCGAGTTGACCACCTTGATGGACATCAGCGGACCTTCGAAGGTCGCCATGCCGTAGAAGGCCACCGATACCACCAGCATGCGCAGCACCGGATCCGTCCGCAGCTTGTCCCACGCGCCCGACAGCGTCATCAGGCCGTTGATCATGCCGCCCCATGAGGGCATCCACAGCATGATCGAGAAGGTCATGCCGAGCGTCTGCGTCCAGTCAGGCAGCGCCGTGTAGTGCAAGTGATGCGGGCCGGCCCAGATATAGAGGAAAATGATCGCCCAGAAGTGCACGATGGAGAGGCGGTACGAATAGACCGGCCGCTCCGCGCGCTTCGGGATGAAGTAGTACATGATGGCCAGGAAGCCGGCAGTGAGGAAGAAGCCCACCGCGTTGTGGCCGTACCACCACTGGAACATGGCATCCTGCACGCCGGCCCAGGCGACATAGGACTTGGAACCGAAGATCGAGACAGGCAGCGCCGGGTTGTTGCCGAGATGCAGCACCGCGATGGTGATGATGAAAGCGAGATAGAACCAGTTGGCGACGAAGATATGCGGCTCCCTGCGCTTCATCAGCGTCACCAGGAACACTAGCAGATACATCACCCAGACGATGGTCAGCCACAGGTCGGCATACCATTCCGGCTCGGCATATTCCTTCGACTGCGTGACGCCGAGCAGATAACCCGTGCCCGCGATGACGATGAACAGATTGTAACCGAGCACGACGAACCACGGCGACAGATCGCCGGCGAGACGCGTGCGGCAGGTCTTCTGCACCACATAGAAGGAGGTTGCGATCAGCACATTGCCGCCGAACGCAAAGATGACCGCCGATGTATGCAGCGGCCGCAACCGACCGAAGCTGGTCCAGGGCAGATCGAAATTGAGCGCCGGCCATGCGAGCTGCAGGGCAATGAGCAAACCAACGAGGAAGCCTGCGATACCCCAGAAGACCGAGGCGGTCGCTGCGAACTTGATCGGGCCAAGATTGTAGTTCGGCTGGCCGTTGATTTCTTGCGGCGGCAGTTCGCCGCGCGAGAAGTAGCGATTGAGGATCAGGAACAGCGAGACCAGCGCGGCTGCGCCGAACACCGCAGCGTGGAACGCGTATGCGGCGTCTTCGGCCTTCGCCGAGGCGATAATGGAGAGGAACACGGTGGCGATACAGACAAAGGAGAGCCCCGCCTCCCCTATCGTCATCCACTTCACGCGGTCAGTTTGACTTGTCATGATGAGTCTTTCCCAAGAACAATTCCATCAATCACATCGCTGTCATCGGCTGCTTGATTGAAATCAAAACCCGCATCGTCATCCGCAGGCCTTCAGCAGCTCGTCCGGCTCGGCGAGCAGCCGCACGCGGCCCGGCAGGATTTCGATGGCGCCGCGACGTTCAAGCTTGGCGAGCGTGCGGCAGACGGTTTCCACGGTGAGGCCGAGATAGTCGGCGATGTCCCGGCGACTCATCGGCAGCGGCAGCGGGTCGACATCCTTGCCGATGCGAACCAGGCGTTCGCGCCATTCGGTGAGGAAGCTCGCCAGCTTCTCCTCCGCGGGGCGACGACCGAGCGAGAACATCTGTTCATGGGCATCGGTGAGATCGGTCGCGACCGAGGCGATCACCGCATGCAGCACATAGGGCCGGTGGCTGACGAACTGCGCAAAGCTTTCACGCGCGATTTCCCAGACCAGCGCAGGGCCGATGGTGACCGCCGAGACTTCGTGGCGTTGTTGCGCGGCAATTTCGAGCGCGTCGCCGGGCAATGCAAAGCCGACGACCTGCCGCCGGTTGTCGCCGATGCCGCGTGAGACGCAGACGACGCCCTCAATCATGCTGAAGCAGCGCGCCGCCGGGGCCCCCTGCGCGAACAGAACCTCGTTGGCGCCACGCGGCACGCGCTCGCCGAGCGCCATCAATTGCCGGCGATCGTTAAAATTGAGGCGAGACAGGAAACCGGTCAAAGGCCCGGCTGCGGTCGCGCAGGGCACGAAGGACGAAGCGGCCATCTGCTGTGTCATGTCTCCCCCGGCTGTGCTGTACCGCGCGACTTTGCGCGGCATCACCGGGATAAACTGTCGGCAGAAGCCGACATTGACGTGCATCAAGCCGCGTTTCCCCGCACGACGTGCGGCGGGAGCGGGCGGCAGCGCCCCTCCTCTCCCCTGCGTTGCCTGCAATGGCAGCATGTTGCCCTGTTCATGGACAATTTGCCGTGCGGCCTCTACGCATGACGGGAAATTCTTGACCTTGAACAATACGTTAGAGGGTGGAAACCAGAATGGTCGATATTCCGGCCACAACAGCCAGCGCGCCGGTGGCTTCGGCCAACAGGACCCTCACCGCGATCTCGGTCGCGCATTGGGTGAGCCATTTCCACATCTTCGTGCTGCCGATGCTGTTTCCTTTCCTCAAGGACCGCCTCGGCGTCAGCTACATCGATCTCGGCTTCGCCCTCACCACTTTCGCCGTCGTCTCCGGCCTGACCCAGGCGCCGATCGGCTTTCTGGTCGATCGCGTCGGTGCGCGCATCATCCTGATCCTCGGTGTCATGCTGGGCGGCTGCGCGTTGATCGCGCTCGGCCTGTTCCTGAACTATCCAGCATTGATTGTCTGTGCCGGCCTGCTGGGTCTCGCCAATAGCGTCTATCACCCGGCCGATTACGCTATCCTGGCCGCTCATATGGACGAATCCAGAATGGGCCGCGCCTTCTCGATTCACACCTTCGCCGGCTTCCTCGGCGGCGCGATGGCGCCTCCGATGATGGTGGCGCTGCTGGCCTCGCTCGGCGGCCAGGGCGCGCTGATCGTCGCCGGCGTCATCGGCGCTGCCATCGCATTGATGCTGATCGTGGTCGGCATTCCCGATGCCGGCGCGATGCACAGCGGCGACAAGAATGGCGGGGCGGTCAAGGTCAGCGTCATGACCCCCGCGATCATGATGCTGACGCTGTTCTTCACCCTGCTCGCGCTCTCACAGGGCGGCATCAACAGCTTCGGCATCGTCGCACTGATGAATGGCTATGGCACCACGCTATCCGCGGCCAATGTTGCGTTGACCTCGTTCCTCGCGGCCGGCGCCATCGGCGTGCTGGCCGGCGGCTGGCTGGCGGACCGCACCGTGCATCACAGCCGTGTCGCCGCCGTCTGCTTCACCATCAATGCGGCCATCATCGGCGCGATCGCGGCCTTCTCGCTGCCGGCACCGGCCATCGTCATCGCCATGACCCTTGCCGGTTTCCTCGGCGGCGTCATTACCCCGTCCCGCGACATGCTTGTGCGGCAGGCCGCACCGCCCGGCGCCGCAGGCCGCGCCTTCGGCATCGTCTCCACCGGCTTCAATTTCAGCGGAATCGTCTCGCCGATCATGTTCGGCTGGTTCATGGACCACGCCATGCCACACTGGGTGTTCGGCGCATCGGCCTGTTTCATGGCGGCGACGGTGTTGCTGGCCATGGTGTCAGAGCGCAAGCGCTGACCGCAGCCCCGTCTTTCGCCGGGACGTCATCGCTGTGCTATAACGCCTCTGCATGCTTACGGTTCGTCGTCTCACCAAATCCTATCGTTCGGCGCAGGAGCACGTCGCCGTCCTTCGCGGCGTCGATCTCGACGTCGCCGGTGGCGAGAGCGTTGCGCTCACCGGTGAAAGCGGCAGCGGCAAGAGCACGCTGCTGCATCTGATCGCCGGTCTCGACGAAGCCGATAGCGGCGAAATCCTGCTCGGCGATGTCACGATCACCGGATTGAAGGACAGCGCGCGCGCCGCGCTCCGCCGCGAGCGGCTCGGTCTCGTCTTCCAGCAGTTCAACCTGATCCCATCGCTGTCCGTCGCCGACAATCTCGCATTCCAGTCGCGCATTGGCGGCCGGCACGATGCCGTCTGGCAAAGCGAACTGATCGAACGGCTCGGGCTCGGAACGCTGCTGAAGCGCTATCCCGAACAGCTCTCCGGCGGCCAGCAGCAGCGCGTCGCCATCGGCCGCGCGCTGGCGTCGAAGCCGGCGCTGCTGCTCGCGGACGAGCCCACCGGCAATCTCGACGAGGACACTGCCGACGAGGTGATGAGACTCGTGCGCGATCTCGTGACCCGCAGTGGCTGCGGCTTCCTGATGGTGACCCATAGCGAGCGCCTCGCCGCGATGCTGGACCGCCATGTCCATCTCCATGCAGGATCGATCGCGTGAGACGGGCACTGTGGATCCTCGCCGTGCTGCTCAGCCACTGGCGCCGGCATCCGCTGCAATTCGCGACACTGATGATCGGCCTGATCGCGGCCACCGCCCTATGGAGCGGGGTGCAGGCGTTGAACCAGCAGGCCCGCACCAGCTATGACCGCGCTGCCGCCGCCTTCGGCGGCACGCGTACGCCGATGCTGGTGTCGCCGGCCGGCGGCGCGTTTGCGCAACAGCTATTTGTCGATCTCCGCCGCGCGGGATGGCCGGTGTCGCCGGTGCTCGAGGCACGTGTGCCGATCGACGGACGCACGGTCCGCCTGCTCGGCATCGAGCCGGTGACCATGCCAGCGGAAGCCAGCGCCGCCGCCGAGATCGGCACATCAGGCGCGCAGGCCTTCATCACACCGCCCGGACAGGCCCTGATCTCACGCGAGACCATGGCCGAACTCGGCCTCCGCGAAGGCGCAACGCCGACGCTCGGCAATGGCCGCAGGCTGCCACCGCTGAAACTGCAGCCGGCTTTGGCGCCGGGCGTGGTCGTGGTCGATATCGGCATCGCGCAGACACTGCTGGCGATGCCCGACCAGATCACGCGGCTGTTGATCGGCAAGGCGAAAGGCCCCCGCGGCGCCCTTGAAAGCGTTACGGCCCAGCAGCTCCGCCTGGTGCAGCCGGAAAGCGAGACTGACCTCGAACGTCTCACCGATAGCTTCCACCTCAACCTCACGGCTTTCGGCCTGCTGTCCTTCTTCGTCGGCCTGTTCATCGTCAATTCCGCCATCGGGCTCGGCTTTGAGCAGCGCCTGCCGATGCTGCGCACGTTGCGCGCCTGCGGCGTCTCGGCGCGCCAGCTCAATAGCGTTCTGATCCTCGAACTGGTCACCATTGCATTGATCGCCGGCGTCATCGGCCTCGTCTGCGGCTATGTCATCGCCGCTTCGCTCTTGCCCGATGTCGCCGCCAGCCTGCGCGGGCTCTATGGCGCGCAGATCCCCGGACAGCTCACGCTGAAACCGGAATGGTGGATTGCCGGCCTCGCCATCTCGGTGATCGGCGCATTGCTGGCCGCGACATCGAGCCTGCTCAAGGCCGTGCGCCTGCCACTGCTCGCCGCCGCCCAACCCTATGCCTGGCAACAGGCCCAGCATCGCTGGCTGCGGCTGCAAGGCGCCGGCGCGTTGCTCGTATTCATTGCTGCCACACTGGTGCTGTGGTTCGGCGATTCCCTGATCGCCGGCTTTACTGTACTCGCGGCTCTGCTGCTCGGCGCAGCGCTCGCGCTACCCGTGCTGCTCGGCCTCGTCCTCGCAGCCGGCGAACGCAGCACGCGGCGCCCAATCCTCACCTGGTTCTGGGCCGACAGCCGGCTGCAACTCTCTGGCCTCTCGCTGGCGCTGATGGCGCTGCTGCTGGCGCTTGCCGTCAATGTCGGTGTCGGCACCATGGTCGAGAGTTTCAGCCGCACCTTTGTCGGCTGGCTCGACGGGCGGCTGTCGTCCGAAATCTATATCAATGCGGCCAGCGATACGCAGGCGCACGAGATCAAGGCCTGGCTCGCGCAGCGCCCCGATGTCCAGGCGGTGCTGCCCGGCAGCCGTGCCGAAGTGCAGCTCGACGGCGCGCCGGTGGAGATCAACGGACTTCCCGATCATCCGACGTTCAGGGATCACTGGCCTTTGCTCGAAGCGACCGGCGATGCATGGGATCGCGTCCGTGCCGGTGAAGGCGCATTGATCAGCGAACAACTGTCACGGCGGATGAAGCTTGCCACGGGGCAGAGCATCGCCGTGCCAACATCGGCCGGACCTTGGCACATGCGGATCGTCGCCATCTATGCCGACTACGGCAATCCGAAAGGACAGATCGCTGTCAATGTCGATGCGCTGCTGAAACATTTTCCCGATAGTCCGCAGACCCGCATGGGCCTGCGCGTCGCCCCCGGGAATGTATCTGCCTTGATCGATGCGATCCGCGCGCGCTTCGGTCTCGACGGACGCAACCTCGCCGATCAGGCAAGCGTGAAGAAGGAATCGCTCGGCATTTTCAACCGCACCTTCGCCGTCACCTCCGCCCTCAATGCCTTCACACTCGGCGTGGCGGGCGTGGCGCTGCTCACCAGCCTGCTGACGCTGAGTAATTCGCGATTGCCGCAACTGGCGCCGCTCTGGGCCATTGGCCTGACGCGGCGGCAGCTCGCAGGCATCGAGCTGCTCAAGACCATGTGCATGGCGCTGATCACCTCGCTGCTGGCACTGCCGCTCGGACTGCTTGTCGCCTGGTGTCTTATCGCCATCGTCAATGTGAAGGCATTCGGCTGGCGCCTGCCGTTTCACGTGTTTCCGCTGCAACTGGTCGAACTGCTCGGCGTCGCCATGCTGGCGGCGCTGCTCGCCTCGCTGCTGCCGATCCTGCGGTTGCTGCGCATGCAGCCTGCCGAACTCGTAAAAGTGTTCGCCAATGAGCGCTAGGCTGACACGACGCAGCTTTGTCGGCGGCCTCGCGCTGATGAGCCTCACTGCGCCGCGTGCCCTGGCACAGGGCTTTGCCGGCCTCGGCCGCGATTCCGGAAATTTTGCGCCCGTGCTACCCGGTCGTGCCCTGACCTTCCCAACCGATCACGGCCCGCATCCCGACTTCCGCATCGAATGGTGGTACCTCACCGCCAATCTTACCGACGCCGCGGGAAATGCCTATGGCGCGCAATGGACGCTGTTCCGGCAGGCGATGGCGCCGAGCGCGCAGGGCAACGGCTGGGCGACGCCGCAGATCTGGATGGGCCATGCCGCCGTGACCTCGGCCACGGCGCATCGCTCCGCCGAAACCTTTGCGCGCGGCGGCATCGGGCAAGCCGGCGTCACGGTCACGCCGTTCCGCGCCTGGATCGATGCATGGGAGATGCGCGGACTCGATCATTTCAACGCCATGAACGTGGCGCCGCTCGACGTCGCGGCATCGGCGGAGCATTTCAGCTACCGGCTTCGCCTCGACGCGCAGCAGCCCTTGGTGCTGCAGGGCGATGCCGGCTACAGCCGCAAATCGGAACGCGGCCAGGCGTCCTATTACTACAGCCAGCCTTACTTCACGGCCTCGGGTGAGATCGTCATCGACGGCAAGACGATCGCCGTCACCGGCCGCGCCTGGATGGACCGCGAATTCTCCAGCCAGCCACTGGCCTCGGACCAGACCGGCTGGGACTGGTTCTCGCTGCACTTGCCCGGCGACGAGAAGCTGATGCTGTTCCGGCTTCGGCAGAAGGATGGCAGCCACTATTTCGCGGGCAACTGGATCACGGCGGATGGTAAGTCGGAGCAACTGGCGCCGGATGCGATCGCCATGACGCCGAAGGCCATGACGGATGTCGCGGGCCGCAAGATTCCGACCGCATGGCAGATCGGCATTGCCTCACGCGGGCTACGGATCGAAACGACGCCGCTCAATCCGCAAAGCTGGATGGCAACGAGCTTTGCCTATTGGGAAGGGCCGGTGCACTTCGCGGGCTCACATGCCGGCGTCGGCTATCTCGAAATGACAGGTTATTAGTCTCCGTCATTGCGAGGAGCGAAGCGACGAAGCAATCCAGTTTTTGGCTTTCTGGATTGCTTCGCTGCGCTCGCAATGACGAGAACCTTACTTCGTCAGAGGACAGCCGCTGTCTTTGGCAGCCGGATAGGCCGCTGCGGCAGGCACCACGGCGAGCTGCTTGTAGTAGTCCCACGGCTTCTTCGATTCCGACGGCTTCTTGACCTCGAACAGATACAGGTCCTTCACCATGCGGCCATTGGCTTGCACCTTGCCGCCCTGTGCGAAGGCGTCATCCACTGGAAGCTCCTTCAGCTTCTTGGCAACGGCATCCGGATCCTTGGTACCGGCGGCTTTCACGGCCTTGAGGTAGGACAGAGTCGAGGAATAGGTGCCGGCCTGGATCATGTTCGGCATGCGCTGGGTGCGCTTGAAGAAGCGGTCGGCGAATTCACGCGATTTGTCGTCGCGGTCCCAATAGAACGACTCCGTCAGCACGAGGCCCTGCGCAGCCTGCAGACCGAGGCCGTTCACTTCCGACAATGTCATCAGGAGACCCGCCAGCTTCTGGCCGCCAGCGACGATGCCGAACTCAGCCGCCTGCTTCACCGCATTGGTGGTGTCGAGGCCGGCATTGGCGAGGCCGATGACCTTGGCCTTCGACGCCTGTGCCTGCAACAGGAACGACGAGAAGTCCGACGAATTCAGCGGATGACGCACGGCGCCAAGCACCTTGCCGCCCTTCGACTTCACGATGTCGCCGGTGTCCTTCTCCAGCGAATAGCCGAAGGCGTAATCAGCGGTGAGGAAGAACCAGGTATCGCCGCCGGTTTCGGTCAACGCGCCGCCGGTACCGACGCCGAGGGCGCGGGTGTCGAACGACCAGTGGAAGCCGTAAGGCGTGCAGGCATCGCCGGTGATGCGCGAGGTCGCGGCACCGACCACGATGTCGATCTTCTTGGCTTGCGCAGACAACTCCTGCACCGCCAGCGCCACCGAGGAGGTGGTGAGTTCGGTGATCATGTCGACATTCTCGACATCATACCAACGCCGCGCGATGGCCACGGCCAGATCGGGCTTGTTCTGATGATCGGCCGTGACGAGCTCAATCTTGCCGCCCAGCACCTCGCCGCCGAAATCCTCGATGGCCATCTTGGCAGCTTCGAGCGACCACTTGCCGCCGTAATCGGCATAGACGCCGGACTGGTCGTTGAGGATGCCGATCTTGACGCCGGCGTTAGCCCCCTGCGCCGCAGCTGGCGTCAACGTCGATGTGGCGAGGAAAAAGCCGCAAAGCGCGGCAGCGGACGCGAGTCCAAGTTTCATACGTGCCTCCCAAGATTTTTATGGGCGGCACACTATGGGAGATGGCTGCAACTGGCGAGTGTGACTTTCGGATGATGCGGCAACCGCAGGCCGCATATCTAATTGGCCTTCTTCAGCGCCGCCTCGATACAGGCCAGCTCCCGCTCGATCTCGGCGATCAGCGGCACCGGATCGTTGTCCTCGACCAGATGCATCTTCTCATAGGTGCCGTTGCGGATGCTCTCGATCCAGGCGATGCGGTCCGCCTGATACTGCCTCAGCCGCTCGAACTCCCCGCGCTCGGCATATTTGCCGATCAGTCTTTCGAACACTGCGCTCATGGGAAATCCTCCTGTAGCCCGGATGGAGCGCAGCGCAATCCGGGGATCTCGAGATAATTAAAACGCCGGTCCCCGGGTTACGCTGCGCTCCACCCGGGCTACGAAGTCGCGACTACAGCCCGCGCAGCACCAGCCGGTTCAGCCGCGCCGCGAAAGCCGCCGGATCTTCCGGCAGTTCGCCATCGAGAATCTGCGCCTGCTCGAGCAGCAGGAAGGCGATGTCCGAGGCTTCGCCGCCCGCCGCCTTGTCGGCGCCTGCGATCTTCGTCACCAGCGGATGGCGCAGGTTGATCTCGAGGATCGGCTTGGTGGCGCTGCCGCGATTCTGCATCGCCAGCATCCGTTCCAGCTCGCGATCGGGGCCGCGGCCGCCAGCGACGAGGCACGAGGCCGACGAGGTCAGGCGGGTCGACGCTTTCACGTCGGAGACGCGCTCGCCGAGCGCTTCCTTGATCACGGCGATCGTCGAGGCCTCATCTGCCGCTTCCGGCTTCGGCTCGTCCTTGTTGTCATCGACCTGCGGGATGAGGTCGAGATTGACCTCACCCTGGCTCAGCGACTTCAGCGGCTTGCCTTCATATTCCAGCGGCGCCGAGGTCCAGAACGCATCCACCGCATCGGACAGCAACAGCACTTCGATGCCGCGCGACTTGGCGGCTTCGAGCTTCGGATTCGACTTCAGGCGGTCGAGGCTGTCGCCGGTGAGATAGTAGATCTCGGTCTGGTTTTCCTTCAGATCCGCAGCATACTGCTTCAGCGTCCGCTTCTCGCCCGACGTCGTGGTGAAGCGCGACAGCGCCAGCAGCTTTTCGCGGCGCTCGAAATCCTCATAGATGCCTTCCTTCAGCACCGGGCCGAACGCGTCCCAGATCTTGGTGAAGGTCTCGGTGTCCTTCTCGGCGAGGTTTTCAAATTCGCCGATCACGCGCGTCGCCACCGCCTTCTTGATCTGGGCGAGCTGCGGATTGTTCTGCAGCATCTCGCGCGACAGGTTGAGCGGCAGATCCTCGGCATCAATGACGCCGCGGATGAAGCGCAGATAGGACGGCAGGAGATCCGCATCGTCGGTGATGAAGACGCGGCGCACATAGAGTTTAACACGGCCCTTGCGCTCAGGCTCGAACAGATCGAACGGCTTGCTGGACGGAGCGAACAGCAGCACGGCATAGGAGTAGCGGCCCTCGGCGCGATAGTGCAGCGTCATCGCCGGCTCGTCATAGGCATGGGCGATGGACTGGTAGGCCTTGCTGTAGTCTTCCGGCGTCAGCTCTGACTTGGAGCGCTGCCACAGCGCGCTGGCCGAATTGATCTGCTTCGGCTCGGTGTCGCCGTCCTTGAGCATGATCGGAAACTGGATGTTGTCCGAATAGGACGTGACGATCCGCTCGATTTCCCAGCTTTCGAGATACTTCTTGGCGTCGTCCTTGAGCTGCAACTCGATCGAGGTGCCGGCAGGCACGCTCATGCCGTCATTGAGCTGCGCAATTTCGAAGCCCGCGCCGCCGCTGGAGGTCCAGGTGAAGGCATCATGGGCGCCGGCGCGGCGCGAGGTGACGACGATCTTTTCCGCCACCATGAAGGCGGCGTAGAAGCCGACGCCGAACTGACCGATCAGACCCGCGCCGTCCTTGGCTTCGGTGAGGCGCGACAGGAACGACTTGGTGCCGGATTTGGCGATGGTGCCGAGATTATCGATCAGCTCCTGACGATCCATGCCGATACCGGTATCGACGATGGTGAGCGTATTCGCATCCTTGTTCGGAATGATGGTGATGCTCTGCGACTGGCCTTCGGGCACCAGCCCGGGATTGGCGATCGCCTCATAGCGCAGCTTGTCGCAGGCGTCGGATGCGTTGGAGATCAGCTCGCGCAGAAAAATGTCGGTCTCGGAATAGACCGAGTGAACCATCAGGTTCAGCAATTCGGCGACTTCGGCCTGAAACGGCTGGGAAACGGGTGCAGCGGTGTCGGTGGTCGTCATGAATGAGCCTGATACACGGTAAGGGGAAGACGCCGCATATAACGACGCGATTTTGCAGAGTCCATGGCTTCAGCCATGACTCCGCTGCCCCTAGTTAGTGATCTCGGGCTCAGGCTTCCAGAGCCATGGCATAGGCGTTTTCCAGCATCGCCAGGCATTCGCGCGCACGGGCGCGGCCGACCTCATTGGCGATTTCGGAAATCTCGCGCAAATCGCGGATCGCCAGATCGACGGCGCTGAAGATATCGATCTCACACTCATCGGCCACGTTGATCACAGGGGCCGTACGCTTCGGAAAAGGAATGACTACGCTCACTGGACAACCGCTCTGCACGAAGGGACACGCACGAATCACAGGCGCATATTTGGCCAGCGAATGGTTAAGCTAATGGATAACGACCACGCGCTCGTCGTTTCCGCTCCTCAACGCAGCCAGCGCACCTGCGGAACGAGAGTGCCCTGCACCTCGTCGGAAGCCTGCTCCGTAGGCTGGATCGTCGGCGCCTCAAGCTGCAGCGGCGCTGCCGACATCGGCAATTGGCGCACCGCAACGCTCTCCTGCCCGCGCTGATACGCTTCCTGCTCCAGTTGCCGGCTGAAGTAACGAAACAATTCGGTGGCGCGCTTGCGCTGGTCGTCGGTCGCCGCAGAGGCGATCAGGAAGATGAGCTCTTCCGACAGTTCGGACGTGGTGGCGCCCAGGGGATCGTCGGTGCGGTCGTCGAGATGGTCGTCGAGCACGGGCATGGCAGGCGGTCATCCGGTCAAGGTGGTACCGGGTCGGTCATGCCTGCATCTGGTTGATATCCCGTTGTCCCCGGGCCCACCGCCCGTAGATGGACACCTCGATGGTTAACTCAGTCTTAACGAGCAACCTCGACGGGCCCGCTTTGCCGATTCACCGATCAGCCTGGAGCAAGCCTGAGCCCGCATTGTTCCCCTATTTGGGGTCACCGGTATCCGTGTAGCGGAAAATTAACGCTTCATTATCCATAAACGAACGACAACTTCAGGCGACTTCTGCTGTCGATAAGGACGCATAGATGGTTTTAGCGATGAACCGCGCGGCGTCTGCCGTCCCATCGGCAGCAAGCGAAAATGACGATGTCGCCGACATTTCCGCGCTGATCGCGCGCCTGACCGGCGAGGTCAACGAGATCGCCTGCGAGAAAACCAGGGCGATCCAGCACATCACCAACCAGATGAAGATGCTGGCGCTGAATGCGCTGATCGAAAGCTCGCGCGCCGGCGCGCAGGGAGCGGGCTTCGCGGTGGTGGCGCAAGAAGTCCGCAATGTCGGCCAGCAGGTCGAGGCCATCGCGCGCGATCTGGAATCACAGCTCACCGCCCGCACCGGCAGCCTGATGGCCTCGATCGAGAAAATGACCGATCGCGCCCGCGGCGAGCGCATGGTGGATCTGGCGCTCAACGCCATCGAGCTGATCGACCGCAATCTCTATGAGCGCACCTGCGACGTGCGCTGGTGGGCGACCGATTCCGCCGTGGTGAACGGCGCAGCGCATCCGAACGACGAGACGCTGGCCCATGTGTCAGAACGTCTGGCCGTGATCCTCGGCGCCTATACCGTCTATCTCGACCTCTGGCTCTGCGACATGCAGGGCAATGTCATCGCCAACGGCCGCGGCGACCGCTTCGGCGTGCGCGGCCAGAATGTCGCTGCCACCTCGTGGTTTCGCGATGCCCGCATCCTGCGCTCGGGCGACGACTATGTGGCCGGCGATGTCGAACGGCAGCCGTTGCTCGGCAATGCGCAGGTCGCCACCTATTGCGCCAGCGTGCGCGAGGGCGGAAAGGCCAATGGCCGCGCCATCGGCGTACTCGCCATTCACTTCGATTGGGAAGCGCAGGCCCGCGCCATCGTCGAGGGCGTCCGCGTGGATGACGACAAGACCCGTGTGCTGCTGGTCGACTCCAATCTGCGCGTGATCGCCGCCTCCGATGGACAAGGGCTGCTCAGCGAACGCATCTCGCTCGCGCTGAACGGCCGCAGCAACGGCTTCTACCAGGACCGCTCAGGCAGCCTTATCGCCTTCCATGCCACGCCCGGCTACGAGACCTATAAAGGCCTCGGCTGGTATGGCGTGATCATTCGCGGAAGCTGACGGGTCCCGCGCCGCCATTCAGCCAGCGGCGGAATTTGGCGAACCAGCCCTCGGGCGAAGGCGCCACGGGGATCGGCGGCGCAACGGGCACCGCCGCCGGTTCGACGTTCAGCGGCGATGTTTCGTCACGAGCAGCAGCCTCATGCGTCGCTGCCAGCGCCATGGGACCGACATGCGCGAGGAACGCATGTTCATGATGCCGGCTCAGCCGCTTCAGCGCCTGATCGAGCGGCAGCCAGGCGACCTCGGCGATGTCCTTCATCAATTTGCGGGGCGGCGCTCGATCGGCCTCCATGTGCCAGAAATGCACGACCTTGGTGCGATCTTCACCCAGCGGATAAGCCAGCGTGCCCAGATATTGCTGCACCGAGGCCGCGTGCCCGGTCTCTTCCAGCACCTCGCGCTGGGCGGCATCGAGCGGGGTTTCGCCCTGGTCGAGCTTGCCCTTCGGCAGCACCCAGTCGCCGCGCTTGCGCATGCACACGACCGCGAACAGCGGCGTCGCTTCGCGCCGCACGACGATGCCCCCCGCAGCCATGATGATTTCACGCGCCATGTTGCTCACATAACCGGATTACTGACGAATACAACCAACCTGTGACACCCGGTGAACGCGGGCCGGGATGCAACCGGCCTGCGCACAACCGTCACACACCTGTCACGGAACCGCCCTGCGGCTCAATCCGCGGTGGCGGCGCGGAGATCGGCGGCGGTGGCGGCCTTCAATCCCACCGCCGCGATCGCGCTGCGCGCGGCGGCGACCAGATCCTGATTACCTTTGGCGCGCGAACCATCCGGCAACAGCTCGTTGTTCTCGAAGCCGACGCGGATGTGGCCGCCGAGCAATGCGCCGGCGGTCACGCATGCGATCTCCTGCGCGCCGAAAGCGCAGACGCTCCAGTGGGCGAATTTCGGCGCGTCCGCTGCGACAAATGGCAACAGATCCGCCGGGCTCGACACCTGCCCCGCGGTATAGCGCCCGAGCACATAGAGCACGGGCAGACGCTCGAACGGAATCAAACCGCGCTTCTGCAGTTCGGCGAGCCGGATGGCGTCGTTCACATCGTAGAGAATGATCTGCGGCGTCACGCTTTCGCGCTTCATCCAGCCGAGCAGATCGGAAAATGCTTTTTCTTCGCTCGCATCCGGCACCAGTTCGCGCAGCGCCAGCGAGACGGCTTCGGGCTTCACGGCCTGCACAACCGCGCGCTGCTCTGCGGGCGTGTATTGGCCAAGCGCTTCCGAGGTGATCTGGATGACGAGTCGGTTGCCGACCGCGTTGCGGATCGCAGCGATGGCATCGCGATAGGCATCGGCATCGAGCAGATGGCTGCCATCCGCCTTGCGGACATGGGCGTGGATCATCGCCGCGCCGGCGTCCAGGCAGTGCGCGGCGGTCACCGCCAGTTCCGCTGCGGTGAGCGGAACGGCGGGATGGTCGGCCTTGACCTTGCGGCCGCCGTTGGGGGCGACCGCAATGGCGACAGGCTGCATGATTTACGGAATCGCTGCGATGACGGCGATCTCGACCAGGATGGCCGGATCGGCGAGCTTCGACTCGACGCAAGCGCGCGCCGGGCCGACTTCCGGCACCCAGGCGTCCCAGACCGTGTTCATGGCATCGCGATCGCCGATGCTCGGCAACCAGACGGTGGCGCTGAGGATGTTGTTCTTGTCGGTGCCGGCTTCCTTCAGCAGCGCGTCGATCTTGTCGAGCACCTGCTTGGTCTGCGCCTTGACGTCGCCGCTGTAATCATCCGGCACCTGGCCTGCGAGATAGACGGTGTTGCCGTGGATGGAAGCCTGGCTGAGACGCTTGCCGGGGCCGAGACGCTTGATCATGCGGAGCTCTTTCATTGCTGGAGCAGAAAAACGCCGCGACCATTCCCGGTCAGGCATCCGGCGTCAAGAGCAGCGATCGAGAGCGCCTCTATTCTGCGGTGCGTGCGCGCTTCACCGCGTCGTCCATCAACGCCTTCGGCGCCGGCAGGCGCAGCCGGCGGCCATGCTGCAGATAGAGCAGCGCCACGCGCTTGGGATCGGACAGATTCCAGAATTCCACCGCAGGCAATCGACCGAGCAATTCGACCGGCGGCTTGTGTGCGATCACATGCGCGAGAACGGCCGTCTTCGGCCCCTTGCCGAAACGGCGGCGATTTTTCCGCGCAGCATTCTCGTTCGCCGCCTGCCAGCGGATGCGTGGCCGCGGCTTGCGATTCAGAAGCCAGGAAAACAGGCGCAAAATGAATGGCATACGGCTTTTCTTTTTGCCCGGTTGCAGCGCGGCCGGCGTGCTCGCGCGTCTCCCATGTCATAGAACTTGCATTCACAGGGGTAAAGCGGCGTGATCAAGGCGAACTGCAGTGTTCCCAAGGGAATGAAGCCATTCCCTAGGATATACCCTCCGCCCGAATCAGGCATAGACCTCCGCCATGTCCGCTCCCGGTATTGCGCGCCAGTCCGCCGCCTCACCCGACGCACTCGGTGCCGATGCTTTGGCGCGGCTGCATGCGGTGTTCGGCCTGCCCGGTTTCCGCGGCGAGCAGGAGAAGATCGTCCGTCATGTCACCGATGGCGGTAATTGTCTGGTTCTGATGCCCACCGGCGGCGGCAAGTCGCTGTGCTACCAGCTGCCATCCCTGCTGCGCGAAGGTTGCGGCATCGTGGTGTCACCGCTGATCGCCCTGATGCGCGACCAGGTCGCAGGCATGCTCGAACTCGGCGTCAATGCAGCCGTGCTGAATTCCACGCTGTCGTGGGAAGAGGCCAACGAGGTGGAGCGGCGGCTGCTCGCCGGCGATCTCGATCTGCTTTATGTCGCGCCCGAACGCCTGGTGACGCCGCGCTGCCTCGCGATGCTGGAACGGGCCGACATCGCGCTGTTCGCCATCGACGAGGCGCATTGCGTGTCGCAATGGGGGCATGACTTCCGCCCGGAATATATCGGCCTGTCCGTGATCGCCGAGCGCTTCCCGCAAATTCCGCGGATCGCTCTGACCGCCACCGCCGACGATCTCACCCGCGAGGAAATCGCCCAGCGCCTCGGCCTCATCGACGCACCGCGCTTCGTCTCCTCATTCGACCGGCCCAACATCAAATACGAGATCGTCGACAAGACGAATTCGCAGAAGCAGTTGCAGGCCTTCATCAATGAGCGGCATCCGAACGATGCCGGCGTGGTCTATTGCCTGTCGCGCGCGAAGGTCGAGGACACCGCAGAGGCGCTGAACAAGGCCGGCATCCGCGCGCTGCCCTATCATGCCGGGCTGGATGCGCGGACCCGCGAGACCAATCAGGACCGCTTCATCAACGAGGACGGCGTGGTCATCGTCGCCACCGTCGCCTTCGGCATGGGCATCGACAAGCCGGACGTACGCTTCGTCTGCCATCTCGACCTGCCGAAGAGCGTCGAGGCCTATTATCAGGAGACGGGACGTGCGGGCCGCGATGGCAAGCCGTCGACGGCGTGGATGGCCTATGGCCTGCAGGACATCGTGCAGCAGCGCCGCATGATCGACGAGTCCAACGGCTCCGACACCTTCAAGCGCGTGTCGATCGGCAAGCTCGATGCGCTGGTCGGCCTCGCCGAGACCATCGACTGCCGGCGCGGCCGGCTGCTGCGCTATTTCGGCGAGGAAACCACCGGCACGACTTGCGGCAATTGCGACAACTGCGTCTCGCCGCCGAAAGTGTGGAACGGCTCGGTCGCTGCGCAAAAGCTGCTCTCCTGCGCCTATCGCACCGGGCAACGCTTCGGCGCCATGCATCTGATCGATGTGCTGATCGGGCGGCTGACCGACAAGGTAAAGCAGTTCGAACACGACAAGCTGTCGGTGTTCGCCATCGGCCCGGAGCTCAACGAGAAGCAATGGCGCGCCGTGATGCGGCAGCTGGTGGCGCGCGGTTTTCTCTATGCGGACGCAGAGCATTTCAACGCGCTGAAACTCACCGAAGACGCGCGCGGCGTTTTGCGCGGCGAGGTCGAGCTGATGTTCCGCGAGGAGACCGGCCGGATCCGCGCGCCGCGCAAGACTTCGCGCCGCGGCGAACTGGCGGCGCCTGCCGGCAACACTGCCAATCCCGATCTCGTCACCCGCCTGCGCAGCTGGCGCGCCGGCGTGGCCCGCGCGCGCAACGTGCCAGCCTATGTGGTGCTGCATGACGCGACCATCGACGGCATTGCGAGCGAACATCCGACCACGCTCGACCAGCTCCGCGAGATCCCGGGCATCGGCGACAAGAAGCTGGAGCATTACGGCGCGGATATTCTGGCGATCGTGAACGGGTGAGGCACTTCTCCCTCCCCGGAGCGCAGCGACGGGGGAGGGTGGCATGAGGCGAGCGTTCAGCGAGCTTTGAGACGGGTGGGGTCTCTCACCACGGTAGGACGTCACGTGGGGAGAGACCCCACCCGGCGCTCCGCGCCACCCTTGTAACTTGCCGATCGCCGTTTCTGCTAAGCTTGGCAGTGCGGTGGCAGGCGGAAGACCGGAACACCCGAGGGACACCAAGCCCGTTGGGGAGCAAGGGTCTTCGCCTGCCGTTCCATCGAACCCGAAC
>WPCJ01154453.1_pt1 | contig 42613 bp, 40 predicted proteins | sample 5399831 | NCBI WGS metagenome assembly WPCJ01 (sample SAMN12869470, study PRJNA574797) | sludge metagenome | isolation source: wastewater treatment of pH10 | place: China:Beijing | collected 2019-05-20
CAATACACCATTCTGGAATATTGCCTGTGGAATCGTAATGCTGATGGCAAGATACCTTCCAATTATTGGTCCGGTTGCAATTGCAGGAAGTTTGGCTGCAAAAAAATATATTCCGGAGAGTGCAGGAACTTTAAAAACAGATACTTCAACTTTTGGACTAATGGTTTTTGCCGTGATAGTAATTGTTGCAGCTTTATCATTTTTCCCGGCATTGGCATTAGGTCCTATCGCAGAATATTTTTCACTTTAATTTTTATTGATAATGAAAGGAAATAATAACAAATTGTTTCAGGCTGACCTAGTCAATGAAGCATTAAAGCAATCTTTTATAAAACTAAATCCAGCCAAAATGTTCCGTAATCCGGTAATGTTTATGGTTTGGCTGGGAACTATTGTAATGGCTGGCGTCTGCATTTGGATTGCCGCCGGTGAACAAAGACAGGGAAGCCTGCTGTATAACATCATTGTAACCATTGTCCTTTTTAAAACGTTGCTGTTTGCCAATTTTGCAGAAGCGATAGCCGAAGCAAGAGGAAAAGCACAGGCTGATTCTTTGAGAAAAACCAGAGAAGAAACGCCTGCGAAATGGATTAATCCTCACGGAGAAATCTTTAATGATGAGCTTACGGTAGTCCCTTCTTCCCAACTGAAAAAAGGAGATATATTTCTTTGTGAGCCGGGAGACATTATTCCGTCAGACGGAGAAATCATCGAAGGTCTGGCAACTATTGATGAAAGTGCCATTACCGGAGAAAGTGCGCCTGTAATTCGTGAAGCAGGTGGTGATAAAAGCAGCGTGACGGGAGGAACAAAAGTCCTTTCTGATATGATAAAGGTAAAAGTAACCACGGAGCCCGGAGAAAGTTTTCTGGATAAAATGATTGCTTTGGTTGAGGGTGCTTCAAGGCAAAAAACACCTAATGAAATCGCTTTGACCATTCTTTTGGCAGGATTTACATTAGTGTTTATCATTGTTACAGTGACTTTGAAACCATTCGGAGATTACGCCAATACACCGATTACTATTGCCGCTTTCATATCACTATTTGTCTGCCTGATTCCAACTACAATTGGCGGATTATTATCTGCCATCGGCATTGCCGGAATGGACAGAGCATTGAGAGCAAACGTTATCACAAAGAGCGGAAAAGCAGTAGAAACTGCCGGAGACGTGGATGTTCTTTTGTTGGATAAAACCGGAACAATTACTATCGGAAACAGAAAAGCTACAAATTTTCACTTGGCAAACGGAATTGACGAAAAGCATTTTACAAAAGCTGTCGTGTTGAGTTCAATGGCAGATGAAACACCGGAAGGAAAATCAATCATAGAATTGGCAGGCGTTAATCCTTTAAGCTATGAAATGGACAATCCCGAATTTATCAGCTTTACAGCAGAAACGAGAAGTTCGGGCGTCAATTTCGAAAATACCAGAATCCGGAAAGGTGCTTCTGATGCTATCCGTAATTTAGTGGAAAAAGCAGGAAATTTATTTCCAAAAGAAACAGAAGAAGCCGTTAGAACCATCTCCAGCAACGGCGGGACTCCTTTAGTCGTTTCTGAGAACGAAAAAGTTTTAGGTGTTGTAGAACTACAGGATATTATAAAACCTGGAATTCAGGAACGTTTCGAGAGATTGAGAAAGATGGGCATCAAAACCGTAATGGTAACCGGTGACAATCCTTTGACCGCAAAATACATTGCTGAAAAAGCAGGTGTCGATGATTTTATTGCAGAAGCAAAACCTGAAGACAAGATGAATTACATCAAAAAAGAACAGTCCGAAGGAAGACTCGTTGCAATGATGGGCGACGGAACCAATGATGCTCCGGCGCTTGCGCAGGCAGATGTTGGTGTAGCAATGAACAGCGGAACCCAAGCAGCGAAAGAAGCCGGAAATATGGTCGATTTAGACAACGACCCAACTAAACTGATTGAAGTGGTGGAAATCGGGAAACAATTGTTAATGACAAGAGGGACTTTGACAACTTTCAGTATTGCCAATGATGTTGCGAAGTATTTTGCGATTGTTCCGGCGTTGTTTATTGCTTCGATTCCGGCTTTGCAAGGACTCAATATTATGAAACTTCATTCTCCGGAAAGTGCCATTCTTTCAGCAGTAATCTTCAATGCGATTATCATTCCGATGCTGATTCCATTAGCCTTAAAAGGTGTTGCTTACAAACCGATTGGTGCAAGCGCTTTGCTTAGAAGAAATCTTTTGATTTATGGTTTGGGAGGTGTATTGATTCCTTTCATCGGTATCAAAATCATTGACCTAATTGTATCACTATTTATTTAAATAAGAAATGAAACAGAATATTTTACCTGCAATAAGACTCACATTAGTTTGTTTATTATTTTTTTCAGGATTTTACACACTTATAATTTTAGGAATTGCACAGTTTTCACCCAATAACGGAAAAGGCGAAATCTTAACCTTCAATAACAAAACATATTACGCAAATGTCGGACAGGCATTTACCAAAGACCAATATTTCTGGTCTCGTCCGTCGGCTGTAGATTACAATGCAGCCGGAGCAGGCGGAAGCAACAAAGGTCCATCAAATCCTGACTATCTGAAAACTGTTCAGGAAAGAATTGACAACTTCATCAAACATAATCCTGAAGTGAAAAAATCCGAAATCCCTTCCGATTTGGTTACAGCAAGCGGCAGCGGTCTTGACCCTAATATCTCGGTTCAAGCTGCGAATGTTCAGGCAAAAAGAATTGCAAAAATCAGGAATATTAATGAAAATAAAATTCAGGAATTAATCACATCTAACACAGAAAAGCCTTTTCTGGGACTATTCGGAACAGAAAAAATCAATGTCTTAAAACTCAATATCGCTTTAGACGGTTTGAAATAAAAATCAATTTAAAAAAAATGAAAAAAATTATATCACTGGCATTTTCAATGCTGGGATTGTCAACGATGCTTTTTGCTCAGGAAGAAAACAAACCTTTTAAGGTAACCGGTTATGCAGAATTATACTATCAGTTTGATGCCAATAATCCTGAAAATAATTCCCGTCCGTCCTTCGTTTACAGCCATAACAGAAACAATGAAGTTAATCTGAATCTTGGTTTTATAAAAGCAAATTATGAAAATGAAAAAGTCAGAGTCAATCTTGCTTTGGCAACCGGAACTTATATGAATGCCAATTACGCAGCAGAACCCGGAGTTTTGAAAAATATCTATGAGGCGAATATCGGTGTAAAAATTTCAAAATCAAAAAATCTCTGGATTGATGCCGGAATCCTGCCTTCTCATATTGGTTTTGAAAGTGCTGTCAGCAAAGACTGCCCTACTTTGACAAGAAGTATGCCCGCAGATAATTCACCTTATTTTGAAAGCGGCGCAAAAGTTTCTTACACGAGCGACAACGGAAAATGGTTTATAAGCGGATTGGTTCTGAACGGATGGCAGAGGATCCAAAGAGCTGATGGCAACTCCACCGCTGCTTTCGGTCATCAATTAACTTATAAACCAAGTGATAAAATTACATTGAACAGCAGCTCATTTATCGGAAATGATAAGCCGGACAGCCTAAAACAAATGCGTTATTTCCACAATTTGTATGGAATTTTTCAACTCACAGACAAGTTTGCTTTAACTACAGGCTTCGATATTGGCGCAGAACAGAAAGCAAAAGGCAGTGAGCAGTATAATGTTTGGTATTCTCCTGTGATTATTGCAAAATACATTCCGACTGAAAAGCTGAGTTTCGCCGCAAGAGGAGAATATTACAGTGATAAAAACGGAGCTGTCATTGCAACAGGAACAGAAAATGGCTTTCAAACTTTTGGATATTCTCTGAATACGGATTATTGGATTCTTCCGAATTTGGTTTGGAGAACGGAAATCAAAAATCTGAACAGTAAAGACAATGTTTTCCTGAATAGGGATAACATCTTCCGGAAAAATAATTTTTCAGCAGTTACGTCACTTGCCGTTAGTTTTTAATAGGTTCCATATTATTAACGTCCCTTACTGAAAATTTTTGGTAGGGGATTTATTAACTTTGATACAGATAATCTGTTATGGATGAGAAAAAATCTGCGCAGGACTTCCTCGATTTAATCAAAAAATCAAGACGGGGAAAATTTAAAATCTACATCGGAATGAGCGCCGGCGTCGGAAAAACATACCGTATGCTTCAGGAAGCGCATACACTTTTGTCAAACGGAATTGATGTTAAAATCGGATACATCGAAACTCATAATAGAAAAGAAACCCACGCTTTATTGGAAGGACTTCCCGTAATTCCGAGAAGAACATTGTTTTATAAAGGTAAAGAACTGGATGAACTGGATGTGCAGGCAGTCATCAATCTTCGTCCCGAAGTCGTAATTGTTGATGAATTGGCTCACACCAATATCGAAGGAAGCAAAAACGAAAAACGCTGGCAGGATGTAATGGAAATTCTGGAATCGGGTATTAATGTTATTAGTGCGGTTAATATTCAGCATATCGAAAGCCTTAATGAAGATGTTAAAGATATTACCAATATCGAAGTCAAAGAAAGGATTCCCGACAGCGTTTTGGCTCAGGCTGATGAGGTAGTCAATATCGACCTCACAGCAGAAGAATTGATTGACCGGTTGAAAGCAGGAAAGATTTATGATAATTCCAAAATAAATTCTGCTCTCGGTAATTTTTTCAAAAGTGAAAATATTCTTCAGCTTCGTGAGCTGGCTTTGAAAGAAGTAGCTTCGCAGGTTCAGCGAAAAGTGGAAACCGAAGTTTCTCAAATCAAAAATATCCGGAAAGAGAAGTTTCTTGCCTGCATCAGCTCCAATGAGAAAACAGCAAAAAATGTCATCAGAAAAGCAGCTCGGCTGGCGAATTATTACAATAGCCAATGGTATCTGCTATATGTTCAAATTCCAAGAGAAAGCGCAGATAAAATAGCTTTGGATAAGCAGAGGCATCTTATTAATAATTTTAAATTAGCAACAGAATTGGGAGCAGAAATTATCAAAGTGGAAAATCCCAATGTTACAAGAGCCATTATGGAACAGTGTGAGGAGAGGAAAATTACAACGGTCTGCATCGGGAAACCTCATCTTAATCTCTGGAAAATTATCATTGCCACTGATACTTTCAACTCTCTGCTTAATAAGTTATCAAAGGAAAATATAGACTTAGTAATTCTTTCGTAATGAAAATTAAAACGAAACTTAATATCGGAGTGGGTTTGCTTTTTATGATGATATTCGTATTGTCCGTATTGAGCGGATGGTATATCAACCAACTGAAAAAGGATACCAGCAACATTCTGAAAGCCAACTATAATACACTGCAGTATTCCCGGAATATGCTTTTGGCTTTGGAAGAAATCAATACCGACCCATTGGCATTTAACGTGTTTGAAAAACATTTGGAGAAGCAGCAGAAAAATGTAACTGAGCCCGGAGAGAAGGAAGCTACAGATAACGTTGCTATCCATTTTATAGCCTTAAAAAAGGATTCCGGAAATGTTATACTTCAATCATCCATAAGAAAAGATATTGCAGAATTGATGCAGCTTAATATGAGTGCCATCGAACATAAAAGCAGTATTGCCGATTCCACAGCAAAAAGTGCGATTGCAGCAATCTCCGTGACCGGGATGTTCTGTTTTATCATTGCATTTATTTTAATGATAAACCTGCCTTCCAATATTGCAGACCCAATTAAAAGCCTGACCGAAAGTATCAAGCAGATTGCCAATCAGAATTATAAAGAGCGGGTTCATTTTGAAAGCAGGAGCGAGTTTGGAGAATTGGCAAAATCCTTCAATACGATGGCAGAAAAACTTCAGGAATACTCCGAAAGCAAGTTGGATAAAATCATAAGAGGCAAAAAACGTATCGAAACTCTTATTGACAATATGCACGACCCTGTAATCGGTATCGATGAAAGCAAAAAAGTTCTTTTCGTCAATGATGAGGCTTTGAAAATTACAGGACTTAAAAAGGAAAATTTTGTCGGAAAGCAGATTCAGGATGTTGCGGTGACCAATGATTTAGTCAGAGATTTGATTAAAGAGGTTATTCAGCCGGAAAATATAAATTCTGATAAGGAACCGATGAAGATTTATGCCAATGGAAAAGAAAGTTATTTCGAAAAAGAAATTGTAGATATCAATATTGTTCCAACGGGAGAACAGACGAGTCATTTTATCGGTCAGGTGATTATGTTGAGAAATATTACGCCTTTCAAAGAACTTGATTTAGCAAAAACCAACTTTTTAGGAACAGTTTCCCACGAATTCAAAACTCCGATTTCTTCTATCCAAATGGGATTGCAGCTTCTGGAGAATGAACAGATTGGAAATCTAAATGACGAACAGAAAAATCTGGTCAAAGGAATTAAAGAAGATTCAAACCGCTTATTAAAAATAACAGGAGAATTGCTGAATGTGACTCAGGTTGAAAGCGGTTCCATACAACTCAATGTAAAACCGTCCGATATCCGAACAATCGTTGAGTATGCTGTGAACGCTAATAAATCTGCTGCTGAGCAAAAGAATATCCGGTTTAAAATCAATATTGAAAATGGACTTACCGAAGTTCTTGCAGATACGGAAAAAACATCCTGGGTTCTCAATAATCTTTTATCTAACGCAATTCGTTATTCCTATGAAAATTCGGAAGTTGTGATCAGCATTCAAAAAAAAGAAGGAAAAATACAGTTTTCCGTAACGGACACAGGGCAAGGAATCCCGCCACAATATATGTCTAAAATTTTCGACAGATATTTCAGAATTCCCGGAACTAAGAAAGAAGGAACAGGATTAGGTTTAAGTATCAGCAAACAATTTATCGAGGCACAAGGCGGAAAAATTTCTGTTGAGAGTGAACTGGGAGCAGGAAGCAAATTTACTTTTAATTTGAATGAAAATAACTATCCGATTACTTAAAGGATGATGTCGTAACCTTCGATTGCTTTTTGCTTTCATATATTTGCAAAAAGAACTCTATGGAAGGCAAGAAAATGTTTGATTACGAAAAGGAAAATGATAATGCTGAAAATAAAAAAGATGATGAAAAACAAGAAAAAATTATTTTGAAAATTCTACAAATTATAATCGGTGTAATTATGGCTGCTTTTCATATATGATTCTTCTTAAAAAAATCTCTGTCTGGTATTACATAGGTTTATTAGTCTGGGGTTGCATTATAATCTTAAGAAAATTTGGCATATACATTCCTATAATTAATAACCATTTGACAGATTTGTATGCGGTTCCTATGTATTGTTATACAATCCAATTTCTAATGAGTGGGGTTTTTAGATACAAATGGAAACCTGATTTGAAATTCATATTGCTTTCAACATTATATATTACTTTAATTTTTGAAGTTCTGGGACCTGTCTTTTCAGAAAAATTTGTAGGTGATATAATTGATGTCGTATGTTATTTGGTAGGTGCAATCGTATTTTATTTTTATAATGGATTTAGATTTGAACCCATAAAAACCTAATTATACGAGAATCGTTATGTGAAAAAACTTAACCGTCACTAAAATGGAAATCAGTAATTAAGAAGTACTTATAAAACGCTAGTAAAGTCCTTTCCCCGGAAAATAAAGAACATTGCTAAAATCTAATATTTGAAATCTTAAAACGCATGCAAAGTATCGGGTGATATTCTTCAAACTATTATGAACAAAGGATTTTTTGGAGTTTTCCAAAATAATTATATATTTGTGTATTAACTAAAATAAAAATCATAAAATAAACAATAGATAGGTATAAATAACATATAGATATTGCTTTTTGCGATTCGTTTTCTACTCAAATACTCGAAATATTAAAATAGATAAAAGCGAATGATTGCAAAGGAGTTCCCGTTTGGGTGCTGCTTCTTCATTGCTTTTAGGGTTATTCGAGTGACCTGAGTAGAGTGAAGTTAGTTAGCACCTTTCTCTTTTCAATAATCCAAATCTATATGAAAAACAATTTTATCCAGGAATTAATCAAAATACTTGCAATTACGGAAAACCGTAATAATTTTCCAGGAATTAATTTTTATTTCGCAGTTTAACTATGGGAAAGAAATTAATTTTTGGAAGCCTAACAAGTCTCATCCTCGGAACTTCAATCTATATTCTTTTCAGAGCATCCACGCTTAAAGTCTTTTCGTGGCTTGATTTCGCGGGAATAAATATCCTTGACAGCAGTATCAGAAAATCAGCACTGGAGTTTTCCGATTATATTCCGGGATGGATTTTACTTTCACTCCCGGACGGATTGTGGCTGTTCTCCTATGTGTGCCTGTTGCTATATATCTGGAAAAACTCTGTTACGATTCAGAATCTGCTCTGGATAAGCATTGTTCCGGTTATTGCGGTAGGCTCTGAGATTGCCCAGTATTTCGGAATGTTACAGGGAACTTTTGACTCTATAGATTTGTTGCTGTATATACTCGGGGGTATTTTGCCTCTTCTCATATTTAAAAAATCAATTAATTATAAACTTAAATTTTAATGCTATGAACAAAAATTTCAGACATCTGGCTTCGGCTTCCGCATTCGCATTTTTCTTATTCATTGCTATGGGCAGTGGAGATGACAAGAAAACAAGCACTTCGACTTCATCAGGTTCTACAGCTGCAACTTCGGAGGCTAAGGCTAACTACAAGAAAGTTGGAGAAATCTTACCAACAGAATATTTTGACGTGACCGTAAACAAGGTAAGCATAAAAAATTCCGTAAGCACCGGGAATGAATTCGCCGACCTTAAACCAGAATCAGGAACACGTTATCTCATCATTAATACGACATTTAAAAATACAAGCAATGAAAGCCGTATGCTGATGGATGGAGAAGTCTTGGTAAACTACAACGGAAAGGATTATACGTTCGACAAATCCGAAACTATAATGCTTGATGGTTGGGGACTTCTGCTTGACCAGATCAATCCCTTGACAGCTAAAACAACCAATTTGGTCTATAAGATTCCAGCAGAGCTGAAAGGAACGGCTTATTACAAGCCTGGGCGTTCAGGAAGCGATGATTTGATTGATTTGGGAAATATTGAATAATTATAAAAATCACATTATGGATACTCAAAACTTACGGCTACCAAAACCTAAAAGAACTTTTTTTGGTAAAATTGTAAAATATACATTTATTGCATTCAATATTTTAATGCTTATATGGCTGATTGGCGGAATGTCAAGCGCTTCAGAAGGAATCAGCAATGCTGATAGTGAAGCAGAGCAAGCCGGAGCTACAATTGGAACCGGGATCGGAGCAATGCTTATAATTTTTATTTGGGTAGCGGGAGCTGTCATTCTGGGAATAATTACTTTACTAACGAGGGCGAAAAAGTGAATGCTTTATTGTTACCATTGATATAAAGCGAGCAAAATGTTCGCTTTTAACGTTAAAAATTATTTAAATAAAAATATAAGATTCTATGTCTTATTTTATAAACATCTGATAATCAATATATAAATGTTTTAAGAAATATATGTGAAAATCATTATATTTTGTAGTTTTGTAAAATGGCAGATATACATTCCAAAGAGATTAGGAGCTATAATATGAGCCGGATTAAGGGTAAAAATACAAAACCTGAACTTCTGGTAAGGAAATTTTTGTTTGCCAATGGTCTGCGGTACAGATTGTATGATAAAAAATTACCGGGGAAACCGGATATAATTTTGCCCAGATTTAAAACAGTCATTTTTGTAAACGGGTGTTTCTGGCACGGACACGAAAATTGTAAATATTTTGTTATACCTAAAACCCGGACAGAATTCTGGACAGATAAGATTGAAGGAAATAAAAAAAGAGATGAAAAAAATATCACTCAGTTAAAAAATGATGGTTGGAATGTAATAATAGTTTATGAATGTCAACTGAAAAAAGAAAGACAAGAGATAACATTAAATAATATTTTAGAAAATATACAAAGCCAGTTATGAATTGATAAAGTATGGAAGAATTGAACTACATAGATTTATTCGCAGGTGCAGGCGGACTTTCGGAAGGATTTATCCGTGCCGGATTTAATCCAATTGCTCACGTAGAAATGAATAAAGATGCTTGTGATACTGTAAAAACAAGAACTGCTTACCATTGGCTAAAAGAGAACAAAAATGCAAAAATATATCACGACTATCTAAAATCTGAAACAAAAAACAAAGAAGAACTTTGGAAAAAAGTACCCGAAAATCTTATAAATTCTGTTATCAATAAAGAAATTTCAAAAGAAACTTTAGATGAGATTTTTGATAAAATTGACAACGAATTAAACGGCAGAAATGTAGATTTAATTATAGGTGGGCCACCTTGTCAAGCATATTCCGTTGCTGGAAGAGCAAGAGATCCGCACGGAATGAAAAGAGACCAGAGAAATTTCTTGTACAAATATTACGTTGAATTTTTAAAAAGATACCAACCCGATATGTTTGTATTTGAAAACGTACCGGGAATATTGTCTGCAAAAAATGGTGTCCATTTAGAAAATATATTCAAAGCCGTAAGAAGTGCTGGCTATGAATTAGCATTACCTCAAAACAGGTACAAAGTGCTTAATGCAAAAAACTTTGGTGTTTTGCAGGATAGGAAACGTGTAATCATTATCGGTTGGAAAAAGGAATTAGGTTTTACCTATCCGAATTTTGATGAAACCGAACCAAAATATGAAGTTTTAAGAGATTTATTCTCTGACTTAAAGCCATTAAAGAACGGAGAGGGAACTTTGAACGCTGTTGAATATGCAAAACCAACAACCGAATATTTAAAACAATCAGGTATCAGAAACGGATTGGAAATAGTAACTCAACACATTGCCAGACCGAACAATGAAAATGATTTGGAAATTTACCGAATTGCTGTTGATGAATGGGATAGTGGAAAGCGTTTGAATTACGCAAATTTACCAACACGATTAATAAAACATAATAACGTACAATCATTTACAAACCGTTTTCAAGTTGTAAACGGAAAAGGCGTTTCGCATACAGTAGTTGCACACATCGCAATGGACGGTCATTATTATATTCACCCGGATAAAAAACAAAACCGTTCTATAACTGTAAGAGAAGCGGCAAGAATACAGTCTTTTCCTGATGATTATTTCTTTGAAGGAAGTCGGACAGCAGCTTTAAAGCAAATCGGTAATGCAGTTCCGCCTTTGATGGCTGAAAAAATAGCTGAAAAAATAAAAAGTATGCTGACTAGATGATAAAATTTCAGTATTTCCCAAAAAGTAAAGCAATACCAGACCACCTGCAAAACGTCGTCAATATATTTTCTCAGAACCTTGAGAAAATTAATTCTGGCAATTTTCAGCACAGCAGTAATGATGTTCTGAACGAAGTTGCATCAGGATTAGAAAACTTGGGATTTACTATAGAAAAAAGTAAAAAAAATGCTGATAAAATTAAAGTTCCTGTTTTATTCGGAATTAATGGAAAGCTGGAAAAATATTTTGATGCAGACGGGTTTAATCCTATTACAAGAACAGTTATTGAAGTAGAGGCAGGGAGGGCTGTAACGAATTATCAGTTTCTGAAAGATTTATTTCAGGCTTGTATGATGACTGATGTTGACTACTTGGTTATTGTAGTGAGAGTTACTTATAGAAAGAATCCGGATTTCCAGAATGTAATCACATTTTTTGACACACTTTTTGTGTCAGGAAGACTCAAACTACCATTAAAAGGTATTCTGATAATTGGATATTAGCTATGACTGAAATTGACTATTCCCAATATAAAACTGTTTCTGCTGTACCCGAAGCTTCATCAATGATTGAAACCTTTCGGGCAATTGGTTATAATATTGAAACAGCTATCGCAGATATTATCGACAATTCAATTTCTGCAAATGCCAAAAATGTTTGGGTAAATTTTGAATGGCTTGGATCAAAAACCTGGTTTTCAATAAAAGATGATGGTAATGGAATGAATGACCCTGAATTAATTCAGGCAATGAGACCTGGAAGTAAAAATCCATTACAAGACAGGGAAAGTAAAGATTTAGGAAGATTTGGCCTAGGTTTAAAAACTGCTGCTTTTTCACAAGCGAGAAAATTATCAGTAATCAGTAAAAAGGTAGGTTATAATTCTGTTTACTGGACTTGGGATTTAGACTTTGTAAATCAAACAGGAAAATGGGAACTAATAAAATATCTTCCTGACGAAAAATTTGAAAAAGATTTATCTGGTTTAGTTTCCGGAACTATTGTAATTTGGAACGATATTGACAGAGTTGTCAAAAACTTTAAACAAGACGACAATAAGGCTCTCGATAAATTTCTGTTGATTATGGAGCAGGTAAAAAAGCATTTATCAATGGTTTTTCACAAGTTTATGGAAAACGGTAAAATTAATATCTATTTTCAAGACCAAAAAATAGACCCTTGGAATCCTTTTCTACTTGACGAACCATCAACCCAAATATTTCCGGAAGAAAAAATACAAAACGGACTGGTGAAAATAGAGGGCTATGTCTTACCTCATAAATCTAAAATTTCTGAAGAAAAATATAAGCAAGCTGAAGGGGTGAAAGGTTGGAATGAACAGCAGGGTTTTTATATCTACCGAAACGAAAGGCTATTGTTAGCTGGAGATTGGTTAGGACTTTTCAGAAAAGAAGAACACTACAAGCTGACACGAATACAGATTGAGCTACCCAATACATTAGATGCTGAATGGCAGATTGATATTAAAAAATCGGTAGCGAGACCACCTTTGGTTTTTCGTGAACAGATAAAGGCTTATGCTATGAAAGTCAGAACTCAAGCCGTAGAAGTTTATAGACATAAAGGTAAAAATGTAAAACCAATTATCGGGCAAAAATTTGTCCCTTTATGGATTGACCACAAACGAGAAGATAAATGGTTTTATAAAATTAATCGGGAACATCCTGTTATTGAAAGAGCAAAAGAAGAAGCTCGAAATGAGCCAAATAAAGCAGTTGAAATGCTTATAAAGTTTATTGAAGAAACAATACCGACCAAATCAATTTTTATTAAAGAAAGTGAAGCTCCAGAATTACAAGGCAAACCTTTTGAGGGGATTGACCAGGAAATAATAAGAAATACAATGCAGTCAATGTATTCAAACCTTATTGGACAAGGAAAAACTGATGAACAGGCAAAAGCAATCATTGGAAATATAGAGCCTTTCAACAATTTTGTTCATTTTCTTGAATTTTTAAATTAAAATAAATGGTACAACAAGTCATAAAAACAATCAGAACTTTATTGCCCTCAACTGGTTCTATAACAAAACAACAGATTGAGCAAGCTGTTGACAGTGCTTTAATGATTCCTGTATATGCAGAGATTGACAGAGATTTTCTGGTTCGTGAAGTAGAATCTTTATACAATATCAGAATGGACGACTTCCGAATCATTGAAGCAGAAGAAAGAAGAAAACCGTGGATTGGAGACGTAAAAGCAGGTATTAAATGGAATTTTTGGAATAGATACAGAGATTATTTACAAGTCGAAAAAAATTATTCTGATGTAGTATTAAATCAGATTGATAAACTTACAGACAGAACCTTAGACGGACTTTTTAATCCAACAGAAAACATAATAGTCAGTAAACGAGGTTTAGTCGTTGGACAAGTTCAGTCAGGAAAAACATCAAATTACACAGGGTTGATTTGTAAAGCAGCTGATGCTGGTTACAAATTGATTATTGTTTTGGCTGGTATTCACAACAATTTGAGAAGCCAAACGCAACTTCGTTTAGATGAAGGATTCTTAGGCTTTGACACACAACATCAAAGGGCATTTGACAAAAACGGTGTAACTATCGGAGTTGGAAAATTAGACCAGATTGGTATCGCACACTCTCTTACATCAAGTTTAGATAAAGGAGATTTTACAGCAGGTGCAGCAAATTCAATGGGTATCAATTTCAACACATCTGAACCTATAATCGCTGTTGTAAAGAAAAATTCCAAAGTATTGGAAAGACTTCATTTGTGGCTAAATGCTCAAACAGAAGACTTGCCTGATGGCAGAAAAGTTATCAGAAACAAATCGTTATTACTTATTGATGATGAGGCAGATAATGCTTCTATCAATACCAACAAAGATGATGACAGAGCTACGAGAATCAACGAACACATCAGAAACATACTAAATCTCTTTGACCGTAGTGGTTACGTTGGCTATACTGCTACGCCATTTGCCAATATATTTATCCCAATTGTGGAAGATGATTTATTTCCGAGGGATTTTATCATCAATATTCCTGCACCAACAAATTATGTTGGCCCTGAAAAAGTATTTGGTATCAAAGTTTTGGAAGATGAAGACGAATCCGAAACAGTATTGCCTATTGTCAATCGTGTTGATGATTATTTAGATTTAATCCCCAATGGACATAAAAAAGATACTGCCTTTCCTGATGAATTGCCTGAATCGCTACGGACAGCAATTAAATGTTTTATCCTGACTTGTGCTATCCGAAGATTGCGAGGTCAAGTTAATGTACATAATTCAATGCTTGTTCACGTAAGCAGGTTTACAAAGTGGCAGGCTCATATTAAAGCACTTGTTGAAAACACTTTTGATTTTTATCGCAGAGGAATTGAAATGAAAATTCCGTCAGTATTGGACGAAATCCGTAAAACATTTGAGGAAGATAAAGAGTACTCTTACGAGTACAAAGGGGAAACAATCACCGAAACTTACAAAAGTTTCAAAACAGTTTCACAAACAATTTCCGACACAATGCCCGATGTTGATACTTTGGTAAGTGTTCACGATTGGGAAGATATTTTGCCACATTTACATAATGCTGTTGCAAAAATTGAAGTAAAAGAAATTAACGGAGGTTCAGGCGATGCGTTAAACTATTTTGACCATAAAAATGGACTTTCAGTAATTGCAATCGGAGGAGATAAACTTTCAAGAGGTTTGACTTTGGAGGGCTTATCCGTTAGTTATTATTTGCGTGCTTCAAGAATGTACGATACATTGATGCAGATGGGGCGTTGGTTTGGTTACAGACCGGGATATGTTGATTTATGCAGATTGTTTACAAGCCGAGAACTGAACGAATGGTTTTGTCATATAACCTTGGCATCCGAAGAATTAAGAAGCGAATTTGATTATATGTCGGAAGTGGCTGGAAGTACACCCGAACAATATGCTTTACGAGTAAGAACACATCCTGGCGTTTTGCAAATTTCGGCTTCAAATAAAATTCGAAGAGCAGTAAATATTGATGTTTCTTGGTCTGGCAGGTTGGTAGAATCTTATCAGTTACAGAAAAATTCAGTTACAATTAATGCTAATCTGAACGTAACTAAAAACCTGATTAATTCACTTTCAGAATCTTTTGAAACAAGGCACAATCATTTCTTATGGAGGAATATTCCTGTAGATTTGGTAAGACCCTTTTTCCAACGTTTCAAAGTTTCTGAAAACCTGAAAAAAGTAGAGCCGTCCAAATTATTGGATTATATTGATATTTCAGTAAAAAGCAATGAACTGACCAATTGGAGTGTGGCATTGGTAACTAAAAGCAATGCAGATTCTTCTTATGATTTCAATGCTTCAAATGGAATTAATCAGGTTGGTTGTGTAATTCGTTCTAACGACAAAAATAAGAATGATGAACACAATTTACATATCATCAAAAATCACATAATAAGACCAAAAGATGAATTTTTTGATTTGAGCAAGGAAGATTACGACAAAGCAATGGAAAGGACAAAAGCCTATTTCAGAAATCAAAACAGTGAATACAAAAATGATTTTCCTAAAGGAGAAATTGTAAGAAATGAGTTCAGAAGTCCTAAAAATCCATTATTGCTTTTGTATTTAATTGATGCGGAAAATGCAGGGATGCCAGCTGGAAGTGAACCTATTGTTGGTTTTGCTGTTAGTTTTCCGAAAAGCCAATACAGTCATTCTGTTTCGTATGCAGTACATCAGCAGTTGCTGCCACTATTTGATATTGATGACAACTTAGATGATATTGAAGATGACGAAGATTAATCAGATATGGGAAGAATTAGCCAATGATAAATCTTTCACTAAAGGTTTATTGCTTCGCAGATATTCAGGTTCAGTACTGCCAGATGTATATGTTGCTATGCAACACCCTGAAAAATTATTGTGTATTTGTGTTTCGATAAGTGATGCTGTTGAAGTAAATATTTCTAATTTCTCAAACTTGCAGGAAATAGAAGTTGATTTATATCCTTCGCCTACTGAAACAGCAAAGAATGTATTGGTTTTTAAGCTTCTCAATTTTCAGCACAAAGATATCTATACTGTTTTATGCGAAGACCTGATTAACAGTATTGCCAATGAAACCAACGAAAGAAAGTTAGTCAAAGAAATACTGAACCGATTTGAAAAATGGAAATCTTTATTCAGTAAAATTGGATTACAGGGATTAACAGAAGAAGAACAAAGAGGTTTATACGGAGAACTTTATTTCCTAAGAAAGTTTTTACAAACAAAAAATAACTATCTGGCAGTTGTCAACACTTGGATTGGTACAGAAATGCAGGTAAGAGATTTTCAAAGTCAAAACTGGGCAGTCGAAGTAAAAACCACTCACGGAAACAATCATCAGAAAGTACATATCAGTAGTGAAAGACAATTGGATACGAATAATTTAGAAAGTTTGTTCTTGTATCATATTTCATTGGAGAGGATGCAAAATTCGGGAGAAACACTGAATAACATTGTAGATTCTGTCAGTGAGATACTACAATCAGAAATCATAGCTCTGATTAAATTCAAAAGCAAACTTTTTGAAATTGGATATTTTGACCTACAAAGAAATTTCTATGATGACATTGGTTATTTTATTCGTCAGGACGTTTTCTACAAAGTAGAAAATGATTTTCCAAGAATTGAAGAAAAAGACATCAGAATTGGCGTTGGAGATGTAAAATATTCGATTATCTTATCACAATGTACATCATTTACAATTGATGAAGATTTAGTTTTTAATACCACAGAACCTTAAATATGAGTTCAGTTTCGGAAAATACAGAACTTTTAAAGTTCTATCAGAATCTTGTTCAGGATATAAGAGCAACGCAACTAAGTGAAGAAGATGGAGGAAATACAGAACAGATTTTCACACAAATTGCCGTTGATTTATTAGCTTCTGCCGGAGAAACCGAAAATGTACGACTGGCTTACGATAAAAAAGGAATCGGAACTAAAAACCAACACCAGATAAATGCTTATTCTATTTCCGATAATTACGAAACGCTTGATTTATTTATTACGGTTTTAAAGGGTACTGATGAACCGATAAGAACTACTTCTGCCGAAGTTGAAACAGCACAAAAAAGAATTCTTAATTTTTTTAGAAAAGGTATTTACAAAGATTATGTAAATGAAATTGAAGAATCCTCGGATATTTTTCAATTAGCAAACGAATTGGCATCAAGTCAGGAACTGAGAGAAAACCTTGTAAGGGTAAACGCAATTATTCTTACTGACGGAACTTTTCCCAATGATGCACCAAAGTCAGATTCAATCAGCAGTTTTTCTGTTTACACCAGAATTGTAGATTTGAACTATTTGTACAACATTACCGAAAAATCACATATCCCTATTGAACTGGATTTTAAAACTGATGGTTTTGAAATTCCCTGTATTGAATCACCTTCTGAAAATGAAGATTACAAATCGTATCTGGCAATAATGCCCGGAACTGCTTTGGCAAACATTTATGAACGCTTTGGCTCACGATTGTTAGAGCAAAATGTACGTTCATTTTTGCAGTTTTCAGGGAAAATCAATAAAGGAATCCGAACAACTATACTGAAAGAGCCTCAAATGTTTCTTGCTTTCAATAATGGAATTGCGGCAACAGCAAACCATATTGAACTGGAAAAAGACAGTCAGGGAAAAGGGTTGATTATTTCAAAAGTAAATGATTTGCAAATTGTAAACGGAGGTCAGACAACGGCTTCCATTTATCACACCTATAAAAAAGACAAAGCAGATGTTTCCAATATCTTTGTACAAGTTAAACTTTCCGTCGTCAAAAACAAGGAAAACTTCGGAGAAATAGTATCAAGAATTGCGGAATATGCTAATACCCAAAATAAAGTTTCTGTTGCTGACCTGAGCAGTAACAGACCTTTCCATATTCACTTCGAGAAACTGTCGAGAACTATTGTTACACCACATTCCGAAAAGAACCCAACACAAACTAAATGGTTCTATGAGAGAGCAAGAGGACAATATAAAAATGCAAGACTGAAAGACGGTTTCACAAGAGCAAGACAAAAAGCATTTGACTTCAAACACCCAAGACATCAGATGTTTACGAAAGAGCAATTAGCAAAATATATCAATACTTATCAGGAAGTTTATGATGGCAGAAAATTAGTTGTAGCGCCTCATTTTGTAATTAAAAATGTCAAAAACTATAACCAGTTTATTTTGCACAACACTAGTGCAAAAATTGAAAACAATAACATCTATTATGAAGATGTTATTGCCAAAGCCATAATTTATAAAACCTGTGAAAAACTATATGGAGTAAAACCCAATGCAATCGGAGATTTGAGGTTTATTACAGTGCCTTATGCAATCACTTATCTTGGCTTTAAAACTGATTATAAACTCGACTTATATAAAATCTGGAAAAATCAAAGTGTATCTGATGAGTTAAATACTTTCCTTTATGATTTAATGGTAAAGATGGACGATTTCCTGAAAACAAACAGTCCCGAATCATTGATTGAAATGTGGGCAAGAAAAGAAGTTTGCTGGGAAATGGTAAAACAGCAGGATTTTGATTTGGATTATGATTCTATCAAAGACGATTTCATCAATGAAAAAACATCTGTAAAAAGAACCTTAATTTCATCGGATGAAGCCGAACAAAAAGAAAAAGAAGAAAACCTCGAAAAAATAAAATCCATTCCTTACGAAATTTGGAAAAGAATTGAAAATTGGGGAAATGAAACACAGAACCTGTCTGCTAATATGCAGAATGTAACCTTTACAATTGCAGGTCGCATAAGAAGTAATAATAAACTTTTGGACAATGAAATTGCAAATGGTCTGAAAATAATAGATGTTGTAATTGACAAGGCACCTGAAATTTTATTTGATATAGACAATCTTCCTGAAACACCGAAAAAGCAAGAAAATCAAACAGAAATAACACTTGAACTTATTCAGAAAATCGTTCAGTGGGATAAACGAAACAAACGGTTAAAAGGTTTTGAATATACCTTTATGAACGAACTCGCAGAAGAACGCAAACCTTTAACTGACCGAAACAAAGCGATTGCAAAACTGAATTTAGGAAAAGTTAAAAAATATGGATTTTCCGAAAAATAACATTCATCAATTTAGAAATTCCTTTAATGAAGTTTATACTTTAATCGGTTCTTCTGAAACTTTGCCTGATAATTTACCCAATGTAAGGGTTTGCAGATTTTGTGGAAAAAATGAAAACGAAGTTGATTTTAAAAAAATTGCTCACGCTTGTCCTGAATTGTTAGGACAAAATAATCTTGTTATCTATGATGAATGTGATTCGTGTAATGAAAAATTCAGCAAGTATGAAAGCCATTTATCTAAATTCTTCCTGCCATATTTATCAGTTGTAGGAGTAAAAGGCAAAAAGAAAATCCCTGATTTTCAATCAAGGAAAGATAATGAAGATGAAAATACAAGAACGTCTCTAAAATATACAGATGACGGAAAAATCAATCTTTATCTAAATTCTTTGGATGATTATAAAGTAGATGTAGAAAACAAAACTATGTCAATACGTTTCAGAAATCCTGCAATAAAACCGATATATGTATATAAAGCATTACTCAAAATAGCTCTTTCTTTCCTTCCTCAGTGTAAGGTACAGAAATATCAATTGTTATTTGATTGGTTACAAAATGGAAATACTGAAATTGTGTTTTTCTCAACATTGTTTATTACAAAATTAACACGTAAAAAATTTGGTAAGCCCTCTGTTCAGTTATATGAAGCAAATAAAATCTTTACAGATAAGGACTTTCATCCTGAATTAACTTTGGTTGTAAATTTTGCTAATATTATAGCTCAAATATATTTGCCTTTATCCGAGTCTTTTGATTATCCTAAATCAGATGGAAAATCCCCAACTCTTGAATTATATCCTGCGTTTATTTATAATGTTGATTCTGAAAAACACAAAGGCTCAGATAGGCCAATAACAGTAAACTATAGGTTTGAAAGCATTGATTTACATTCCGAAAGGAGTAGTATTAGGGATGAGGTTATAAATTTTACTTTTGAATCAGGCAATTTTAATATTAGTAAATCGAATTAACATAAAAGTATTTTCCTATATTTGATACTATCAAATGATGCTATCATAAATGAAACCACCTTATACAATTACTGATAAAATTTTAGCGTTAATTGCATCTATCTCCGAGAGGATAGGAGAGATTAATGCCAGTCATTTATACAAGCCGACTACCGAACTAAGAAAGAAGAACAGGATTAAAACAATCCAGTCATCTTTGGAAATTGAAGGTAACACAATGACGGAGAAACAGATTACTGCTCTTTTGGAAAGTAAAAGAGTAATCGCTCCACAGAAGGATATTATTGAGGTGCAGAATGCAATCCGGGTGTATGAACATTTACGGGAATTTAATCCATATCAGATTAAAGATTTGGAAAAGGCTCATTCAATATTAATGCAAAATCTGATTGATAATTCTGGCAAACTGAGAACATCAAATGTAGGAATCGTTAAAGGCTCTAAAATTGAACATCTTGCTCAAGGTGGAACAATGGTCAAAGGATTGATGAACGATCTTTTTAAGTATCTTAAAAACGATAGTGATTTAATTCTTATTAAAAGTTGCGTTTTCCATTATGAATTTGAATTCATTCATCCTTTTGTTGATGGTAATGGAAGAATGGGCAGATTATGGCAGACATTGATTTTAATGCAACAATATCCTGTATTTGAATTTCTCCCAGTTGAAAGCCTGATAAGGCAAAATCAGGAAGAGTATTACGCCAGACTTTCGGAATCTGACAAAAGCGGAAATTCAACTCCGTTCATAACTTTTATGCTAAGGCTTATTTTAGAGGCTTTAGAGCAGCTTTTACAATCTCAGAACAAAATACTCAACACAGAGGAAAGAGTTGCTTTATTTAAAGAAAAAGTGGGTAATTCAAAGTTCGGTAGAAAAGAATATTTACAGAACTTCAAAAATATTTCTGCGCCTACTGCAAGCCGTGATTTGAAATGGGCAGTTGATAATGAAATTTTGCTTAAATTTGGAGAACAAAGGCTGACAGAATATCAATTCAAAATGTAGTTTTTGACTTTCTTTGACCTATGATATTTCTTTATTTATTGACGTTTTGCTACATGTTTGCTACTATACCTTTGAAAACAATTATTAATACTGGCATTTATACTTTCTGTATCGGAAAGTAATCACCATTTTCTAAGCACCATAATACAACTATACAAGGTAATGTCCCAAACAAGTTGGTAAATAAAAACAGTATTGATGTTCAATACTATTTTTTATGAAATTGATTTTGAAATAGTATTGTATATAGTCAGAGCAAAAGAAAATACAAATAAGCTATCTAAAATACTCAGAGTCATAAAAAATGTTCCAGATGTGTTGTTGGATTTATAGTTGATCATGAATTACAAATCCGCGACATCGGAGTTTTTAACATCATTTCGATTATTCCAAAATCCGTTTTTCCAGTTTTTGAGTGAGTTCATCCAACGGAACAGGAAGTTTCTGTGCTATAAAAGGCAGAAAATCTTTTAATAGTGGATGGGTAATAAAATCAATCGGCAGGCCTTGTTGTGAACGCAATTGCAGGAGTGCTATAATTTCTATTGGAAAATATTGCCATCTTTCACGATTAAATGCAAATGTTAAATCATCCTTACTATTGGCTATATGGAAATTGCACATTCCATTTATCCATTCGTTTAAAGAATCAGTGTTAGTGGTATATAGCTCACTAACAGCCATTTTATAATCTGTAATGGGAGGTTTACAATAGCTCAGAATTTGAGAAGAAATATCGGAATACCCCGATTGATCTAATAAACAAGAGGTTAAATACAATGTGCTGCTGTAACCAAATTCCAAATTGTCTGGATAAATTTTAAATTGTTCTTCAGTAGTAATGAGAAAATCAAGAAGATGCTTTGCCAAATGTTTAGCTTTTTCAGGAAAATAAGCTATAGTTACTAACGTGGCTAAAGCTAAATCTGTGTGTAACATCCCACTAATAAACGTATTCTGATGAGATGCTTTAATCAGGAGCAATGAATTTTGATAATATGCAGTAATCAAACTTATATAATTTGATTTATCGGACACCTGAGCAAATTTCACAATAGATTCAGGAATGGTAAAACCATGAACCTTTTTCTCTATAACAGAAAGGGAGCTAAATATAACGATCTCTTCTTCGTCCCATACAATAAGACTTTTTTGGAAATTTTCAGTCCCCTTATTTACATATTCAAGCAGGAATTCTGGTATAAATGATTCCTCCTCATAGGATATTTTCAAAACATTATTGAAATGTTTAACTAGTTGTTTTAAATTCATTTAATTATGTTAGCATTATTTATAACATTCATAAAATAGATTTTTATATGGTCTGATCATTCTGCAGCAGGATTGGGCTCCCGATTTTGAATTTACTCTTATGGAAATCCCAAAATCCAATTAAAATACAGTCTTTGTATCTTTTTCTTAATGGTTAAAATTGGCAATATATAAACGTTAAATATATGATCTATATCTTCGTATTTATTTTTCTTTTCTCGTACTTAGATAATTCCAAATTAGAAATAGTAAAAATAATGTAATCCAAACCGCTACAACAGCTGTAATGAAGATCATCTGTATTGAAGGATGAAGATAATTCGGCTTATAAAATAAACGTTCGAGTATCGTAAACTTTTCCTTTAATTTAGTTCTGTCAAAAGTATTCCGCAGTCCGTTTAGGGGGTCCTGTCTGTTATCGCGGTAATAAAAAACGTCATGACTAAAATCTTTAGGAACCATCTGAGATTCTACGTTATATTTCTTAAACAAAGCATCCAGACGTTGAAATGAATGAAGCAGCGAATCCTGATCATATATATACAATAATTTATATCTTGTTACTGCATTTTGATATTGTTGTGTAGAATCGGGGACATTGTGGATCGGACTGTATAAAGCCTTATTTTCTAAAAAAATACACATCTTATCATCGTATTCCGGCTGTACTTCTACACCTTTGAATATAATTTCAGTACTATCTCCAATTACTTTTTGTGAAATAATTCTTTTCTTGAATTCCTTGGGATCAAGTCCAAGAAAATCCATTCCCGCCATCAGCTTAGAGCCTATTTCTTTATTGGCTGAGCTTGGTATTTTTAAGGTATCAATGCTGTAATATGTGGTTTCAATAGAAAAATTATCCTTATCAGTCGAATCATAAAAGATGCTGTCTTTTTCTGCTATCACAGGATAAGGTTTAGGATATAGAATATTTTCGGGGTTAAATAATTTATCAGAACTGTAGGAAGTATAATTGTACAAAAACGGATTTAGTACATTCAGCAAAGTCTTGTCTTTATTAAAATCTTTTTCAGGCAGCTCCTTTCTCATTTTGACATTTAATCCAAGACTGTAGCTTATAAAAAACGTGAGCGAGAGAAATGAAACGACTAACAGCGAAACACCAATTTTACTGATATTAGAAACGTTATATGCTTTTTTAGCATGATTTCTCAACAATATAACAAGAAATAGGAAAAGAAACAGGCCTGAAATAAAAACATGAGAAATTGAGACTTCATCATAAAATTTAAATCTGTAAAACTCTGTATAAATATTGATTTTATGAATACCTTCAAAGTTGAAGTATCCATAACTAAAATAGGCAAGATGTATTACCCCTAAAATAATCACAGATTTGATCAGAAAGCGTTTTAATTTTTTGTCCATAATTTCAATAAATTATGTTCCTGAAAGTAAGCATTTTTTTTAAGCGAACCACAATTTAAAAAACTTTTATGGTCTATCTTGTCAATTTTATCAAGCTTATTTTAATCAGTAGGATAAATTTATTTGAAGATACATCTGTTTTGATTTCGGAAAAGAAATATGGTTCCGGTAATCATAAAATCCTTAAGTTTATGTTTGTAAAGCATATTGCAGATGAGTTTAAAAATCAAGTTTAAAAGATCTGAAATTTTAGCAAACATACTATTAAACTGTGCCGGTCTTTGCATAGGCTGTATTATGATGTTTTATAACAATACGATAATATCTGTAAAAATTTTGATTTTTAAAATAATTGTATTTGCAGGAATGACTGCACTTATTTTTAATCTTTGGCTATACATGCGTCGTTATATAAAAAGTTTAAATAAAGTATATGCATTGGAAATTGATCATCTTGGAGTTCATAATAATATATCAAAACATACATTTTTAAGCTGGAATGAAATCTCTTATTGTAGAATGAAAACAGTACAAATGTCAAGTGGAAGACATTCTAAAATTATGGTTCATACCTATGATTCATCACGTTCTATGATCATTAATGCTGACTTATTGGATATTGATAAGAATGAATTACTGGATATACTTAATCAAAAAAAAAATTTGAATAAAGCATTTAATTCTAACAACGATTCTAAATGAAAAACTCCGGAACGACATTAAATATTATTTATAGTATTGTAACTGTTTTTATATTAAGCTGTTTCCTAAGCTGTCAGGGAGATCAGGCTCAAAATCACAGGAAAAAAGCAAATATTCCGGATGTTAGAGAAAGGATAGGCAATACTTCGCAGATATTCCTGACCTATTTAGATTCTCTGGTAAATCTTCCTGATGCAAAATTTAATGAGCCGAGTATTAGGTCATTTAACGATAGATATGTAAGCCAATTACCATTGTTAATGCATGATTCACTAAAAGTGCAAAGCAGCGACAGTATTTTAATTCAGTATTACAAAAATGAGCAGCCAAACCCTGAAGTAGAATCGGGAATCAGATTTCTCATTCCCAAAACCATTGCAGATTCTCTGGTTGTTTCAGATTTTACAAGCTATTTTGGGTCAGTTACAGATGAAAAACCTCTTCTAGGAATTACGAAATATCCACTTCCTGTACGTATAAGAACTTCCGGAGACAGAGAAATTAGATTAACTTTTAAAAATGATGTTAACATAGAGCGTGCAGGAGTTATAATGCTTGAGATCTTAAATTATAAGTAGTTAATGCTAAATTTGAAGTGGTCGAGGATTTTTGCTCACAATGCCGGAGTTTAATTGATGCTACCGGTTATTTTGATGAGCAACAATTTTTACCGTTGGAAGTGGATTTAAATCAAAAAGAAATCAAGATAGTTTTGACATCAACGTAATGGCTGTCATTAAATAGCCTATTCACTTTGGCTTCAAAGAAGTGACACTTTAATAATTTTTTCAGGAAAAATATGCAAATGACACAGATACGGTTTCGGGAAATGGAATGACTATTGACAGTGAATTGTTAAGTAGATTAATGAATTTAAATGCTTAATGGACCTGTCGAACCCTTGCCTGCACACCGACATAAATATAAAAATAGCCGCAGCCGCTTCAGGAATCAGTTCAATAGAGCTCTTATTTCCCATTTGAATGCTGTTGCTGCCCATGAAACCGTTTGATCGTTCCGGCGCCTGTCATGCCCATAACAATCAAAATTGATGAATTTGCAATTTTTGTTAATTGTATATTATAATTCATAGGTCACTAATTAAATTGAAAATAGAACTGCGTTTCCTTAATTTGATGAATATTATAATAGATTATAAAACTTTGTAGGTTTTTGACATGATTAAAAATAATTTTTTATGAAAGTGTTAAGGATTATTGAAATAAGTTTTTATATTTGTACCGTTAAATAACAAACAGGTGAATAACTCAATTATTATTATTGTCATTTCTATCATTATCGGATTCCGGTGATGAGTGATGGCTTGTGATAATTTTTGAAATAATATGCTAAAGACCATTCTCATCGCGAGAATGGTCTTTTTTTATTGAAAAAATAGAAACTTAATAAAATATAAATACCGATAAAATATGTATTACAATGACAACAGTACTCTATTCTTTGATGGGGAATATGTGAAAGCAAAAGAAGCCAAGACCGACTTGTACAGTCAATCGTTACACTACGGATATGCTGTTTTCGAGGGAATCAAATCTTACAAAACAGCTAATGGGACTAAAATTTTCAAAGCAGAGGAACATTACGACAGACTTAGAAAATCTGCCGAAACGATGATGATGCCTTTTGATTATTCAACTGAAGAAATGGTAGAAGCAACTTACAAATTGTTGGAAATTAATAATTTGAGTAATGCATATATCCGTCCGATTGTCATTTGCTCTCCAAATATGGCATTATCAAAGGGACAAAAAAGTTATCTCGTCATCGAGGTTTGGAATTGGGACAACGGTTATCTTGCCAACAAAATGAGAATTATGACGTCTTCATTTGAACGTCCGAATCCAAAAGCTTTCAAAGTGGAAGCAAAAGTCAGCGGTCATTATGTGAACTCGATTTTAGCTTGTCAGGAAGCGAAAGATAAAGGTTATGATGAAGCGTTGGTCCTTGATGCTGACGGAAATGTAGCTGAAAGTTCAGGAGCCAATATTTTCTTCGAGAAAGACGGAAAACTTTTCACACCGGCAAAAGGAAGTATTCTTCCGGGAATCACAAGAGCGACAGTTTTTGAAATCTGCGATAATCTTGGAATTCCTTACGAAGAAAAATTCTTCAAACCTGAAGAAATGCAAGGTGCTGATGCAGGATTTTTCTGTGGAACAGCGGCCGAAATTGTAGCATTAGATTCTTTGGATAATATTCCTTTCAAACTGAATTGGGAAGACAGTTTATCATCAAAAATTCAGACAGCATATCGTCATTTAGTATTAGAAGAAGATTACTCATATTTAAAATCAGACTTGCAATATGTGTAACGTAGAATTGAACAAATATTCCAAAACGCTTACTAAAGACCCGACTCAACCTGCAACTCAGGCGATGTTTTACGGGATTGGATTTCAAAAAGAAGATTTCGACAAGGCACAAATTGGAATTGCAAGTATGGGTTATGACGGTAATACTTGCAATATGCACCTCAATGGTCTTGCCGAGATTGTAAAAAAAGGTGTTAAGGAGCAGAATTTAGTTGGATTAATGTTCCACACCATCGGAATTAGCGACGGAATGACCAACGGAACCGACGGAATGCGTTATTCACTCGTAAGTCGTGACATCATTGCAGATTCCATCGAAGCGGTTTGCGCAGGACAATATTATGATGGATTGATTACCGTTCCGGGATGCGACAAAAATATGCCGGGTTCTCTGATGGCGATGGCGCGCCTTGACCGACCTTCGATAATGGTTTATGGCGGAAGTATTGCGCCGGGACATTACAAAGGCGAAGATTTGAACATCGTTTCCGCTTTTGAAGCGTTGGGAAATAAAATTGCAGGCAAAATTTCAGAGGAAGATTTCCAGGGTGTGATTCAGAATTCCTGCCCAAGTGCAGGAGCTTGTGGCGGAATGTACACCGCCAATACAATGGCATCTGCAATCGAAGCACTGGGAATGAGTTTACCCTATTCCTCGTCTTACCCGGCTCTCAGTCGTGAAAAAAAAGAAGAATGTCAGTTTGCCGGGCATTACATTAAAATTCTTTTAGAAAAAGACATCAAACCATCCGATATAATGACGCCAAAAGCGTTTGAAAATGCTTTGAGATTAATTATGATTCTGGGTGGAAGTACCAATGCGGTTCTTCATTTTATAGCCATTGCAAAATCTATTGGATACGATTTGACTTTGGATGATTTCCAGCGAATCAGTGATGAAACACCATTTTTAGCCGACCTTAAACCAAGCGGAAAATACTTGATGGAAGACCTTCACAAAGTAGGTGGAGTTCCTGCAGTGATGAAATATCTATTGGATTTAGGCTTGCTTCACGGCGATTGTTTAACGGTTACAGGAAAAACCATTGCGGAAAATCTCGAACACGTCACTTCAATTATCGACAGACAGCAAAATATCATTCATGATATCAAAAATCCAATCAAAAAAACCGGACACATCAGAATTATGTACGGAAATCTTGCCGAGAAAGGTTCTGTTGCAAAAATCACAGGAAAAGAAGGCGCTTATTTCAAAGGTACAGCAATAGTTTTTGATGGCGAAAAAGAATTCATCAAAGGTATTGAAGATAAAAAAATTAATGAAGGAAACGTCGTGGTAATCAAAAACGAAGGCCCAAAAGGTGCACCCGGAATGCCGGAAATGTTGAAACCGACTTCCGCTTTGATGGGTTCAGGTTTAGGTAAAAATGTCGCACTGATTACCGACGGAAGATTTTCAGGAGGAACGCACGGTTTCGTTGTTGGTCATATCACGCCGGAAGCCTTTGCCGGAGGATTGATTGGTTTAATTAAAGATGGAGATGTGATTGAACTGGATGCTGAAAAAAATACCATCAACGCATTGTTATCGGATGAAGAAATTGCCAAAAGAAAAGCCGAATTCCAACAACCGGAATACAAAGTGAAGAGCGGGGTATTATACAAATACGCCAAATCTGTAGCAGATGCCTCACAAGGCTGTGTCACCGATTTGTAAATGAGTAGGATATTATTTTGGGCAGCTATTTCCGTCTTCCACTCCCGCTTTTTTGCGAACGAAATGAAGCAATAAGTTGAACTATTTGGTCATCGCAAAAAGAGCTCCGTTCAAGCCGGGCTGCAATCGTATTGCGTTCCAAAATAATGTTTTAAAAAAATCTGGAGGTGAAATTTGAAAACAGGATATAAATTCAAAACGAATCCGAAGGATTCAATATGAATAGCCGTAGGTGAAACCTATGGAAAGAAAACCACATAAATCAGAACCCGAAGGGTTCAACTTTCTAAGGAAAAAATATTAAAATGAATAATACCATTTCACAAGTAGAAAACACAGAATTAGAACAGCCAAAATCGGTAGAAATATCCGGTTCAAAAGCTGTTTTGGAAGCGCTATTACAAGAAAACGTTGATACGATTTTTGGTTATCCCGGTGGCGCAATTATGCCGATTTATGATGCTTTGTACGACTATTCCGAAAAACTGAAACATATTTTGGTTCGTCACGAGCAAGGCGCAATTCACGCTGCACAGGGATTTGCAAGAACTTCCGGAAAAACGGGGGTTGTATTTGCAACCAGTGGTCCGGGAGCAACCAATCTGGTGACAGGTTTAGCGGATGCAATGATAGACAGCAATCCGATTGTCTGTATTACAGGTCAGGTTTTTGCCTCACTTTTGGGAACGGATGCTTTCCAGGAAACCGATGTCATCAATATCACAACGCCGGTTACAAAATGGAATTATCAGGTAACCGATGCAACCGAAATCCCGGAAGCGATTGCGAAAGCTTTTCATATCGCAAGTACGGGTCGACCAGGTCCGGTTTTGATTGATATTACCAAAAATGCCCAGTTGCAATTATTCGAATATTCGGGGTATAAAAAATGCAATCATATCAGAAGTTACCGCCCGGAGCCGGAAATCAGAAATGAATATATCGAACAGGCCGCAGAACTCATTAATCAGGCAAAAAAGCCATTTGTTCTGTTTGGACAAGGGGTGATTTTGGGAAAAGCCGAAGAAGAATTCAAAGCTTTTATTGAGAAAGTTAATCTTCCTGCAGCAGCAACTGTAATGGGATTGAGTGCGCTTCCAACAAGCCACAAGCTACACGTCGGAATGCTGGGAATGCACGGCAATTACGCACCCAATGTAATGACCAACGAATGTGATGTTCTGATTGCGGTCGGAATGCGTTTCGATGACAGGGTTACAGGTCGTTTGGATAAGTATGCGAAACAAGCGAAAATCATTCATCTTGATATTGACCCGGCCGAAATTGATAAAAATGTTAAAACCACAGTTCCGGTTTGGGGAAATTGTAAAAAAACACTTCCGATGCTGACGGCGCTTCTAAAAAACAATGACCATTCAGAATGGTTGGAAAAATTCCGTGAGTTGGAAAAAGAAGAAATCAAAGAGGTCATTCAAAATGAACTGAATCCCACAACCGATGTAATGACAATGGGAGAAGTGATTAAAGTTCTTAATGAGCTTACAAATGGCGATGCCATTATAACGACCGATGTTGGTCAGCACCAGATGGTTGCTTGCAGATATGCTAATTTCAATAATTCTAAATCCAGTGTAACCTCAGGCGGATTGGGAACAATGGGATTTGGTTTGCCGGCCGCAATCGGCGCTTGGTATGGTGCACCGGAAAAAACAGTGGTTGCAATCATTGGAGATGGCGGATTCCAGATGACGTTGCAGGAATTAGGAACCATTATGCAGTTCGGAGCTAAGGTCAAAATCCTGATTCTAAACAATGAATTCCTTGGAATGGTAAGACAATGGCAACAGCTGTTTCACGACAGGCGTTACTCTTTTGTAAATATCACGAGCCCGGATTTCGTAGCCGTTGCAAAAGGTTATTACATCGACGGACAAAAAATATCAGAAAGAAAAGACCTTAAAACAGCTTTGGAAACAATGATAAATCACGATGGCGCTTATCTTTTGGAAGTAATGGTTGGAAAAGAAAATAATGTTTTTCCAATGGTAGCTCAGGGAACTTCGGTTTCAGAAATCAGACTTAAATAAATTTATAATTATTTATAAAATAATTCAAAGAGACTAGTAAATAGATTATCAGTTGTAATAAACTTTGCTAAGTTTTACGCCTTTGCGAACTTTAAAACATTGAATTAAATAAAAAAAACTTTGTGGACTTTGCGTTTAAAAAATCTGCAAAATATTTCCAACTTTTTGGAGCTTTAATTTATCATAAAATGGAAAAACAAGAATTTACCATCACATTATACACCGAAAATTCTGTTGGATTAATTGGCAGAATTTCAGGGATTTTTTCACGAAGAAAAATCAATATCGAGAGTTTGAATACATCTCCTTCCGAGGTGGAAGGCATTCACAGATTCACAATTCTCATTAATGAAACCGAAGAAGTCGTAAGAAAACTTTGCCGTCAGCTGGAAAAACAAATCGACATTCTGAAAGCTTATTTCAATACAGATGATGAGATTGTCTGGCAGGAACAGGCACTTTACAAAGTCCCTGCAAATGTCGTGACAGAAAAGGTGTATGTAGAACGATTGCTTCGTCAGTATGGTGCATCTACAGTTGTGATTCGTCAGGATTACATCGTTTTTGAAACGGCAGGACATCGGGAAGAAATCGACCGGTTAACTGAAGAACTTAACAAATACGGACTCATCGAATTCGTGCGTGGAGCAAGAATCGCTATCATCAAAAACAGCGCAGGAATCCACGAAAAAGTCCTCGAGTTTGAAAAAAGAGAACCATCTCCCGAACTTATTGAAAACGAATATCTCGATAAAAGAGACGATGTTTTCACAATGTAAATAAACAATCAAACTTTGTTGAGCTTAAGCGCCTTTATCTCAGAGTTTTTATTGAATTCAAAGAAATCGATGAATCTTCGATTTGTGAACTTAAAAACATTCAATTGTTAAAAAACCTTTGTGCGCTTTGTGTTTAATTTTCAATAAATATTCAAAACAGAATTTAAAAATCAAAAAAATATTAATCCTAAAAAGTAGTTACGGTAATCTTTTTACTTAATACTTTTTACTTTTTACTTAAAAATATGGCAAATTATTTCAATACCTTATCACTCAGAGACCAGTTGCATCAGTTAGGACAGGCGGAATTTATGGACAGTTCAGAGTTTTCTGATGGCGTTTCTGCATTGAAAGGAAAGAAAATCGTAGTGGTTGGCTGCGGCGCTCAGGGGCTGAATCAAGGTCTGAATCTCAGAGACAGCGGACTGGACGTTTCTTACGCATTGCGTCAGGAAGCTATCGACCAAAAGAGAGATTCGTGGAAAAACGCAACCGAAAATAATTTCAAGGTCGGAACTTACGAAGAACTGATTCCCACTGCGGATTTGGTCATCAATTTAACGCCTGACAAGCAACACACTTCGGTAATCAATGCAGTTCAGCCTTTGATGAAACAGGGCGCGACTTTGTCCTATTCACACGGTTTCAATATCGTGGAAGAAGGGATGCAGATTCGTAAAGATTTGACGGTGATTATGGTCGCTCCAAAATGCCCAGGTTCCGAAGTTCGTGCCGAATATCTGCGAGGTTTCGGTGTTCCGACGCTGATTGCCGTTCATCCTGAAAATGACCCTCAAGGAAAAGGCTGGGCAGAAGCAAAAGCATATTGTGTAGGAACAGGCGGTCACAAAGCCGGTGTTTTGAAATCCTCTTTCGTGGCAGAAGTGAAGTCCGATTTGATGGGAGAACAGACGATTTTGTGCGGACTTTTGCAGACAGGTTCTATTCTTTCGTTTGACAAAATGGTCGAAAAAGGAATTGATGCAGGTTACGCTTCCAAATTGGTTCAATACGGTGTTGAGGTCATTACAGAAGCCTTGAAACACGGCGGTGTAAGCGGAATGCTGGACAGACTTTCTAACCCTGCGAAACTAAAAGCCTTTGAATTGTCAGAAGAACTGAAAGATATTATGCGTCCGCTTTTCCAGAAACATCAGGACGATATTATCTCCGGCGAATTCTCCAAAACAATGATGGAAGACTGGGCAAATGGTGATGCCAATCTTTTGAAATGGCGTGCAGAAACAGGAGAAACAGCTTTTGAAAAAACACCGGCAGGCGATGTGAAAATCGAGGAGCAGGAATATTTTGACAATTATCTTTTGATGTCGGCCTTCATCAGAGCGGGTGTTGAATTAGCGTTTGAAACGATGGTTGAAGCCGGAATCAAGCCGGAATCCGCTTATTACGAATCGCTTCACGAAACCCCTTTGATTGCCAATACCATCGCACGAAAAAAACTGTTCGAGATGAATCGTGTGATTTCCGACACTGCAGAATACGGCTGTTACCTGTTCGACCAGGCTTGCAAACCTTTGCTGGCAGATTTTATGAAGTCGGTGGATACAGATTTGGTTGGAAAAAACTTCAACGAAGGCAAAAAAACTTCGGTTGACAACGCTCAATTGGTTTATGTGAACGATGTTTTGAGAAATCATCCGGTAGAAATTGTCGGCAGAAAACTGCGTCAGGCAATGACGGCGATGAAGTCTATCAAAACAGTTTAAAATATTTATTTGGGCGCCTTTATCCGTCTTCCACTCCCGCTTTTTTCTGTCATTGCGAACAAAGTGAAGCAATCTGTTGAACTATTGGTCAATCGCAACGACAGAAAAAGAGCTCCGTTCAAGCCGGGGCGCGTTAAAACCAACAGAATTTTTGTCATTTCGTAGAAATCTCAGCAATAATTTTAAAATACTAAGTCTAGATTCCTACGGAAAGACAAATTATATGCAAAACCTTTTCTAAGCTAAGCGGCTTTGTGAACTTAAAGCAGTTAGTTAATAAAAAACCTTTGCGCCCTTTGCGTTTAAAAATAAAATAATGTCAACCCCAATCATCCACATTTCAAACCTGAATTTCCAGTATGACAAACCCATACTGAACCATTTCGACTGGGAAATATCTTCCGGACAATGCTGGATGTTAGGTGGATTAAGCGGAAGCGGGAAAACAACCTTAGCCAAAATCATTTCCGGAGAAATCAAAAATTTTGAAGGAAAAGTTGAGGTCAATTTTAGTGAAAAATCAAGCTTGAAGAGGAAAATTCTTTACGTTTCCAATTGGTTTCAGTTCACTAATCTGGAAGGCGACCGCAATTTTTATTATCAACAGCGATATAATCAATTTGTTAAAAATGATACCCTAACCGTTTTTGCAGAGCTGAATCATTTTGGAAAAGAGGACAATCTGGATTTTGAAATTTTGGAATCCTATTTAGAACCGTTTGGATTTGAGAATTTCAAAAATCAGCAATTGATAGAATTGTCAAGCGGCGAACACAAGAAATTACAATTACTGAAAGGACTTTGGCTAAAACCTCAGGTTATGATTATCGACCAGCCTTACACAGGATTGGATACCAAATCGAGACAGTTTTTGAATCAGGCTTTTGATAATTTAATTCAGGAAAATGTCACATTGATTTTGATAAATAACGATGACGAATATCCTGAAAATGTTCAGTATTTTGTAGAAATAGAGAACGGAAAATTAGTTTATAAGAATTCTCCAAAAGACTTTTCCAAAGGAGAAGAAAGAATTCCAAAATCGCTTCCTTTTTTCCTTCAAGACAATCGGGAAAACGAACAGGAAAGTCTCATCAAACTGGAAAATATCAATATTTCTTATGGTGAAAAACAAGTACTGAGAAATATCGATTGGGAAGTCAATTCCGGTGAGCAATGGCTGTTGCAGGGTCACAATGGCTCGGGAAAATCAACATTGCTCAGTTTGTTGAATGGTGACCATCCGCAGGCTTATGCCAATGAGATTTATCTTTTCGGGCAAAAGCGGGGAAGCGGTGAAAGTATCTGGGACATCAAAGAAAAAATCGGAATGATTTCGCCTGAGTTACATTGGTATTTCGATATGAATGCGAATGTCGGACAAACCATTGCTTCCGGTTTTTTTGATTCTATGAGCTTGTATAAGAAACTCAATTTTGACCAGCAACAACAGTTGGAACAGATTCTCTATTTCTTCGATTTGAAAGATGATAAAAATAAGAAGTTAAATACTTTACCGCTTGGGAAACAACGTTTGGCTTTACTCGCAAGAACATTGATTAAAAAACCAAAGCTTTTGATTCTGGATGAGCCTTGTCAGGGAATGGACAACGAACAGACGCAATATTTTAATCAGGTAATTGATGATTTGGCAGGCCAGGGACAATCGTTGATTTATGTTGGGCATTTTGAATCTCAATTACCAAAAAAACTCAGTCACAAACTCGTTCTGGAAAACGGAATGAGCAAAATGATTTAAACCACAAGAAACACAAAGATTTTCACAAAGACCACAAAAATGTGTACGAATAATTTTAAAATTTGTGCTCCTTGTGAAAATCTTTGTGCTCATAGTGGTTAAAAAAATACAATTAAAAATGAATGAAACGATGATATTTCCAACCTTGGAAGCGGTAAAAGAGGCCCGAAAAAGTATAGAAAATGTTGTGAATTACACACCATTGCAATACAATGCCCGCTTGTCAGATAAATTTGGAGCCAATATTTTTCTCAAAAGAGAAGACCTGCAACCTGTGAGGTCGTATAAATTACGTGGGGCTTACAATAAAATCAAAAGTCTTTACAATGAAGGCAAAACTTCGGACGGAATAGTCTGTGCAAGCGCCGGAAATCACGCCCAGGGAGTAGCTTTTTCCTGTAAACAGCTTCAGATTAAAGGAACGATTTTTATGCCCGTGACAACTCCGAAACAAAAGCTGGAACAAGTCGAAATGTTTGGCGGAAACTTTGCCGAAATCAAATTGGTCGGCGATACTTTCGATGCTTCAAAAAATGCAGCCTTGGAATTTGCGCAAACTTCGGGAGCAGCTTTTATACATCCTTTTGATGATGTTCAGATTATTGAAGGACAGGCGACGTTGGCTTTGGAAATTTTAGAACAACAAAAAGAAGCAATAGATTTTGTTTTCATTCCGATTGGCGGCGGCGGTTTGGCTTCGGGAATTTCTACTGTTTTTAAAGAGCTGTCAAAAGAGACTCGATTGATTGGAGTGGAGCCAAAAGGAGCACCTTCTATGAAAACCTCCATCGATAATAATCTCAATACAGAATTGCAGGAAGTTGATGGTTTTGTAGATGGAGCAGCGGTAAAAAGAGTAGGGGATTTGACTTTTGAGATTTGCAGAAATGCGCTTGCAGATTGCATTCCTGTGGATGAAGGGAAGATTTGTGATACGATTCTTCAACTCTATAACAAAGATGCAATTGTTTTGGAACCTGCCGGAGCGTTGTCTATTTCAGCTTTAGAAGAATATCGAAATCAGATTAAAGGTAAAAATGTGGTCTGCATCGTCAGCGGAAGCAACAATGATATTACCAGAATGGAGGAAATCAAAGAACGCGCTTTGCTTTACAATGGGTTGAAGCATTATTTTATGGTCAAATTCCCACAACGTCCAGGTTCTCTGAAAGATTTTGTGCTGAATGTTCTCGGTTCAAATGACGATATCACCCATTTCGAATATACCAAAAAAAATTCAAGGGAAACTGCTTTGGCGATTGTAGGAATCGAACTTTCCAATATTTCTGATTTTAATGGCTTGAAACAGAGAATGCAAAAACTAGGGTATTTTGAATCTTATCTTAATGATAATCCTGATGTGCTGAATATGCTTGTGTAATAATATTAATATATATAGTAGATAAATAGTTATGACTGTTTCACTAGAATGTTGAATGTTTTTGAAAAATTGAAAACTGGTGATTATACACCTCACTTTACCAGATAGCATGTTTATCTAAGAATGACTTTCACTATTAAATTAAAGGCGACTATATACTTAATTGTACCAGATGGTAATCTTAATCTAAACTATGATTTACAATTAACCTGGATTGATATTTGGTGTTTACTGTATTATATTTTGACATGGTACTAGTTGCCATAATAAATTGTCTTGTACATATTAAAGCTACAAAAAGAAAATGGTTAGCACTAAAAAAACGAATGATGTAGACTTATGCAGAAGAGTATGAAGAGGTCATTAAATCCTGTTTTTTATAAGTACTAATAATGATTTCGTATCAATATAAATGACAGTAGGTGCAATGAATTAGAATTAAAGTTAATTATGTAAAAAAGTAGCAATATTAACATATACGACACAGTCTGTATTATTTTCAGATTTATTTTAGATCGTAAAAAACATGGCAATTGATGCGGTTGCCATAAAAATGAAAGTTGCCCACAACAATGTTTTTGAAAGCCATCTGCTTTTGAATTCTCCCATAATATTTTCGCTTGCAGATATTCTGATAATGAGAAATAATAAAGGTACTGAAGCTACGCCGTTTAATACCGCAGTATAAACTAAGGCTTTCACAGGATTAATGCCGATGAAATTCATACACAGACCAATAAGAGTAGAAATAATAATGACCATATAAAAACCTTTTGCTCTTGCAAATTTCAGATTTAAACTTGCATTCCAGCTGAAGGCTTCTGAAACAGCATAAGATGCCGATCCTGAAAGAACGGGCACGGCAAGTAGTCCCAACCCAATGATTCCTGTTGCAAATATGATTTTTGAGATCAATCCCGAATTTGGAAATGACTGAACCAGGGGTTCTAAAGCTTTCGCCGCATCAGCCGCAGTATTAATATCTGTTATATGAGCGCTATGCAGAACGGTTCCCCCAACTAATATAATACACCATGTTGTAAATTCAGAGATGACCATTCCTATACTATTATCTTTTCTCATTGCATGAATATGGCGCCATCCGATGTTGGGCTTTCCGTCTTGGATAAGGCCTCTTTCATTTTCTTCTTCCACTTCCTGGGAAGCCTGCCAAAAAAACATGTAAGGTGTAATAGTTGTTCCAAAAACTCCCGTGATTATGAACAGAAAATTGAAGGAAAATTCAAAATGAGGAACAATAGATGCTTTTAGTATTTCTTTCCATGGCTGGTCAATAATAAAAGCTGTAAGAGGGTAGGCAAGAAGTGATAATGCTAACCATTTAAGAACTTTTGAATATACCCGATAACTGGTGAAGACTTCTAATGTAAGTATACTAACCGTAAAAAATAGCATTAGTATAACAATATCGGCAGGAATAATTAATTGTGCGGCGGCTGCCATTGCTCCAATATCCGCTCCGATATTGATTGTATTGGCAATGACAACTAATCCGACAGAGCTATAGAGTATTTTTTTGCTGTAATGCTCTTTGATAACTCCGGTTAACCCTTTACCGGTAACCATTCCTATTCTAGCACAGGCCTCCTGCACAGCAGTCATAAATGGAAGCATATAGAGCGCTGTCCATAATTGACCATAGCCAAACTGAGCTCCTGTCTGAGAATAGGTAGCAATGCCTGAAGGATCATCATCCGCAGCTCCCGTTGTCAGTCCGGGACCTAAAAGACCAAAGAATTTTTTGATTTTTTTTGTTTGATTTTCAACCTGATGTTTGACAGACATTGTTAATGGTTTTTGAATACAATATACTATTAATTGATCATATTTTTCGATCCGCTAAATAAATAGTCTTCCATCATTAAAAAAGACCTTCCACATAGCGGGGAAAGTCTTTTTATTTATTTTAAATGTGTTTTTTAGTTGCAGTATGAAATTCGAGGATTGGTACTGTCTCCGCATTGGAACTGATATTTTCCTTGCGGATATTTTGGTGTGGGATTATCTGTAACTTCAAGCGGCGCCATTGATTGACCGTTATAAGATGGCATGGTAACCTGAGCCGCGGAACCATTACCTAAAGCCACATTTTTTGCATTGCTGTTTCCGTTGAAACTGTAATCCATCATGGCATCCAAAAGACGGTACACACCGTAATAGTCCAATGCATCAAAAGCTTTTCTGGAACTTGGCATTGCGTGATCGGTTACATAATTGTATCCGTTAATCGTGGATGATTTAATATAAATGAAATCTTTTTCAGCGTTTGAAATATTGATATTTTTAAAGATATCAATTGCCATCCTGTGATCATTTACATCATCCTCGTCATAGACTTGGGTGATCATCTTGGTATTAGAAGGAAAACTCTGCAATTGCTGTTGGGTTGTTAATGTACTGTTCCAGTTAAAAGAATACCATGGAGCCATAGTGAAAAGAAAACGCCCGTTCTGTCCCCAGCCTTTTTCAGTAAAAGCTTTGTAGGCAAGATCAATACTTGCTCCGCCACCAAAAGAATGTCCCATAAAACCCACTTTCTGAGTATCAATAATATTAGGATAATCTGCGGCAGCTTTTATGAATCCTTGCCATAGAGTTTGATAACGGTGGTCAACACTGATGTCAATGGTGCGGTAAGGAACAAACACTACGACATAGCCTTTTTTGGCAATAAAGTTATACAGCTCTATATTATAATCTTTATCCTCACCACCAAAAGGATGTGAAAAGAATATAGTAGGTCTGGGAGAAGTGATCCCTTGAGGATAAAAAATAGAAACCTGTGTTCCGGCGTACAGCGGATTATTAAAATCAATTTCAGCCACTTCATAATTTCCGTCAGCACCATATCCTGATGTCGGTTTTTGAATAGGTCCCTGAAGGTTGTTGGTAAGCTTCGGCTGAAGAGTAGCGGTTTCTTCAGTGTCGTTAGTGCTTTGAGAGCATGCAGAAGCAGTAATAAATAAAATCATTACCCATGGATAGAATAGCTTTTTCATTTTCTTTTTTCTTTTAAAGTTTGAACCATCTGATCTTTAATTTCCTCATATTTTTTGTACTGTCCTGCATCCAGAATTTGGCTCAGGGCGTTGGATTTTTCTTTTTGTAAGGCCTTCAGTTTTTTGAATTTGGAGAGTTTACTTTCGTTGCTCTTCAAAATTGGATCATTCTTCCGCGCATACTGAAGATTGAGAGCAGAAACCTGATCAACCTGCTTTGTATTTAATGCTAATTTACTTGTCATCCATTCCGTTTGCATCTTTGCACGCTGTTCAGGAGTAGTATCCTTTAATTTTTTTGTCTGTGCCAATACATTTGTAAATGTCATACATAGAAATGCTGTTATAAGAATTGGTAAAAGTTTTTGTTTTAAAAGCATCTTGGAAAATTTTAATTTTTAATGAAACAAATGTAGCAATACCCAATGTTTACTTTAATATAAAAAAAGGTGAACCGTCTAAATCTAGGGGTGAAGTCATCACTGATCCAGCCACTTTCTGAAATGCATTGCTTTTGCTTTACTGACAAGGATCTGTTCCTGAGGTAGCGGATGTATTTTGACCAGCAGTCTGCCATTAAAGAAATATTCTACGGCATCTACAGCATTCTTGTTGATAATGAATTGGCGGTTAGCCCTGAAAAAGAGAGCAGGATCAAGCTCATGTTCCAGCTGTTCCAGTGTATATTCCACCAGATATTGTCTGCCATCAGCTATATGTGCATATACTATTTCATTTGCGGTATGGAACCAACTGATTTTAGCCGATTCTACAGGGATAAGTCTGTTGCAATAGTGAATAAGGAAGGATTTTTTATATTGCTTTGTTGTATATTGTAGCTCCTGTAGCAAAGATTCTGTTTTGTCCTGTCCGTTTTTCGAATTATTAGCAATAAGAGTATCATATTTAAGTAAAGTTCGCTGTATTTCTTCTGTGTCAAAAGGTTTTAAAACATAATCAATACCGTTGTTACGAAAGGCCTCAATCGCATAATCATTATAAGCCGTAACAAAAATAACGGGTTTTCTTATATTGATCTGTTTAAAGATTTCAAACGATAACCCGTCAGAAAGCCTGATGTCCGAAAATATCAGATCATAATCACTATCGTCTAATGTAAACCAATCCATGGCTTCTGCAATACTTTGTAAAGCCTTCACAATTTGGATTTCCAGGTTGATTTCTTTCAGGATATATTCCAGATTTCTTGCGGTAGCCGCTTCATCTTCGATAATAACGATATGTAATTTTTTTTTCATAATAAGGGAAGCTTTACGATGAAATATTCTTTCGTCTGATGGATTTCTATTTCCTTATGAAGCTGCAGTTTATATCTTTCATCCAGATTGGTAAGACCAAGTCCGGTGCCCTCTGTCTCATTGATGGTACACTGGAGATTATTTCGGATAATAAGCCAATTATCTTCTATATAAATCTCTATAGCTAAAGGTTGCGATAGTGTAGCTTTATTGTGTTTAACCGCATTTTCCACCAGGGGTTGCAGTGATAAATGAAGAATTTGCTTGCTTATAAAATCTTCGCTGATATTGATATGGATCTGAAAAGCATTTTCCAGCCGCATTTTTACCAATTGGATATAAGATTTCAGGTGCTCAAGCTCTATTTCGAGAGTTACCATATTGTTACCTGAACGAGCCAGCGTATATCTGAAGATTTTGGAAAGGTGAAGAATATAATTCTGGGCAAGACCTGGATTTTCCCTGACTATAGCAGAAAGGCTGCTCAATGTATTGAAGAGAAAATGAGGGTTAAGCTGTTCCTGGAGCAATTGCAGCTGTGCTTTCAGATAAGCTGAATTAAGCTGCTCGTTGATAAGATCCTTATTTCTGCTTTCACGAATCAGAAGAATAAGTCGGATAACGACAGCAATCATGATACTGCTGAGCAAAAACCGGGCAAAATATCCTCTGATTCTTCCTCCCGTAAGTTGGGGAGTTCCAAAGAGCCAAGAATGAACCATGCTTCCCAGTATAACAGCTGCCACAACTATTAAGACATTAAATGTGTAGAGTTTCCAGTATCGTTTATTCTCTCTAAGCATACTCAGAAACTTACCCTGGGACAGATTAAGATACAGTAGCAAAAGGCAGAATGCCATATTATACAAAAACTGGTAGCCATATTCCCCCATATTGAACTGCCAGTAACGGGCGATAATCCCATCACTGTTAAGAGCCATCAGTTTTGCAGAATTGACCATCAGTGTGATCAAAAAGGCACTGTACAGATATATTTTTTGCTCATTCTTATTCATTACTACAAAGAAAGCAAAATATTAAAACCGATGATATAATAAATGGGTGAAGCAGTAAAAATTGCCGGTGAATGATGCACTTGGGAGCCTCTGACAATTAGTCCGAATGAACATTATCTCAAACTCATCAATCAGCGGTCCCGAAATTTTCCAGCGTGCACCTCTTAATATCACTTCTTACCTGATATAAACCTCGGAAAGTCTTAGCTTCTTCAGAAAAAAGTTACTGAAAAGTAAAATTACCCATTGTCAAGTGATTTGGCTTTCTTATAATTAATTTTGGATGATATGACAGCTTTGTTTTCTCAGAAATACCCTAAAATAATGAGTAAGATCATTACGCTGGACAATCGGAACAGTGAACTTGTCTATTATTATATAGGTAACGAAGAGAATTGTCTTATGACTTTTTTATCAATTTTTAATAATAGCATTAGTAAGGTCTATGCCATGACAGAAGAAGATTTTGAAGTACTGTTGTTTTCACTTACTGTTTTGAGCACCTGATTGCTAGTTTTTCCGGCGATTAATAACAATGTTTTTTCATGAATATGAAAAAAGGTTTTCAGCGGTTATGGGATATTATGAATGAAGCCATATTTCATCATCTGGATACACGTGTTCTAAATTATATTAAACGAAAAGTAAGTTTAGCAGGAAATATACCTGTAAAAATAAAGCATAAAGAAATAGCTAAAGGTCTCGGAACTTCTAGGGAAGTAGTAAGCAGGGTGTTAAAAAAATTGAAAATGAAGGGAAAGTTTTTAAAGATGAAGATGGCAAAATATGGGTTGCTGATCAGGCATTTTTACCATTACAGAAATAATGTGAGTTTTATAAATTAGTAAGAAATGTAATTATTAAATAATTTAAGATTCTTATCAGATATCTTTAAGAACAACTACAATCTAAGTTTGAATGTGATTTTTTGAAAGACAAATTTTTATAGAATATTTGAGAATGTG
>WPCJ01217805.1_pt1 | contig 42540 bp, 30 predicted proteins | sample 5399831 | NCBI WGS metagenome assembly WPCJ01 (sample SAMN12869470, study PRJNA574797) | sludge metagenome | isolation source: wastewater treatment of pH10 | place: China:Beijing | collected 2019-05-20
GGCCGGCGCGGCGGCCTGAGCGTCCTCACCCTCGGCCAGCGCGGGGCTCGCGCCCATCAGGAGCAGTGCGACAATGGAAGAGGCCGCCACCCACATGCGTGCGTGACGGCCCTTGCGTGCCCGGCGCTTCGTCGTTGAAGCATGGTGTTGCGTCTGCGAACGGCCTTGGCTTCGGCCGTCCGCGGTCTCCCGCAGATTCATGGCGTCCTCGTTCCCTCTTGCCTGCCGTCAGGCTAGGAGCCGGGCCGCCGCGAGGGGATCCGGGAGAATTACGTATTTATCGCCTGGTGACCGGAACCGGGCAGGTGATCTGCAGTGTGAAAAGTACCTGCCTCTCTTGCGCATTTTGCACGTTCGAGGGATGATCACAATCGGAGGGGCAGGTGAACGCTGGCGCAGGGGACTCAGCGCCGCTCGAGAGGCGCATGGCTACCGCTTTGCCCCACGAAGCCTTCCTCGGCATCTCCGACGCGCGGGTTCGCGGCATCATGGAGGCCCTGGAGCACGAGGGCGCGACGGTAGTGCTGACCGGCGAGGCCGGCGCGGGTAAGGCCTATCTCGCACAGGCCGCCGCGCAGCGCTTCATGGCTTCCCTGAACGGGCCGAGCCGCATCATCGTCGTCGAGCGCCTGGGCGACCTCGCTCCCAACGGCGAGCCTGAGGAGCACCCGCCCGAACATCGCCCGCAGCAGCGCAGCGAGCTGATCCTCGACGCACTCGAAGCCCAGGCCGAGCGCCGTTCCACCATCGTGATCGCCCTCGACATCGACCGCTACGGGGCGGAGGACGCCGCAGTGCTCGAACGGCTCGCACGCGCCCGCCGAATGCGCCTCCTCTGCACGGCGCAGCAGGTCGCCGCCGGCGCCGACCGTCTCGCGAGGAACCCCGGGGTGCACCAGCTCGCCGTCGAGCCCCTGACCATCGAAGAGGCGAACGCCCTGCTCGCGCGTCTCTTCGGCGTGGAGGAGTTCGCCGGAGAGTGCCTGGGCCGCTGGCACGCCGCCACCCGCGGCAACCAGCACGCCCTCGTCACCCTGGCGCTCGCCCACGAACGACGCGGAGTGGTGCAGCGGGCACGCCGAGTCGCCTGGGTCTCCATCAAGGACGAGCACGCCCCCTCCGATTTCGTCGCCCAGCTCGGCGAACTCAGCGAAGCCGAGCGCGAGACCCTCGAGCTGGTCTCGTACGCGGCCCCCCTCTACGAACCCGCCCTGCTGCAGCTGCTCGACTCCGGGGCCGTGACCTCGCTCATGGCGAGGCAGGTGCTCACCGTGCGCACCGAGGCCGACGGCGTGACCGCGCTCGTGACGCGGCTCCCGGTGCTCGGCGAGTCGGTGCGGGCGCACCTCTCCCCTGTCGAACGCGCCGAACTCGCCGCGTGCTGCTATCGGGCGCTCAGCTCCGACGACTTCTCGAACACGCTCACGTCGGGCACCCGGCTGCGCCTCGCCCGCTTCGGCGTCGAGGGCGGCTGCGCCCTGCCCGTCGACTGGATCTGGCACGGCATGCGCGCGAGCGCGCGATCCGGGGATCTGACCTTCGTGCTCACGCTCGCCCTCGCCGCGATGCCGCACGAGCATCCGCAGCGCGCCGCCGAGGCCATTCTTCGGGCCTGCGACCTCGCCCACTTCCTCGGCGACGAGCAGGCGCTCGAGCGAGGGCTCGAAGCGCTCGGGCAGCTGCTCGGCGACTCGGAGCGGTTCGACGAGGTCGCCTTCGAGACCCGGGTGATGCTCGCGATGATCTCGATCTGCTTCAACCCCGCCTACCGCGGCCGGGCCGACGCGGCGCTCGCCGAGCTCTCGAGATGGGAGGCGCGCTGGCTCGCAGAGGGCGTCGACGCGGTGCGCGTCACCCAGGCGTGCCGCATGCGCCTGCTCTCGCTGAACGGGCGGCTCGCCGAGGCCCTTCGGGCCGGCATGCGCCCCGAAGGGCTCCACGACCTCGAGTCCGAATGGGTCTCGGCTCCGGCGCGCACCTTCGAGGCGCTGCTGCGCGTGCAACGGGGCGAGTTCGGGCAGGCGCTCGCCCTCGCCGAGACCACGCGGCAGCTCATCCTGCTGCACGACATCTCTCCCACCACCTCGGGCGACCTCGAAGGCTTCGCCATCTTCCTCGCGCATTGGGCGCGCGGCACCACCCATTCGGCGAAGCGCTCGCTCGAGATGCTCTCGATGCCCTGCCGCCACGACCTGGCCGCAGTCCATTCGCAGGCCGGTCTCATCGACCTCGGCATCGTGCTCTTCTCGCTGCAGGAGGGCCGCTGGAACGACGCCGGCGACCTGGTCTCGAGGCTGATCGGCGTACTCGGGATGAACGATCCGTTCGGCATCACCGCCCTCGCCCAGGCCGCCTCCGCACTCGCGCAGGCCGCGCTCGGAGACGAGGACGGCGCGATGCTCGCCCTGCAGCTGAGCGAATCCCGCGACCCCGGGCTCTCGCAGACGCTGCGCGGGATCCGCGGTGCCCTCGCACTGCGCGCCCGGCACTGGCTGCGCGACGAGGATCTCGCCCGGCGCGCGACCGAGCTCGCCGACTGGGCGCGCGACGAGGGGCTCTCCCTGACCGAGCTCGAGGCGCTCGACGTGCTCGCGCACGAGATCGCCGCGCCGGATCCGATCCTCCTCGCACGCGCGACGGTGCTCGCCGCGAAGGTCGATCCGCCGATCGGCGACGCGATCCTCGCCCATATCCGGGCGCTCACCGGCGACGACGAGATCGACCCCGAACCGGAGGAGCGGCTGCTCTCGGAGCTCGGCGTCTGGCTGCCGTTGCCGCCCGTCGAGCATCTCACCGGCCGAGAGCGCGAGGTCGCGCTGTTCACCGCGCTCGGCTACCCTTCGAAGCACATCGCGGAACGCCTGCACCTCTCCGCGCGCACGGTAGAGACGCATCTCTCGCACGTATACGGCAAGCTCGCCATCAGCAATCGCGAGGAGCTGCGGCGCTGGTTCTCGCGGCGACGCGAGACCGCCTGACGTTTTCAGCGAGTTCATAGCAAACTTTCAGAGACTGAGAACATGAACACTCAGCACAAGGGACCTCGCATCCTCATCGTCGACGACGAGCCGAGCATCCGCGAGCTGCTCACCACGAGCCTGCGCTTCGCAGGCTTCGGCGTGCGCGCGGTCGCCAACGGCGCCCAGACCATCTCGGCCGTGCTCGAGGAGGAGCCCGACCTCATCATCCTCGACGTCATGCTGCCCGACATGAACGGCTTCAGCGTGACCAAACGGCTGCGCTCGCACGGCTTCACCGCCCCCATCCTCTTCCTCACCGCGAAGGACGACACCGAGGACAAGGTCATGGGCCTCACCGTCGGCGGCGACGACTACGTCACCAAGCCCTTCAGCCTTGATGAGATCATCGCGCGCATCAAGGCCATCCTGCGCCGAACCATTCAAGAGGATGAAGAGGCGGTGCTCGAGACCGGCCCCATCGTGCTCGACCAGGACACCCACGAGGTGAAGGTGTCGGGCACCCCGATCGAGCTCAGCCCGACCGAGTTCAAGCTGCTCCGCTACCTCATGCAGAACGCCAACCGCGTGCTGTCGAAGGCGCAGATCCTCGACCACGTCTGGGAGTACGACTTCAACGGCGACGCCGGCATCGTCGAGTCCTACATCTCGTACCTGCGCCGCAAGCTCGACCCGCTCACGGGAGAGTCCCTCATCCAGACCAAGCGCGGCTTCGGATACATGCTCAAGACCGACGCGAAGTAGCGGCGTGGCTCAGCAGACCGGCGCACCCGCCACCGACGGCCCCGAGACCCCTCGGGGCCGTTTCGGCGACCGCTGGGCCGACATCAGCCTGCGCGCGAAGATCACGGGCGTCACCGTGTTCATCCTCTCGCTCGGCCTCATCGTCGCGGGCATCGGCACGCAGTCGTTCCTGCGCCCGCAGCTGATCCAGGCGCAGGACACCGAGCTCAGGCAGATCGCGAGCGACACCTCGGTCGTGCTCGCCCCCGGCGCGAAGACCCAGTCCCTCAAATGCGACTACGTGCTCGGCGCGCATCCGCGCTACTTCGTGGCAGCGCTCGGCACCGACGGCGAGCTGCTCTGCGACAACATGTCCGAGCAGCGCGGCGACTCGACTCCGGTCGCGCCGGAGATCACCGCGGCCATGACGGCGGAGCGGTTCGAGCAGCACCGCGAGACCGAGGCCTTCTCCATCCACGCGCCCGACGGCCTCGAATGGCGAACCATCGCGCTGCCCATCATGAACAACGACGGGACGGGGGTCGGCGGCACCCTCATCATCGCGACCTCCACCGCGCTCACCAACCAGACCATGGCCCGCTTCGTGCTGGTCTTCACCGGCTTCGGCATCGCCGTGCTGCTGCTCGGCGCCGCCCTCACCCGGGTGCTCGTGACCAACACCTTCGCCCCCCTCGCCGAGGTGGAGCAGACGGCGCTCGAGATCTCGCGCGGCGACTACTCGAAGCGCATCATGGTCGCGAGCCCGCACACCGAAGTCGGGCACCTCGGGCAGTCGCTCAACGTCATGCTCGACCGCATCGACGCCTCCTTCGACGAACGAGCCCACACCATCGATCAGATGCGGCGCTTCATCAGCGACGCCGGCCACGAACTGCGCACACCGCTCGTCTCGGTGCGCGGCTACGCCGAGATGTACCGGCACGGCTGGCTCACCGAACCCGAGCAGCTCGACCAGGCGATGGAGCGCATCGAGAAGGAGGCCATCCGCATGGGCTCCCTCGTCGACGATCTGCTCGCCCTCGCGCGGCTCGACGAGAGGCGCCCCCTCACGCTCGCGCCGCTGAAGCTCAACGAGATCGCCTCGGACGCCGCGCTCGACACGCATGCGCAGGCCCCCGACCGCGAGGTGAGCGTGATCGAGGATCCCTCGGCCCCCATCGCCACCGGCGACGAGCACAAAGTGCGCCAGATCATGACCAATCTGATCGGCAACGCCCTGCGCTACAGCCCCGACGGCAGCCCGATCGAGATCCGGGTCTCCTCCGACGCCGCCCGCGGTTTCGCGGCTTTCGAGATCATCGACCACGGCGAGGGCATTCCCGAGCAGTTCCGCGACAAGATCTTCGACCGCTTCTGGCGCGCCGACACTTCGCGCAACCGAGAGACCGGGGGCTCGGGCCTCGGCCTGTCGATCGTGCAGTCGATCGTCTCGGCTCACGGCGGCTCGGTCAGCGCCCACGAGACCCCGGGCGGCGGGGCCACCTTCCGGGTGGAGCTGCCGCTGGCCTCACGGGAGTAGGACGACGGGCGATCCGCCTCCCCGCTCCTCCTCTCGCAGGCCGTGCCCGGGGCCCGCACTCCCACCTCCCGCAGCCGCGCCCGCACCCCTCCCGCAGCCCGCGCCCGCACTCCTCCCGCAGCTTGGCAGTAGATGCGACTTCAGCCGGGTGGAGGCCGCATCTACTGCCAAGCTGCGGGCCCAAGAGCGCGGGCCCAAGAGCTGCGAGCGGAGCCGCGGCCAGAGCCGCGAGCGAAGTCGGCCAGAGCTGCGCGCCGAACCGGGTCGCCCGACTTCGGGTCGAACCGGGTTGCCCTGCTTCGAGCCTGGGCACACGAAAAGGGGCCCCGCCCGAAGGCGGAGCCCCTTTCGCGTTTCAGCGTGGACGAAGCGCGAGCTTAGAAGTCCATGCCGCCGGTCGGGTCGCCGACCGGAGCCGCGGCGGGCTCGGGCTTGTCGGCGACGACGGCCTCGGTGGTGAGGAACAGGCCGGCGATCGACGCGGCGTTCTGCAGCGCCGAGCGGGTGACCTTCGCCGGGTCGAGGATGCCCTGCGCGACCAGGTCGCCGTACTCGCCGGTGGCGGCGTTCAGGCCGTGACCGTTCGGGAGGTTGCCGACGCGATCGGCGACGACGCCCGGCTCGAGGCCGGCGTTGAGCGCGATCTGGCGCAGCGGCGCCTCGATGGCGGTCTCGACGATGCGAGCGCCGACTGCCTCGTCGCCCGAGAGCTCGAGCGAGGCGAAGGCGGTCTTGCCGGCCTGGATCAGCGCGACGCCGCCACCGGGCAGCACGCCCTCTTCGACGGCGGCCTTCGCGTTGCGCACGGCGTCCTCGATGCGGTGCTTGCGCTCCTTGAGCTCGACCTCGGTCGCGGCGCCGGCCTTGATGACGGCCACGCCGCCGGCGAGCTTCGCGAGGCGCTCCTGCAGCTTCTCACGGTCGTAATCGCTGTCGGTGGTCTCGATCTCGCGGCGGATCTGGGCCACGCGGCCGGCGATCTGCTCCTCGTCGCCGCCGCCCTGCACGATGGTGGTCTCATCCTTGGTGATGATGACCTTGCGCGCGGTGCCGAGCATGTCGAGGGTGGCGTTCTCGAGCTTGAGGCCGACCTCTTCGCTGATGACGGTGCCGCCGGTGAGGATGGCGATGTCCTGCAGCATGGCCTTGCGGCGGTCGCCGAAGCCGGGGGCCTTGACGGCGGCCGACTTGAAGATGCCGCGGATCTTGTTGAGCACGAGGGTGGCGAGCGCTTCGCCCTCGACGTCCTCGGCGATGATGAGGAGCTGCTTGCCCGACTGGATCACGGGATCGACGACGGGGAGCAGATCCTTGATGTTCGAGACCTTGCTGTTGACGATGAGGATGTAGGGATCCTCGAAGACCGCCTCCTGGCGATCGGCGTCGGTGACGAAGTACGCCGACAGGTAGCCCTTGTCGAAGCGCATGCCCTCGGTCAGCTCGAGTTCGGTGCCGAAGGTGTTCGACTCCTCGACGGTGACGACGCCCTCCTTGCCGACCTTGTCGATCGCCTCGGCGATGAGCTGGCCGATCTGCTCGTCGGCGGCCGAGATCGAAGCGGTCGCGGCGATCTCGTCGGTGGTCTCGATCTCCTTGGCGTTCTCGAGCAGCTGGGCCGAGACGGCGGCGACGGCCTTCTCGATGCCCTTCTTGATCGCGATGGGATCGCTGCCGGCCGCGACGTTGCGCAGGCCCTCGCGCACGAGCGCCTGGGCGAGCACGGTGGCGGTGGTGGTGCCGTCGCCCGCGACGTCGTCGGTCTTCTTGGCGACCTCCTTGACGAGCTCGGCGCCGATCTTCTCGAAGGGATCCTCGAGCTCGATCTCCTTGGCGATCGAGACGCCGTCGTTGGTGATGGTGGGGGCGCCCCACTTCTTCTCGAGCACGACGTTGCGACCGCGCGGGCCGAGCGTCACCTTCACGGCATCGGCAAGGGTGTTGAGACCCCGCTCGAGGCCGCGGCGGGCTTCCTCGTCAAAAGCAATGATCTTTGCCATGTGTGCGTCCCTCCCGGACGTGTTGATTCGGTGGCGCCGCAGTGCGCGACGCCCAGCATGAGTTGTTAGCACTCAGGTTTACCGACTGCTAAAACAATCTTGGCACTCGCACACTGAGAGTGCAAGAAACGGCGCTCGCTCGCGGCGAACAGCGCGCGTCGCCGCGCCTCTTCACGGAGGTGCGCGGGCGATATCGGGGGCGACGAGGATCGGCGCCTACTCCTCGACGGGCTCTTCCTCTGCCGCGGGCTCGTCTTCGACGGGGGCGGCCGCGCCTTCGACGAACTGCTCGCTGCCGGGGCCGGCGTAGTCGGCGCCGAGCAGCACCACGAGCCGGGCCTCGTACTCGGTGTAGGCCTCGCTCGGATAGGCCGAGACGCCGCCGAGCTGCTGAGCCAGGCCGAGCGCTGCGGCCTCGTCGGCGGGGTCGCTGTAGAAGACGGCGGAGGTCGCCACATCGTTGGCGGCCGCGGGCCCCGAGAAGAGGATCTGCCCCCAGGAGTTCTGGGTGATGATGCCGTCGACGATCGCCCCGAACTCGGGCATGGTCGTGCCGTTGAGCACGACGACCGACGCCTCGGGGTCGAGCTCGGGCTCGGTCTGGGAGACGTTCGCGCCGCCCGGCTTGCCCTCGCTGGTGAAGTTCACGACGTTCGAGCCGGTGGTCTGCACGACGACGATGCCGATGCCGGTGAGCACGACGATGCCGAGCAGCGCGCTCACGAGATAGGCCCAGAAGCGGCGGGGCTCGCCGACGATGCGGTGCGCGCCGACCCTGCCGCTCGCTTGCACGAGGTCGAAGCGGTCGAGCGGCAGACCGGTGCGCGGGTCGCGCGACGAGCTCGCGCTCTTGGCACCGTGTGCGGGCACGCGCCCCCCTCTGTCTGATCGGCTGTCCGGCCCCGCGCTGCGCAGGGCACACATCAGCACAAGATTACACGCGCCAAGCTGAGCGTTCCGCGGCGAAGCGCTGCTTCGCTACAGCGAGTTCGGTGCATATATCGCGCGGGCGAGGCCGTCGAGCACATCGGGGATGCGCGTGCCGCCTGCGAAGATCAGCGTGTCCTCGACATCGACGATGCGGCGGTTCTTGCCCGCGGTGGTGAGCGCGATGCTCGGCTGGGCCTCGATGAGCCCGTCCACTCCCCCGGCGCTCTCGAGCCCCTTCGTCATCACGAGGATGATGTCGGGGTTGAGCGCGACGAGCGCCTCGTTCGTGAGCGGCTTCTCGCCGACCCAGCCGATCTCCTCCGCCACGTCGATCGCGCCGAGCGAGTCGATCATCGAGTCGATCCCGCTGCCCTCGCCGAAGAGATAGTAGATGCCTGCGGATCCTCGCACGTAGAGGAACGCGATGCGCGGGCGCAGCGCGGGATCCTCGGGGAGCAGCGCCTGGATCTGCGCCTCCTTCTCGGCGATGGCCTGCTGCAGCTGCTCGATGAGCGCGTCGGCGAGGGGGGCGACGCCGAGCGCGGAGGCGACCTCTCGGGCGAGCTCGTAGGTGCTCTCGGGATCCTGGGCCCGCGAGACCATCACGACCGGCACTCCGGCGTCGCGGAAGAGCGCCACCATCTCGGTGCCGAGCGAGCCGTCGGTGAGGATAAGCGTGGGGCTGAGCGCCATCACGCCCTCGATGTCGACCGAGTGACCGTCCGTCGTGACGACGGGCAGATCCTCGTGGCCCCGCACCTTCGTCGAGATGTCGCGACCGACGAGCGAGCCTGCAAGCCCGTACGCGTCCACGAGTTCGGCGAGCGTTCCGGTGAGCGAGAGCGCGAGCAGGCGCGAGGCGTCCTCGACGGTGACCTCGATGTCGCCCTCGCGGTCGTGGGAGACCACGGTGGTCGGCAGCTGCTGCTCGGGCCCGTCGGCGATGGGCGGAAGGCTCGGGCCGCCGATGAGCGCGGTGCTCGGCCCCTCGTAGGAGGTCGGGTCTGCGATGGGCGTGAGCTCGTCGAGGGGCGTCAGCTGCAAGGTCTCCTCGGCCTCGGAGCCGCTCCTGGGGGCGGCGAGCTGGCAGCCGCTCAGCAGCAGCGCGGCGGAGGCGACGAGGGCGACGAGGATCGCGCTGCGCCCACGACGGGCGATGCCCGGGGCGCGCTGGGCGCTGAGAACCGACATGGCCACCTTTCGTCAGACGATGTGTAGCCTAACCCAAAGGATAGGATGGATGCTCGGAATCCCATGAACACTACAGCCGCCACCCCGAGCTCGCGCAGAGCGACGAAGGGGCTCCTCTTCGCCGCGCTCGGCATCGCCCTCGCGTTGGCTCTGCTGGCGTCGGCCGGCACCGGTCAGCTTGCGATACCGCCGAGCGAGGTGCTCGGCTCGCTGCTGCACAAGGTAGGCATCACTTGGCTGCCGCTGCCCTCGCACGACGCGGGTGATCAGACGCTCTGGGCGATCCGCTTCCCACGTGTCGCGATGGCGGCGCTCGTCGGAGCCGGCCTCGCGATCTCGGGCCTGCTCATGCAGGCGATCTTCGGCAACCCGCTCGCAGAGCCGGGCGTCATCGGGGTCTCCTCCGGCGCGGCCGTGGGCGCGGGGCTCTCGATCGTCTTCGGCCTCACCCTCTTCGGCCCCTGGACGACGGCTGTGCTCGCTTTCGCCGCGGGCCTCGTCGCCACGCTGCTCGTCTACTTCATGAGCCGGGCGGAGGGTCGTACCGAGGTGGTCACGCTCGTGCTCACGGGCATCGCGATCAACGCCATCGCCGGCGCCGCGATCGCGCTGCTCACCTTCCTGGGCGACACGCAGTCGCGCGAGCAGATCGTGTTCTGGCAGCTCGGCAGCCTGGCCGGCAGCCGCTGGCAGCAGGTGCTCATCGTCGCTCCTGTGCTCCTGATCGGGCTCGTCGCCTCGTACGCGGTCGCCCGCAAGCTCGACCTGCTCTCGCTCGGCGAGCGCAACGCCCGCCACCTCGGCGTGAACGTCGAGGCCCTGCGCATCGGCGTGATCGTGCTCGTGGCGCTGCTCGTGGGCGCCTCTGTGGCCTTCGCCGGCATCATCGCGTTCGTGGGCCTCGTGATCCCGCACCTCATGCGCATGATCCTGGGCCCCGCCCATCTGCCGCTCGTCACCGCGAGCGCGCTCGGCGGCGCACTGCTGCTCACCCTCGCCGATCTCGGCGCACGCACGCTCGTGCCCATGGCCGATCTTCCGATCGGCATGCTCACCTCGCTCGTCGGCGGCCCGTTCTTCTTCTGGCTGCTGCGACGCACCCGCAAGCGCTCCGGGGGGTGGGGCTAGATGGCCGGCCGTCGGATGCTCGCCGAGGATCGCGCCGCGCCCGGGGAGACCGTCGCCGCCGCGCGCGACGTCAGCGTGGTGCGGGGCGGACGCCGCCTGCTGGACCGGGTCTCGCTCGAGCTGCGCGCCGGCGAGGTGCTCGCCCTGCTGGGGCCGAACGGCGCCGGCAAGTCGACCCTGCTCAGTCTGCTCTCCGGCGACGTCGCCCCGGACGAGGGATCCGTCGACTTCCGCGGGCGCCCCATCGGCGACTGGCCGCTGGCGGAGCTGGCGCGTCGGCGCAGCGTGCTGCTGCAGGACAACCAGATCATGTTCCCGTTCACCGTGCACCAGGTGGTCGAGATGGGGCGTGCACCGTGGCGGCGCACACCTCTCGAGAACGACGACAATGCGGCCATCGCCGAGGCCCTCGCCGCTGCGGACATCGGGCATCTGGGCAATCGGCGCGTGCCGTCCCTCTCAGGCGGGGAGCGGGCCCGCGTGGGCTTCGCGAGGGTGGTCGCCGGCCGCACGGGCGTGCTCATGCTCGACGAGCCGACGGCTGCGCTCGACCTCGGGCATCAGGAGACGTTGCTCGGGCTGACCCGGCAGCGGGCGGGCGCGGGCGATGCCGTGCTCGTCGTGCTGCACGACCTCAACCTCGCCGCGGCCTACGCCGACCGTATCGCCCTGCTGCGCGACGGCCGCATCGTGGCATGCGACGAACCGAGCGCGGTGCTCACCGCCGAGACGGTGAGCGAGGTCTATCAGACCCCCGTCGAGGTGGTCGATCATCCGCGCACGGGTGCGGGCATCGTGATGCCGCTGCGCGCCTCCCGCGACTGAACGAGAGGCGATCCTCGTCCGCGTGCGCTACTCGGCGGCGCCCTTCTTGCGACCGCTGATGAGCATGCCGGCGCTGACTCCGATCACGACGAGCGCGACCGCCCCGATGCCGATCGGCAGCCAGGGAAGGCCCTGTTCCGCGGTCTCGCTCTCGGCCGGCGCCTCTGCGGCGGGCTCCTCGGCGTCGGGCTGATCCTCGACGGTGGAAGCCGGCGTGCCCTCGCAGGGGCCGAGCTGCAGCTCGAGGCTGATCGGGTCGAGCTCGTCGCCGCTCGAGTAGAAGCTGCCGCCGCCGAACGCCTCGGCACCCTCCGAGGCGAGCACGACGGGTGCGTTCGAGATCGCGACGGAACCCGAGGCGGGGTCGATCGTGCCGATGCCCTCGGCCTTGCCGATGAACGCCTGCTGTGCTTCGATCGCGACGTCGCCCTGCATATCGTTGCTCTTGGTGTCGAGCAGCAGAGAGGCGGTGCCGTCGCCGCGCAGCTCGATCGTGGGGTTCGAGAGCTGCAGGTCGAGCACGCCGTCGTGGCCGGTGAAGTGGATCCAGCCGGCGAACGAGACCGTTCCCTTGCCTGTTTCCGCATCGACCTCGCCGCTCGCACCGGTCCAGTTGAACACGGGCGCCTCGTATGCCGCCCCGTCGCCGGCGGTGATCTCGCCGTTCGCGATGGTTCCGGTGATGTACGAACGGAAGCTGTCCTTGACGCCCCAGGCGAGGCTGCCGCCGGTCACGGTGCAGATGCTGCTCGCGGAGTCCTCTGCGAGCAAGGGCGCGGGCTGCGCAGCCTGTGCCGGCGCGGCGGCGAACAGTGCTGAGGCCGCGAGGGCGGTGGCGGTCGCGACGGTGCTGAGGCGGTTCATGGGCTTCATCGTAGGGCTCTCTCTTGTATCGTTCATGGGCGGCCGGGCCGCAGCACGCCGAAGGCCGGCCCCTCGCGGATGCGCGGGGTCGGCCGTTCGGGCGTCAGAGCTGCGTCGGAGCGCCGGTCTTCCTGCGCTGCGCAACCACCAGTGCGGTCGAAGCGCCGGCGACGAGCAGCAGCGCCATGGCCGCCGACCACCAGACCCACATCGGGGTGCCCTCGGCGGGCGCGATCCCTGCGGCCTGCTGCGCGGCGGGGGAGGTCTCGGAGGTGACCGAGGCCCGCGCCTTGACCGCATCGGCGGCCGAGATCACGATCTCCTTGCCGACGTTGATGCTTCCCTGCAGGGTGATGGTGTGCTTGCCGGTGAGCCCCTTGGGGAGCTTGCCGATCCAGCGCACGACGCCGTTCGCGTCGGCCTTCGCGTTCTTGTCGAGCACGATGGGATCCGAGTAGATGACGACGAGGATGCGGTCTTCGTTCGGCTGGAAGCCCGACGCGGTGATCTCGATCTCGCCTCCCTCGACGATCTCGCTCTCAGGAGTGACCACGGTCACGCCGGTGGTGGCCGGCGGAGTGGGCGCCGGCGTGCGCTCCTGGCTGGAGGGCGAGGTGACGGTGGAGCCGAAGTTCGCGGCGCTCGTCGAACCCACCGTGAAGGTGAGCGAGTCGAGGGCGAGCGAACCGCCGGCACCCTGTCCGTCGCCGCCGCTGATCGCGCCGCTCACGGGGACGTTGCTCCAGGTGACCGAACCATCGGCATGGGCGGTGAAAGAGCCCAGATGCAAATCGAGACGGAATCGCTCACCTCTCACATTGAGCCACCCACGAGTCGGGCTATCAACCTCAATAACCGGATTGACAAACGCTTCGTTCAACAAGAAACGATTTCCGTTCTTGTGTCCGAGAAAACGCACCTCGCCCGAGTACTCAACAGTTCCCGTTCGCATCTCTGCATTCCAGCTGCCCCCAGCCACCTGCGGGAAGACATAGCCTCCTCTGCCACCGCCGACGCCAGATGTACGAATGATGCCATCAGCGATCGGCCCCGTGACATAGTCAGCAAAAGCAGTGGAAACTCCCCAGGTGAGGGAGCCGGCGGCCGGAAGCTTCTCGGCCGGCGGCGTGACGGGCTTCGTGGTGCCGAAGAGCTCGTCCCACAGTGTCTTGGGGACATTCACATCGGCTGCGGCGAGGATCGCGTCGGCGTCGAGCTCGGCGCCCTTCGCCCACACGACGACCTCGTAGCTCTTCGTCCGATCGAGCGCGTCCTTCTTCGCGGTGAGCGCGAACTCGGCGACGCCGTTCTCGACCGCGGGGTCGATCTGCACGACCGGCTCGACGACGCCTGCGCCGCCGCGCTCGATGAGCGCGACCGAGGCGTCGGTCTTCAGGTTCTCGGCCTGGCCGAGCACCTCGAGGGCGCCGCCCGCGACACTGACCGGATACACGATTACCGAGGGGTCCTCGTCGCCCGGCGCGACAGCCGCGGCGCCGACGGTGAAGGTCACCGGATCCATCGCCGTACCCGCCTTGTAGCGGTCGAGGAAGGTGCCGACGGCTTCCGCGCGCAAGGCGGCGGTCGCGCCGGCCCAGGTCACGGCGCCGTCCTTCTCGCTGCGCTTCGCGGCGGAGAGATCGAGGTCCGCGACCGGGATGAGCTTCCCGTCGACCTTGGCGTTCAGCACGGCCCGGCTCGCATCGATCACCTTGATCTGCGGGTCGGTGATCGAGAGCGCCAGCGCGCCGTCGTGTCCGCTGAAGAACACGCCGCCTGCGTAGCGGATCTCGCCGCGCTGCTTCTCGGCGTTCCAGCTGCCGCCGACGGCCTGCGGGAACTCGAAGACCCCGTTCGTCGCCTTGGTCGCCTTGCCGAGCATCCTGATCTCGCCGTGCGCGATCGGACCTTCCACGTAGTTGCGGAACGGCTCGATGACGCCCCACTTGAGCACGCCGCCGGCCAGATCCGGGTTCTCCGGATCGGTCGGCTTCGGCGCGCCGAAGAGCGCGAGCCACAATGCCGAAGTCACGTTGACGTTGGCGGAGGCGAGGATCGAGCCGGTGTTCGGCGCCTTGCCCTTTGGCCACACGACGACCTCGTAGAGCTTCGTGCGGTCGAGCTTGTCCTTGGCGGCGGAGAGCGAGAAGCTCGCGGTGCCGTTCGCGGACTTGACGTCGCTCTGGGCGAGGATCACGGTCTTGCCGCCGGCCTTGGCCGCGGTGCCGCGCTCGATGAGGCCCACAGAGACCTCGCCCGTCACGTTCTCGGCCTTGCCCGCAACCTGCAGCTTGTCGCTGGCCACCTTGACGCTCTGGACGGTCGCCTTCGGGGTGGTGGGCTCGGGGTCGGTCGGATCCGCCGATGCTCCCACGGTGAAGGTCAGCGGGTCGAGCACGGTGCCGGCCGGATAGAAGCCGAGGAACTTCTCAACGCCCTCTGCACGCATGGTGGTCTTCGCACCAGCCCAGGTGACGCTGCCGTCCTCGGCCACCGTGCGGGTCGCCGCGGAGAGGTCGACATCGGCGAACGGCGTCTGCGGGCCGTGGTCGAAGCGCGCGGTGAGCACGGCTCCCGAGGCGGTGACCTGAAGAATGGGATCCTCGATCGTCAGGCTGAGCGCATCGCCGTGAGCGAAGAATGCCACACCGCCGGAGAACTTCAGCTCGCCGGTCTCGGCCTGAGCGTTCCACTTGCCGCCCTTCGCCTGCGTGAAACCGAAGACGTTCCCACTTCGCGTGGCAGCGCCGAGCAGTTCCACCCGTCCGTCCGAGTTGCTCTCGACATAGCCGCGGAACTGGCTGTAGATGCCCCACTGGAGGGATCCAGTCGCCGTCGGGGTTTCGGGTTCCGTCGTCGTCTTCGCCTTGAAGTTGAGGGGAATCGAAAGCTCGTGCTCGGCGTTCTTCGTGTTCACGCCTCCGGCGTAGGTGTAGATGCCCCAGTTGCCGTCGGCGAGCGGCGTCTCCGGCTCGGCAAGCGTCACCGTCCAGCTGAAGCTGCCCGTGGCCTCGTCCAGTTCGACCCACTGCTTGCGGATCTCAGAACGGTGGAGCTCGGGCACGTCGTTCTCGAGCGTGGACTCGGCGAGCAGCCAGCCGCGGTTCGCGGGGTTCATGGTGCGCTTGCTGGAAGTGACGCCTTCCGACGGCTTCCAGTTGTCAGCGAACTTGCCGAACACCACGAAGGTGCCCTGGGGCTTGTCGGCGGGGATGGGCTGACCGACTCCACCGAAGTTGGCGAAGGGGTCGTATCCGCTGCCCTTGACGACGAGCTTGTCGCCCTCCTTCAACTCCTGGTTGGTGTAGGGAGTGGTTCCGTCGGCGAGGAACACCTCGAGCTCGGGCTCGAACGTCGGCTCGGTCACGGGGCGTGCGCTGTCGGTGTAATCCAACTCGAACCGCAACTCCTGCGCCGCATTCACCGCACCGCCGGCAGCATAGCTGTACACGCCGTACACACCATCCGGCGTCGGATTCGACGGAGTCGTCAGCTCAAGCTCGAGCTCCCACGAACCATCATCCGCCAACGGAGCCCACTGATTCCGAATCGCACCCTGATAACGAGGATCGACCTGATTCAGCACCGACTCCGCGAGCAGCCACTTCTCCGAAGCCTGGTTCCGAATCCGCACACCATTCTCCGAGGGACGCCACTCCGGCTCCGCCTGCGTGAACGTCACATACGAGCCCTGCGGCAGCGTAGCCGGGATCGGCATCCCGCGACCGCCGACGTTCGCCTCGGGATCGAAACCGGTGCCCTTCACGACCAGCTTGTCGCCCTTGTACACCTTGTCACCCGCAGCAAGCGGCGTCCCATCCGCAAGCTCAACACTGAACGCCGGAGCCCACACCTTCGGTGCGGCGTACTCGATGGCGGTGATCACGTTCTGCGAGGTATCGGTGGCTCCCTGCCCGTGTGCCTTGGAGGCGTAGAGCGAATAGGGCTTGTCCTCTTCGAACACGGGCACCGTGAACGTCACCGAGAACGAGCCGTCGGCGTTCATCTTCGCCTTGCGGGCACCGGGAGTGTTGTCCTCGCCTGCATTGAGCGTGGAGATGTGAATCGTGTCGATCAGGCTCGACGCACCGGCGTAGAAGCCGGGCAGACCGGCCGGGCCGATGGCCAGGTAGATGCCCGGGTAACCGGCAGCGAAGCCGGAGCCCGTCACCGTGATCTCTCCGCCCGCACGGGGCGCCTCGGCCGGAACCACCGTGGGAGCGGCCTCGGCGAAGGCCGAGACGCCCTGGGGCGAGATCTGCGGCGCATTCTTCGCAGTCGGGGCATCCTCATCGGCAGCGGCCTCGTCCTCAGCCGCCTCGGAATCCTCGCCGTCCTCGGCAGGCGCGTCCTCCGCAGGAACCTCCTCGAGGGGAGCCTCCTCGGCAGGAGTCTCCTCGACCGGGGCCTCTTCGGCAGGGGTGTCGGCCGGAGCCTCGGCCGTCGTCTCCGCGGCGATGGCGGGCTCGGTCGTGGGCGCAGCCTCCTCCGCGTAGGCGGCGGGGGCCGCCAGCAGCGCTCCGCTCGTGATCAATGCGGCGGAGAGCAGCGCGGCGAGTCCTCCGCGCATCCGCTTGCCAAATGCCTGCACGGCAACTCCTCGGTTCGGCTGAACATAAGAAAATGGGGGCAGCATGCTCCCCCATCGGATCTAATTGAGGTTTACCTAAACCCCACAGTCCCTAATAGTCTGACGAACATCATCAGATGTTGCAAGCCCGCATGGGAAATCGACACACTTGAATCACCCGCCGCCACCAAGGAGCCCCCATGAACGACGAACGCGATCCTCGAGCCGACAGCGAGCGACCGGCCCTCGCTGCGCTACGAGCCCGTCGCTCGCACTCGAAGGTGACCGACGAAGCCCCCGACCGCGCCGAGCTCGAGACTCTGCTCGAGGCGATGTCGAGCGTGGCCGACCACTCCTCCCTGCGCCCCTGGCGCATCATCGAGCTGCGCGGCGATGACCGCCTCGTCCTGGGCAGGGCGCTCGCGAAGGCAAACGACACGAGCGAGGAGAAGGGGATCGCCAAGGCGATGCGCGCACCCCTGGTGCTCGCGGTGGTCGCGAGCCCGCGCAAGAGCGACAAAGTGCCCTACTGGGAGCAGGAGTCGGTCGCCTCGGGCGTCGCCCACTACCTGAGCCTGCTGCTGCACGAGGCGGGGTGGGGCACCATGTGGCGCACGGGCGAGGCCGCGCGCAGCAAGGCGGTGCGCAAGGCGCACGGGCTGGAAAAGGGCGAGCAGCTGATCGGTTGGATCTACGTCGGCGGCATTCCTGATCGGGATCGCAAGCACAAGCCGCGAAAGCCGCTGGACGTGAGCCGGCACCTGGGGAGGCTGTAGCCGACTCGATGCGCAGCCGCATCACGCGCACGGAGGGGCGCGACGGATCCTGACTCCGGTACCACTCGACCGCAGGTTTCCGCCGCACCCCTCCGCGAACTCTCGCTATCGCAGCGTCGGCGCCTCCTCCATCGAGAGCACGGAGCGGAGCGCGGACTCGAGCTGCTGGGCGGGATCCTCGGCGAGATGCTCCACCCGCCAGGCGATGTGCTGATCTGGGCGCACCAGCAGGCATCCGCTCTCGCCGATCCCGGATTCGTCCCGCCAGACGCCGTAGAGATCCTCCGCCTCGCAGCCCGGCCCGACGCGCAACGCTGCGATCGGCACGCCGAGCTTCTCCGACACCTCCTCGGCGGCCTCGAGCCAGGCACGGCCCCTGATTCGCGCCAGCAGCGTGAACTGCTCGGCACCGCACAGGTCGAGGGTCGAGACGGTACGCCCCTTGCGCCTCACCCACGCGTGCGGCAGACGCGAGCCGGGGCGGCTGTTCATCGCGAAGTGCAACTCGATGTCTCGAGCGGGCTCGATCGGCGCCGAATCATCGGGCAGCACGGCGGAGGACGAGTAGAACTGGTTCATCTCGGTACCATGCGCATGGTACGAGAACGCCTTGGAGCGCTTCGCATGCTCGAACTCCGCGCGGCGGCGCTCCCCCTCGTCCGAGTCCTCGAAGAGCACCTCGAACTGCGCCTGGCGCACCTCGGCCGGGGCCTCGGGATCGATGCCGAGCGAGCGGATCACCTCGGGATTCTGCTTCCAGCCCGCGATCGCACGATCGACCACTTTGCGCCCGACGGGCCTGCGCTCCGCGTCGTAGCTCTCGAGCAGCCCCCGGCCGGCGCCCCAGCGGAGCACCGCGGCGAGCTTCCAGGCGATGTTGAACCCGTCCTGGATGCAGGTGTTGCCGCCGAGGCCGTTCATCGGCGGGTGCCGGTGCACGGCGTCGCCCGCGCAGAACACCCTGCCGCGTCCGTACTCGGTCGCGAGCACGTGGTTGATGCGCCACGGGTAGGAGCCGACGATCTCGACCTCCACCGAGTCGTCGCCGATCACCTCGTGCACGAGCTCGATCAGGGTCTGCTCGCTGGCCCCGCGGATGCTCTCGCCGAGGTGCACGAATCCGATGATCCACTCGTTCCAGGGGCGCACCATGCGCAGCATCGCGTTGCCCATCGCACCCTCGCGACCGGGCTGGAAGATCCAGAAGATCGAGCCCGGTCGGTCGCCGACGTACCCTGTGAGATCGGCCTTGAAGTGGATGTTGAGCGCCGGCCCCATGCCCGGCGTTCCCTCGAGCGGCAGGCCGATCGCCTCGGCGACGGGGCTCTGCCCGCCGTCCGCGCCGACCACGAAGCGCGAACGAACCGTGAAGTCCTTTCCGGTGACGAGGTCGCGCAGCACCGAGGTGACGCCGTCATCGTCCTGTTCGAGCGAGATGAACTCGGTGCGGTAGCGAGTGACGACACCGAGGCGCATCGCCTCTCCGACGAGGATCGGCTCGAAGCGATCCTGCGGCAGGTCGCAGCCCGTCGTGGGGCTCGCCGCTCCGTACTCGCCGGCGCGCACCGGGTCGTTGCCCCAGGTCCAGAGCCGGCCGAACTCGACGCCGGCGAGCGAGGTCATCATCGGATGGTTGGCCATATCGGTGCCGGGCGAGGCTGCATCGACGCAGGCCTGCTCGAGGCCGAGCGCGCGAAGCACCTCCATCGTGCGCTGATTGACGATGTGGGCCCGCGGCGAGTCGGCGACCCAGGGAGCCTTGCTGACCATCATGGTTCGAATGCCGTGCCGCCCGAGCGCCACCGCCGCGGCCGAGCCGGCGAGCCCCGCTCCGACGACGAGGACTTCGGTGTCGATGTGCTCCATTGCACGCTTCCTTTCGTTCGCCCCGGCTTCGGAGCGGGAGCCTATGCTCCGCCTTCGTTAATAGTTATGATTTAATAACTACTTGAGAAGACTAAACCACGGAAGGGCCGCCGCGCAAGACGGACGGGGCAGAATGGAAGACATGCAGGGCACCCCGGATCCCTTCGCCGAACTCGCGAACCTCACCATCGACATCGCACGCGAGATCCGCCTCCGCGGGCACGCCACGCTGACCCCCTCCGAGAGCCAGGTGATGCGCTACCTGCACCACCATCCCGATTGCACACCGTCGGAGATCGCCGCTGGGACGGGCCTGCTCCGGACGAATGTGAGCCCCGCGCTGGCGAAGCTGAAGAAGCTCGGCTTCGTCGCGAGCGAGCCCGATCCGGGCGATGCCCGCTCGACCCGGCTCTCGGCCACGCCGCTCGCCGAGCAGACGCTCGCGAGGCTGCAGCAGTCTTGGGCGGCCATGCTTTCGGAGGCGTGGCCGCAGGAGGCCTCCGCCGAGGCGACGGTCGAGGTCTTCCGCGACCTCCTTGCAGGACTCGTCGAGTCCCGCAAGGAGGGGTGAACGGAGAGGGCCGGCCGGCTCAGGGCACGGGCACCTTGCCCTCCTTGTGCGCGGCGGCGAAGGCGATGCGGGTGCGCCTGCGATCCTCGCGCCCCTGCGGATGATCCGCCGGCGTCGCACCGAGCAGACGCTTCGTGTAGGGGTGCTGCGGATCGTTGAACAGCTGGTCCGGGGTCGCGAGCTCGACGATCCTGCCCGACCGCATCACGGCGATGCGATCGCAGATGTTGCGGACGAGGCCGAGATCGTGCGCGATGAAGAGGTAGCTCACCCCGGTCTCGCGCTGCAGTTCGGCGAGCAGTTCGATGATCTGCTGCTGCGTGAGCAGATCGAGAGCGCTCACCGCCTCGTCGCACACCACGAGCTTCGGGCGCAGCACCAGCGCGCGTGCGATGGCGACTCGCTGCTGCTGTCCGCCGGACAGCTCCGTCGGGTAGCGGTCGAGATGCGCCTGCTGCAGGCCGACCTGGTCGAATGCTTCGCGGGCGAGCCGCTGACGCTCGATGCGGCTGCCTATCCCGTGCTTCGCGAGCGCAGCGGTGAGCGCCTGGGAGACCGGCTGCCGAGGGTTCAGCGACATCGAGGGATCTTGGAAGACGGCCTGCACCTCCCGCCGGTAGCTGAGCGGCGTGTTGCGCCCGAAGCTCGTGATGTCGGTGCCGTCGAACTGCACGCTTCCGTCGGCGACGGGCAGCAGGCGGAGGATCGCCCTGCCCGTCGTCGACTTGCCCGAGCCCGATTCGCCGACGAGCCCGAGGGTCTCGCCCTGGGCGATATCGAAGCTCACGTTCTCGACCACCCGCTTCGGCTTCGACCCGAGGAGCCCCGAGGAGCCGTACTCGAGAGTCAGGTCGCGCACGCTCAGGAGCGGCGCACCGCTCGTCTCGTCCGACTGCGAGGATCCGCCCTCCCGCAGCAGCACCTCCCGGTGCACCTGCTCGGCGCCGTGCGGGGCGGGCGCCGCCTGAGGAGCGTGCAGCGCCGGGTTCGCGGCGAGCAGTCGCTCGGTGTAGCCGTGCTTCGGAGCGTCGAAGAGCTCGTGCACCTCGCTGTCCTCGACCACCTCGCCTCGGTACATCACGACGACGCGGTCGCAGGCCTCGGCGGCGACGCCGAGGCCGTGGGTGATGAAGAGGATGCTCAGCCCGAACTCGTCGCGCAGATCGAGCAGCAGATCGAGCACCTGGGCCTGGGTCGTCACGTCGAGCGCGCTCGTCGCCTCGTCGGCGATGATGACCTCGGGCTTCGACGCGATGGCGATCGCGATGGCGACGCGCTGCGCCATGCCGCCCGAGAACTGGTGCGGGTAGTCGTCGAGCCGGGTCTCGGCGTTCGCGACGCCGACCCGGGTGAGCAGCTGCGCGGCTTCGGCTCTCGCCTCCTTCTTCGACGCCTTCGAGTGCGCCCTGATGGTCTCGACGATCTGCTTGCCGACGGTGTGCACCGGCGACAGCGAAGCCATCGGATCCTGGAACACGGCGGCGATGCGGGTGCCGCGGATGCCGCGCAGATCCTTCTCACCCAGTCCGGCGATGTCGACGCCGTCGAGCAGGATCTGGCCGGAGGCGATGCCGATACCGGGCTGCATGAGACCGAGGATCGCGCGGGCGAGCGTGGACTTGCCGGAGCCCGATTCGCCGAGCAGGCCGACGATCTCGCCTCGGCCGATCGTCAGGTTCACGTCGTGTACCAGCGCGACCTGATCCCTCTGCCCGTGCAGCACGACGTCCAGGTCGCGGATCTCGAGCGCCGGCACCGCCGCGGGAGCATGCTCTATCGCCTCCTCGAGCGGCACCGACGTGGCGGCCCTCACCGGTTTCACGGGCTTCACGCGCTTGCGCTTGTCACCGGCGAGCGCGTCGTTGATGCCGTCGCCGACGAGGTTGAACGACAGCACGGTGAGCACGATCGCGATGCCTGGCGGAATCGCGAGGAACGGGTGCACCGCCAGCTTGCCCGCCGCGGTGCCCAGCAGACCGCCCCACGAGGGCACGGTCGTGGCCAGCCCGAGCCCGAGGAAGCTGAGCATCGATTCGATGATGATCGCCGAGCCGGTGAGGATCGCCCCCTGGATCACGAGCGGGCCGACGAGGTTCGGCAGGATCTGGCGGAAGAGGATGGCGAACTCCCCGATGCCCGAGACTTTCGCGGCGTCGATGTAGAGCTTGCCGCGCTCGGCCAGGGTGATAGCGCGGGACATCCTGGCGAAGTTCATCGCGAAGACGAGGCCGATCGCGAGCATCAGGGCGCCGAGGCCTCGCCCGAGGATCGCGATCACGGCGATGGCCACCAGGAGGCCGGGCAGCGCGTCGAGGATGTCGACGAAACGGGTGCCGATGCGATCCGACCAGCCGCCCCGATAGCCGAGGAACAGGCCGATCGGCACGCCGATCAGCATCGCGATCAGTACCGATCCGATGCCGACGAGCAGCGCGATCCTCGCACCGAAGATCATGCGGCTCAGCACATCGCGGCCGTTGTCGTCGGTGCCGAGCCAGTGCTCGGCGCTCGGCCCCTGCAGCATCGCCGCGGGATCGAAGTTGTTCTCGAGAGGGTCGAAAGGCGCGAGCCATCCGGAGAAGATCGCGTAGATCGCGACGATCGCGAGCCAGGCGAAGGCGACGAGCGTGCTGGGCTGCCGCAGCAGGCGTCCGAGGAACTGACCGCCGAAGCGGGGCGCGCGCGACTCCGCGGAAGCGACGCCGACCACGGTGGTCTTCGGGGGAACGGGGTGCGTCATTGCGGCCTCGCTTTCGGATTGACCAGGCCGTAGCAGATGTCCACGACGAGATTCACGGCGATGATGAGGATCGCGACGACGAGCACCGTGCCCTGCACCACGGGGAAGTCTTTGCCGATCACCGCGGAGACCAGCATCGATCCGATGCCGGGGAAGGCGAAGACGCGCTCCATGGCGAGGCTCGTGCCGAAGAGGATGGAGACCGCGAGCGCGGAGGCGGCGAGCATCGGCACCATCGCGTTCTTCAGCGCATAGCTCCAGATGATGCGGTGGCGCGGCACGCCCGCCGCGGTGAGGGTGTCGGCGTAGCGTGACGAGAGCGCCGCGGCCACCCCGGTGCGCGTCTGCCTCGCGATGAGCGCAGAGGCCCCCGCGCCGAGGGCGAGGCTCGGCAGGATGAGGCCGCGCAGCCACGCCCCGAAGTCCTGCTCGGGCGGCGACCACGCCACGACGGGGGCGATGCGCAGCTGGATGACGAAGAGCAGCACGAACAGCAGGCCGAGCCAGAACTCGGGGATCGACTGCAGCAGCGAGGTGAAGGCGGTGACCGCCCGGTCGGCGGGTCGGCGAGCGTGGGTGCCGGCGAGCACGCCCAGGCCGACGCCGATCAGCAGCGCGACGATCAGACCGCCGGCGATGAGGGAGAGCGTCGCGGGCAGCCGCTCGGCGATCAGCTCGGTCACTGGACGACCGCTCTGCAGGGAACTGCCGAGGTCGCCCTGGAGCGCGGCTCCGATCCAGTCGAAGAGACGCACGAAGAAGGGGCGGTCGAGCCCCAGCTGAGCCTCGACCCTGGCGACCTCTTCGGGGCTGGAGGCGGCATCGCCGAGCACGAGCACCGCTGCGCTGCCCGGCACCAGGTACACCAGCAGGAATACCAGGGTGGAGACGATCAGCAGTTGCGGCACGACGAGCAGCAGGCGCGTTCCGATGAGTTTCAGCATCTCTCACCCCGCTTGTTCTTGTCTCGCTGCGTCATCGCAGGCTCTCCCTTGAATTGCCGAAATGTGAATCGGAGTACGAATCGAATCTAGTCTCGAAGGCGGCGACGAGGGCCCGCCATCCGGGGCGCTCAGGAGCGCTCGGCACGGTCGGGCCCATCGCCGCCGGCTCGGACGGCTACTGCCCGGCCGGCCGCACCGCGTGGTAGTCGATCAGGTTCTGCTCCCAGACCTGGATCGCGGGCTGCACGTCGGCGACGGTGTCCGTGTTGTAGGCGATCGTCTCGAGGATCACCAGGTGGCTGCACACGAGGCGCTCCTCCGAGATCTCCTGCATGACCGCCTGCCACTTCTCGGCGGCCTCGGGGCCGCCGCCCGCGCCCTGCGCCTGGCCCGCGAGCGAGGCGAGTTCGGGGCTGATCGTCTTCGACGGGTTCAGCGGGGCCTGCTCGGCGAACCAGCTGCCGAACCAGTCGGCCGGAGTGATCTGCACGTTGCTGCCGACGCCAAGCGGGTACTGGCCGCTGTTCCAGGTCGCGAAGAACTGCGAGGGCGCCACCTCCTGCACGGTGATGTTCACATTCGGCAGCTTGTTCATCTGCTCGATGCGCGCCTGCACCTGCTGCAGGTTGAACGGCGCCGCGGCGATCTCCGCGTTGATCGTCGGCTCGCCGAGCTCGCTCCAGAGCTGCTGCGCCTTCTCCATATCGCCGTTCGTGTCGGCGATGTCGGGGGTGTAGCCGGCCTCGCCCTCGATGAAGTGCTGGGTCTCTGCGGTGAGATCGGAGGAAAGGTTGCCGACGACCTCGTTGTCGATCGCGTAGCAGAGGGCCTCGCGCACCTTCGGGTCGCCGAAGATTCCGTCGGGGCCGCGATCGAAGAAGTTGAGGTTGTTGCGGGTCGCGGGGAAGTCGAACCAGGCCGCGTTGCCGGCCGATTCGATACGCGGGATCTCGTCGACCTCGGAATCGGTGATGTCGAGTTCGCCGCTCAGCAGCGCGGCTGTCGCGGCGGTGTCGTCGGCGATGCCGTAGAGCTCGATGTTCGGGAACCCGGGCTTCTCTCCCCAGTAGTCGGCGAACTCGCCGAAGTGCATCTTGGTGCCTGAGACCGACTTCGACTCGTCGTAGGCCCACGGGCTGGTGCCGACCGGGTGCGTCTTGATCGAGCCGTCGGCGATGGCCGCCGGCGAGCCCATGGGCAGGTTGCGCTGGCTCAACAGGTCGAGAAAGGTGCCCCAGGGGCGTGCGAAGTTCAGCGTGAGGTGGGTGTCGTCGACCACATCGATCGATTCGACGGCTCCGAGAGGGCCGCCGAACTGGCCGCCGACCACGTCGCGCACGTACTCCACGTTGGCTTTGACCGCCTCGGCGTCGAACGGGGTGCCGTCGTGGAAGGTCACATCGTCGCGGAGCGTCAGGGTGAGCGATTTCGCGCCCGCGCCGAACTCCCACTCGGTCGCGAGGTTCGGCAGGATGGTGCCGTCCTTCTCGCGCAGCACGAGCGTCTCGTAGGGCACGCGCATGTAGCCGGGCTCCATGGCCTGCGCACCGGGCTCCCAGGTTTCGGGGAAGCCGCCCCAGTTCACGCGCAGGGTATCGCTCACAGCCGCCGGGGCGTCGCCGCCGCCCCCGTTGCCGCCGCCACTGCTGCAGCCGGTGAGCAGCAGGCCGAATGCGGTCATCGGAACGATGACCCTCATCCAATTCGTTTTCTTAGACATAAGACGCCTCCTCGCGTCGTGAGCGGTGGTGGTCACCGCGTGTGTGGGTGTTCGGGGGTTCGGTGGATCGCTTCGTTCTCGTCAGGTTCGTCTCGCATCGACGACTCGGTTCTCGAGGCGCCCGAGGCCCTCGATCTCGGCCCGTACGACGTCGCCGGGTCGCAGCCAGCTGGCGGTCGGGGCGCCGATGCCGGCTGGCGTGCCGGTGGCGAGGATGTCGCCGGGCATGAGCGTCATGACGGTGCTCAGCTCGGCGATCTGCGCGCGGATGTCGTAGATCATGTCGTCGGTGCGCCAGTTCTGACGCACCTCGCCGTTCACGCTCAGCACCATGCGCAGATCGTGCGGATCCTCGATCTCATCCGCGGTCGTCAGCCATGGCCCGATCGGGCCATGGCTGTCGAAGGACTTGCCGAGGGTGAAGGTGGGCGAGCGCTTCATGAGCCAGTCGCGCACCGAGACGTCGTTGGCGACCAAGTATCCGGCGACCGCATCGAGCGCGTCCTCCTCCGCCACGTGGCGGCACTCGCGGCCGATCACGACTCCGAGTTCGATTTCGTAGTCGAGCTGCTCGGAGACGGAGGGTCGCTCGATGTCGCCGTAGGGCCCGTTGATGCACGAAACCTGTTTGTTGAACCAGAGCTGATTCGCGGGCGTCGGGATACCGGCCCGGCGCGCCTCTTCGGCGTGCTCCTTGTAGTTCATGCCGATCGCGAGATACTTCTGCGGGTCGTCGATCGGAGCTTCGAGCACCACCTCCGCGAGCGGGTGGCGCTCGCCGTCGGCCTCGGCGAGGATCGGCCGCAGCTCGGGCAGCTCGGCGATCAGCCGTCGCATCGAGGTGCCGACGCCCGCGACCCCGCTGAGATCGACGATCGCGTCTGCGGCTCCGTTCGCGCCGAGCTCGACTCGGCCGATGCGCACCGGGCCGCCTGACGCCCTGAATCGTGCGAGTCTCATGCCTGCGTTCCTTTCTCGTCCCGCTCGGAGGGGAGCCGGCCCCAGACCTTGTCCCCGTAAGGGGTCATCTGGAAGCTGATGAAGGTCCATCGCCCCGAACCGGTTCGGCGCAGCACCTGGGTGACCTCTCCGGAGAGCGTGCGCTCTCCGCCGCCCGGGGCCTTCATGCGGTTGGTGATGGGGCCGGTCACGACGGCGACGTCGCCGATCACTCGCACCTTGAGCTCCCCTCTCGTGATCTGCAGGTAGACGCCGCGAGTGGCCACGTGCTCGAGCAGCAGCGCCTTGGTGTGCACCTCCCCCGGGGCGTGCACGTGCACGAGCGCCTCGTCGAAGAGTTCGTCGAGCGCCTCGAGATCCTTCGCGATGAGTGCCTCCTGGCGGCGCGTCTCCGACGCAAGGATATCGTCGCGCAGTGCGCCCTCGGCCTCGACGAGCTCCGCCGGGCTCACGGGCCGTTCGTCGTCGCTCATGCCGCCTCCCAGGTTCGGAAGCCGCTCGAATAGGTGTCGTGGCCGTCGCGCAGCGGCTGTCCCACGAGGCGGTGGTAGTTGCTGAAGATCTCGTCGGCCTCGGCGAGCGGAAGCACCTCTTCGATCTGCTCGCGGCGCGAGAGCGGCATCCCGTCAGTCCGCTCGGCGACCATCCGGCGCACGACCTCATATCCCTCTCCGCGCATATTCATGACGATGCGGTTCACCGGCTCGCGCCGCACGGCGTCGTAGGAGACGAACGCCTCGTGCGGATCCTCGTTCGCGGCGAGCTGCTCGGCGATCACCCGCGCGTCGAGGAAGGCCTGGCAGACGCCGTTGCCTCCGCGGGGATACATCGCGTGCGCGGCGTCTCCGAGCAGCGCGACGCGGCCGTCGACCCAGCTGTCGAGAGGATCGTGTCTGATGAGCGGGAAGAGGTACACCTCGCGCGCATCCCGGATGAGCTGCTGGATATCGAGAAACTCCAGGTTCGCGGTCTCGTAGAGCGGGACGATGTCATCGGTCGTGCCGATCTGGTTCCAGTCCTCTATGGTCTCCTCGCCTTCGACCTCGACGACCCAGTTGATGAGCTGCTTGCCGCTGCCCTCGAAGTCGTCCGCGATCGGGTAGATGATCATGGTCGAGATACGGGGATCCCCGACGTGCAGGATGGTGTGCCCGTCGCGGATCGGCTCGCGCAGGGTCGTACCCCGGTACATCGTGATACCGGAGTAGTGGGGCTCGGCGAGGCCGGGGTGCGTCTGCGCCCGCACGGCCGATTTGATGCCGTCGGCCGCGATTACAGCGTCGTGGCGCACGTGTTCCGTGCGGCCGTCGCGGTGCTCGAGATGCAGGGTCACTCCGTCGGCATCTTGCTCGTAGGAGACGACTCTGGCGCCCAGCACGACGGCGTCGTCGCCGAGGCGCTCGAGCACGGTGCGGTAGAAGAGCATCTGCAGGTGGCCGCGATGCACGAAGCGCTGCTCGTGCTCGTAGCCCATGTGCACGCCGCACTTCTCGGCATAGATCTCCTGGCCGTGGTGGTTGTAGAAGATCGAGTCGACGGCGTCTACGGACATCGCGCGGAATTCTTCGAGCAGACCGAGCTCCTCGATCTCCTTCACCCCGTAGACCTTGATATCGACGCCCACCCCGAGCGGCTTCAGCTCGGGAACCGACTCGTAGATCCTGGTCTCGATGCCCTGCTGGTGCAGGCGCAGCGCGGTGACGAGCCCGCCGGGGCCGGCGCCGATGATTGCGATGTCGTGCATATGATCCTCGTTCTGTGGTTAACGGTTCTGGTGCTCTTCGCGCGCTCCGCGCAGTTCGAGCAGGAAGTTCTCCGTCGCACGCCAGGCCCGCTGCGCATTGCGCGGATGGTAGGCGATCACGGCGGGGTTCGACGAGTGGGCGGTCTTCGGGCTGGTGAAGCCGTGCACCGTGCCGCTGTAGAGGTGGAGCTGCCAGTCGACGCCGGCCTCGGTCATGGCCGTCTTCGCCTCGCGCCACTGCTGCGGAGTGGCCATGGGATCATCGGCGCCGAATACGACGAGCGCTTGCGGCGCGGTCTCGGGATCGACGGCGCTCCAGTCGAAATCGATCAGGTCGAGCCCGGGGTGGATCGCGATGACGGCCGAGGTGCTCCCGCCGCTTCGCGCGTACTCGAGCACGGAGGATCCGCCGAAGCAGTAACCGAGGCCGACGAGCGGGGCCTCGCTGATCTCGGGCTGGGCGGCGGCCGTCTCGAAGGCGAGCCCGACGCGCCGGATCCATCGTTCGCGCTCACCCGCCATCGAGCCGATGAGCGGCCCGATCTCGCGCTCGCTCGCCGGCGTCACACGCTCTCCCCAGACGTCGGCCGCGAATACCGCGAAGCCGAGCCCGGCGATCCTGCGCGCGATCGCGACCATCTCGTCGGAGAGGCCGAACGCATCGTGGACGAGCACCACTCCCGGGAGCTGGGCCGCCCCGCGTTCGCCCCCGGGAACGCAGAGCAGCCCGAGCAGCCGAGTGCCGTCATGGCGGTACTCCACGTCGCGAATGCTGAGCTCGATCATGCGGCACTCCTCTCTGAATGTCCCTGAGCAGCGATCGTACGCAAGATCGCACACGATTTCAAGCGCGATACCGAATCGTTTCCATTTCATGAAGAAACCGCGAGATATCAACGGAGAACCGGCAACACGCGAACTGAGATCCTCGTCGCAAGGGTTTGAGAAGCAGCGGCAAATTCTTCGGCGCGCGAGCCGATGACTTGATTTCGCGTAGGAAATCACACACGATTGATACCGGCAGTAGTCGCTCTCGGATCGCGAGGGATCGGACTGCATTTCTTACCGCAACGACGCACCCGAGGAGTGCCACATGACTGTCGTCGACATCAACATCCACCATCTGCCCGAGGATCTCTTCACCAACGAGAAGATACTGAACGGCTTCCTGCAGAGCGCGCCACGAGGCTTCGGCGAGATCGCCAGCGTCATCACCATGGACAATGGCAAGCGCCAGCTCGTGCTCGAGAAGCCCAAGGGGTACCAGAACCTCAACTACGTCGAAGGCGACTACGGCGTCGAATCGAAGCTCGCCGCCATGGACGAGGCCGGGGTCGACTACGGCGTCATGCGCGTGCCCGTATGGCAGGAATGGCTCAGCCTCGAGACCTGCAGGGCCGTCAACGACAACGCCGCCGACATCGTCGCACGATCGAACGGCCGACTCTTCGCCACCGCCTGCGTGCCCCCGTGGGGCGGCAAGGAGAACATCTACGAACTCGAGCGCTGCGTGGGGGAGCTCGGCGCCGTCGGCGTGCAGCTCGCCTGCCACTACGGCCAGCTCTACCTCGACGACGAGGTCTTCGAGCCCTACCTCAAGGCCATCGAGAAGCTCGACATTCCCGTCGTCGTGCACCACACGCCCCTGCCCGTCGAGTACAAGTCGGTCATCGACTACACGAACCTGCGCCGCGAGTACGGCCGCATCATGGATCAGGGCATCGCCGTCGGACGCGAGCTGTTCAGCGGCATGTTCGACCGCATGCCCGGCCTGCGGTTCATCCACACCATGATGGGCGGCAACTGGTTCGCGAACACCGCGCTGCTCACTCCGCACGCTCCTCACAAGAAGGAGGCCATGCAGCGCCTCGATCCGACCGGCGGAGAGAAGATCAAGCAGTACCTCGACGAGAACATCTTCTTCGACATGACCCACCCGCACTCGTGGGGCAAGGATCAGGTGGAGGCCGCCGTGAAGATCAACGGCGCCGACCACTACCTCTTCGGATCCTCGTTCCCGGTGTTCTACAGCTGGATGGGTCAGGGCGTCGAGTTTCTGAAGAACGAGATCGAGGTGAGCGACGAGGATCGCGAGCTGATGCTCTCGGGCAACGCCAAGCGCCTCTTCAAGCTGCCCATCTGAGCCTCGCCATGACGCAGCAGAACGACATCGCCCCGCAGAACGACATCGACGAGTTCTTCTCGACCGACCGGGTCGCCGCCCGCGACGAGGCGGTGACCCTCGGCTCGAAGAGCTACCGCGACCATCTGATCCCGCTCGACGACCCCGTGCTCGCGCCGTATCGCGGCATGAGCTACGAGGAGTTCACCGAGGATCGCTATCGTGCCGACTTCCTGCGGGAACTGCTCGACTACTGGAGGCGGCTCTACGACGAGCCCTTCGTCGGCATCACGAACGACGGCAGAGTGCGTGAGGGGGTGTACCGTCTCCCGGCGGGCATCCCCTCCCCCGATCCCCTGCCTGCCGATGCCGCCCGCACGCTGCTCGATCTGCTCTCGCCCGAGCAGCGGGAGCGGGTGGCCTACCCGCTCGACGCCCCCGAGTGGCGAGGCTGGAGCAACCCCGAGTTCGTGTTCTTCCGCAACGGGCTGCGCCTCGAGGAGCAGGACGAGGAGGTCGTGCGCGCGATCCTCGCCGTGGTCGAGGCCTCGCTCAGCCCCGAGGGCTTCGAACGGGTGCGCGAAGCGATGGCGCTGAACGGCTACCTCGGCGAGCTCGTCGGACTGCCCGGCATCATGAACGAGCGCTCCTACTGGTTCTCGATCTTCGGCGAGCCTTCGGCGACGGAGCCCTGGGGCTGGCAGCTCTTCGGCCACCATCTCGCCTTGAACTTCGTGCGTGTCCGCGGGCGCGATGTGATCGCGCCCCAGTTCATCGGGGCGGAGCCGGCGCTCAGCGACGGCGAACGGCCTCCCCTGTTCGAAGCGCGAGAGGAACTCGCGATCCGGCTCGCCTCCTCGCTGAGCCCGGAGCAGCGTACCGCAGCCATCGTCTATCGCTCGGTGCTCGACCCCGAGATGCCCGAGGGCCGCCTGCACCCCGCGGATGAGCGGCACGTGGCCGGGGCGTTCCGAGACAACCGCGTCGTGCCGTACGAAGGCCTCCGCGCCTCCGAGCTCGATGAGCGCCAGCGCATGCTGCTGCACGCGATCGCGAAGGATTTCCTGCTGCTCCTGCGCCCCGAGCAACGGGCGATCGCCCTGGCCGACTTCGATGCCCAGCTCGGCGACACCTGGTTCTCGTGGTACGGGGCGACGGACGGCTCGCAGCCGTTCTACTTCCGCATCCAGAGCCCGGTGATTCTCGCCGAGCTCGACCACCACGCGGGGGTCTGGTTGAGCAATCGCCTACCCGCGCGCTTCCACGTGCACACGACGCTGCGCATGCCGAACGGCGGCGACTACGGCAAGGCCTACCTCGCGCAGCTGGGGTGAGCGGGGCGAGCGGCGCCGCGCCCCTTCCGCACGGCCTCTTCTCACCCGACCTCTTTTCGCGCGACCTCTTTCCTCCTCGTGCGGGGTTTCACGCAGAGAACAGGCGTCCCTCGCAGAGAGAGAGGTCGCGTCGCGTCGAGCCGTCGCCGTCGCCGTCAGCGGGCGGCTACGCCTCGAGAATCGCGACCAGATCCGCCTGCACGAGCGTGTCGCCGTCGAGGACGGCTGCCATCACCTGGCGGGTCGGCCGATTCTCGGGGTCTGGGAACATCGCGATCCACTCCCGGTTGAGCGCCTCGCGGTCGCGGTAGTCGCGGAGGAAGACGGTCATCTTCACGATGTCGTCGGTGCTGCCGCCGGCGACACGCATGAGTTCGCGCACATGGGTGAAGATGTTGGCGAGCTGCGAGTCGAGATCCTTGGGCATCTCGTGGGTCTCGGGGTCTCGTCCCGTGAGCACCCCGGTGTGGAGATGCTGCCCGAGCCGGCAGGCGGCCGGTACCGGGTTCTTGTGGGCGAAGCCCTCGAGGTAGATGCTCTCTCGGCGTGACATGGGTTCCTCCTCCTCTCGCGCGCGGACGAGGATCAGCCCTGCGCGCGGGCCTGTGCCTCGTCGTGGGAGAGCACGGCCACGAGCGTGTTCACCTCGTGCCGCTTCGCGGCGTCCTCGATGGTCTCCGCGTCGGCCCCCGCCTCGATCAGATCGAGCAGTTCATCGTGCTCGGTAAGCGATGCGACGGCCCGACCAGGCGCATACCAGAAGGCCGAGCGGCGGATGATGTCCATGCGGATCCACTCCGAGTGCACCATGCCGACCAGGCGCTCGTCGTCGCAGCGCGAGCAGAGGAGCTCGTGGAACTGACGGTTGAGCGCGCCGAAGCGGGCCATGTCGAAGTTCTCGAGCGCCTCGCGCATCTGCTGGTTGAGCGAGCGGGCCTGGGCGATATCCGCACGGGTGAGCTGCTCGGCGGAGAGCGCAGTAGCAAGGCCCTCGAGACGGGCGAGCAGACGGATAGTCCGCTTCCAAGAGTGCGTGTCGAAGGTCTTCACGAGCGCGCCGGCGTTGGGCACGATGTCGACCCAGCCCTCGGCTTCGAGCCGCCGCAGCGATTCCCTCCACGGCACGGAGCTGATGCCGTGCTCGCGACCGAGCTGATCGATCACGAGCCGGTAGCCGGGGCCGTAGGTGCCGTCCATGATGCGGGCCTTGAGAATGTCGTAGGCCTGCTCGGACTTCGATTTGGATTTGCTCATCACCCGCCCTTTCCACCGTTCAGGGGTAACGGCTAAATCCTATCTGATTTCGCACAGGATCATTGCTCGACCCGATCGGATCCGACGCTCTCAGCGGTGAAATGCCGCAGCAGTCTCGCGAGCGCCGCATCGCCGGCGTTCTCGTGGCGCGCGAGCACCAGCGCGCGGAGTGGGGCCGGCTCCGGGTCGAGCCGGCGCACGGTCACGTCGAAGCGCTCGAGACTTCGGTGATCGGGGTCTGGCAGGATCGCGCTCGCAAGACCGGCCTCGATGAAGGGCAGACAGGTCTGGATGGTCTGGGCGGTGCCCATCTGCGCGGGCACGACGCCGTTCCGTTGCAGAGCCGCGTCCACCGCCTCGGGCAGACTCGGAACGGCCGCGGTGCGCTGGGGCAGCACCATGCGACGACCTGCGAACGCTCCGATCGGCATCGGATCCGGCGCCTGCTCACCAGGGGGCAGCACTCCGACGAGAGGCACCTCTCCCCAGTCGAAGATCGCGAACTGCTCGCGATGCCGCTCCGCGAACCTTCGGGGCTCCGCCACCACGATCACGGCGGCATCGACCCGGCGCTGCTGCAGCAGCTCCAGCGCCGTCCAAGGCGGTGGGTCGACGAGCCGCAGCTCCACCTCCGGCGCATCGGCGGCGAAGGCTCGCAGCAGCCGGGGCAGCCGGTGCCACATGAGCACCGGAACCGCTGCGATGGTGAGCGAACCGACGAGGCCGGAACCGAACCGTCGAAGCTCGCGCACGATGTCGTCGATGTCCGCGAGCACCCGGGAGGAGGCATCGAGCAGGTAGCGCCCCGCGCCCGTCGGCTCCACGCCGCGAGGCGAGCGCACGAGCAGCGTCACGCCGAGTTCGGTTTCGAGCTTGGCGACTGCCACGCTGAGCGAGGGCTGCGAGATGCGCAACCCGCTCGCCGCCGCGGTGAGCGAGCCCGCTTCCACGACGGCCGCGAAGTACTTCAGCGCCCTCAGATCCATAGGCAGAATGATAGCGCTCGATCCTTGTATAGCTTGTATCTATGGCTGCTCCAGCCAGAACGGGGCTTCCTCCCCGGCCTTCGCGCTCCGAAGATGGTCGCACGACCATCCGTCCCGAACAAGGAGCCGGCAATGCTGCCAGAGACCTACTTCAACCCGGAGTTCACGATCACCCGAGCGAGTCACGTCACCCTCGGCGTGACCGATCTCGAGGCCAGCCGGGACTTCTACCGCGACGTCGTCGGCCTCGTCGTCACCGAGGAGGCCGACGACGTGGTCTACCTCCGAGGCCTCGAAGAGGCCTCCCACCACAGCCTCGTCCTCGAACGCAGCGACACCGCCAAGGCTCACCGAGTCGGCCTGCGCGTTCGCAGCGCCGACGACATCAGCGCAGCCGAGAAGTTCTTCAAGAGCGCGAACATCGAGTTCCGGCGAGTCGAGCGCGAGCATCAGGGGCCCACCCTGCAGTTCCGCGATCCGGTGGGCACGCTCATGGAGTTCACGAGCGAGATGACCGTCGTCGAGCGCAAGATGCAGAGATTCGACGAATTCGTCGCAGGCGCCCCGCAGCGCATCGATCACTACCAGGTCGTCACCTACGACGTGCAGAAGGCGACCGAGTTCTGGACGGGGCTCGGCATGCGCATCTCCGAGTACACCGCCGCCGAGGGCGACGAGGAGCTGTGGGGCACCTGGCTCGAGGTGAAGGGCAATACCCACGACCTCGTCTTCACCAATGGCCGCGGCCCGCGCCTGCACCACTTCGCCTTCGCCGTGCCCGACGGCACCTCGCTGCTGCACGCCGCCGATGTCGCGGGCGCGCTCGGCAAGGGCGACGAGATCGACCGGGGGCCGGGCCGCCACGGCCTCAGCAACGCCCTCTTCCTCTACCTGCGCGACCCCGATCAGCATCGCGTCGAACTCTTCAACACTCACTACCAGTTCATCGATCTCGAGGTGCCGCCCATCCGCTGGGACATCACCGACCCGCGCCGCGCACAGCTCTGGGGCATGCCCGCCTCGAACCGCTGGTTCTTCGAGGCCAGCGAGTTCCCGGGCGAGCAGGTCAACGAGCCGCTGCTCGAGGCCACCCCGCAGACGCTCGAGGCCTACCTCGGGCTGCACTGATCCGCGGCGCTCGGGCTCGGGGCTCGGCTCGGGCTCGAGCCCGGCGTCCTGCCTGCGCCCTGCCGGCGCCCTGCCAGTGCCCTGCTCGTGCCTGCCTGTGCCGGCCCCGAGCGTCGAGATCCTGCGTTTGCGCCGAGATCACACGATAATCCGATCGTTTTCCGTAGGATCTCGGCGCGAACGTGTGATCTCGGCGAGGCAGGGTAACGTGTGATCTCGGCGAGGCAGGGTACCGTGTGATCTCGGCGGAGCAGGGTTCGCGAGATTCGGGTGGGAGTCGGGTCGGTGCTCGGTCGCGACCGCACGCAGGATCGCGATCGCCCCGTCCAGCGGCACGCCGTGACGGGTCGCGCGCGAAGAGGAGCTCGCGCGAGGGTGCCCCGACCCGATCGCAACCGCCCGGCGATCACGCGCCGGGCCCCCGGCTGCGCCAGGTCTCGCACCAGTAGCCGACGACCACGGCCCCTGTCAGGCCCGGCCGCGACCCTTCCGGCCGGGAAGGGCCCCGATCGCCACGGCCAGCAGCGCCACGGCCGCGCCGACCGTCAGCCCGATGGTGAGGCCTCCGGTCAGGGGCAGGCCGGCCTCGAAGGCGACCGAGGCCACGAGCTGACCCGCGACGTTCGACATGCTGAGCAGCAGCACCCCGGCGGTGCGAACGAGCATCGCCGCCAGCGCGATGAAGACGCAGCCGATGGCGCCGCCCGTGTAGTACCACGGCGCGGTCGGCCATGCCTCCGGCCAGCCCTGCACCGCGACCGACACGACCGCGACCACGAGCAGCACGGAGGTACCCGTCACGAAGTTCAGGAACGTCGAGCTGATCGTGCTCTGCGCGGCCGCGCGCACGAGTCCGTTCACCGCCGATTGGAAGCTGATGCCGAGACCCGCGAGCACCGGCACGAGCACGAGCCAGATCGCTGCGGCGTGCCCGTCGGGGTTCGTCAGGTCGGAGAGCACCGAGAGCACCACGGCGACGATCGCAAGCGAGGCCCCCGCGATGCGCGGCACGGTCGGAGCGACTCTGCCGCCGGGGCCGACGCCGATGCGATCCATGAGCAGCCCGCCGAGCACCTGCCCTGCCACGATGCCGACCGTGAAGAGCGCGAGCCCCAGCACCGTGGCGACGAGCCCCTGCGTGAGCACGTAGAATGCTCCGAAGGCACCGCCTCCGAGTGCCCACATCGGCAGATGTCCGCTGCGCACCTCCCGCCTGATCAGCGCGAAGCCCGCGCGCCCGCGTCGGCTGAACAGCATCACGAGGCACATGATGACGAGACCGACCCCGAACGAGACGAACGCGGTCACGTAGCCGTTGCCGAGCTCCTGGCTCAGCCCTCCGTTGATGCGCGCCTGCACCGTGACGAGCGCACCCGCCAGACCGCTGCCGATGAGCGCCGCCCAGATCGGAACTCCGGGCTTGTGCGAGGTCATTCGACCACCCTATCGCCTTCCCGCCGGCACCCCAGCGCGCGAACCCGACCTGGCCGCCGCACGCAGTCGGTCTCGAAATGCGGCATCTGGGCGGCGCAGGGCGCACTTCGCGACGATCCGCGGTCGCTTCGCGCAAGCGCGCAGAGGCGTTCGAATGGGGCCGCCTATCGGACTTGCTTTCGGCGCTCGGAGCAAAGCACAGCTTTGCGCGCCGAAAGCCGGAGCAGCTGCGCTGTTCCGGGATCGGTTCAGAGTCCGATAGGGGGCTCGCAAGAAGAAAGGCCCTCCACCGGAGGGCCTTTCACGCGAGCCGCCTATCGGACTCGAACCGATCACCTGCGCTTTACAAGGGCGCTGCTCTACCAGATGAGCTAAGGCGGCGAAAGGTGGCCGGCCGCGAAGACCGGCCACCTCATAGAGATTACCCGTTGCCGGGCGGCTCCGACTACTCGGCCGGGGCCTCAGCTGCGTCCGCCGCGGCGTCGGCCTCGGCAGGCGCCTCGCCTTCGGCCGGCTCCTCCTCCGAGCCGTTGCCGTCGAGCTGCGACTTGATCTTCAGCAGGTACTCCTCGAGGGTGCCGTCGCGACCCGAGACCCACTGCTGGCCGTTGACGATGACGGTCGGCGTGCTCATGAGGCGCTGCGGCTGGTCGGCCGGCACGAGCTCGCCCGAGCGCGGATCCATGAGCTGCGCGCCCTCGGCGAGGCCGAGGATGCCGCGCTCCGACACCTGCTTGTAGTTGGCCGAGATGAAGGAGGCGAAGCGCTGGTCCTTGACGCACTGCTTGAGCTCGGTGTCGAGGGTCGCTCCGGCGGCCTCGGCCTGCTCGAGCAGCTGATCGTCGGTGAGGCCGGTGGTCTGCTCGGCGGGCTGCACCTCGGCGCTCAGCAGGCGGTTGTGCAGGGCGAAGGCGCTCTCGGGCTGCTGCTCGACGACGCAGCTGACGAGGTTCGCGGCCCTGGTGGAGTACTTCGCGCCGACCGACTGGGCGTCGAGGAAGTTGATCGGGTAGACGGTGAGGTTGACGTCGCCGCTGCCGACGTACTGCTCGAGCATGGTGCCGTTCTGCTGCTCGAAGTTGCCGCAGGCGGGGCACATGTAGTCGACGTAGACGGTGACGTCGATGGGCGTGGTCGTCCAGTCGGCGTCGCGGGCCTCGCGCTCCTCGCCGTCCTGCAGTGCCGGCGTCTCGACGACTTCGAGGTCGCTGCCGAAGGTGACGCCGCCCGAGATCATGTTGAGCGGGCCGGGGCCGGCGGGTTTCATGCTCTGAGAGAGCACGAGGGCGACGACGCCGAGGATGGCGACGACGACCAGCACGATGCCGCCCTGCAGCATCAAGCGGTTGCGCTTCTCGCGTTTCTTCTCGGCTTCGCGCGCGATGCGCGCCTGTTCGCGCGCCAGCTCGCGGCGCTCATTCTTGGTGAGCTTCTGATTCATCGTGTCTCCGTTCGTGCCCGTTCGGGCGCGGGTGGCTTCGCTTGTCTCGGCGCGTCCGGCCGTCGCTCGTCGGGGCGAGGATCGGCCGGATCGCGGTGCGGGCTACTTCTTCTTGCGGCGCTCGGCGCGGTTCGCAGAGGCGGCCTCGCCGCCCTCGACCTGCTGTCCGAAGGCGCCGCGCTGCGCGGCTGCGGGGCTGCCGGAGCTCTGGGCGGGTGCGGCGGCTGCGGCTTGCTGGGCGGCGCTGCGACCGGCCTTCTTTCCGCTCTTCGCGGGGTTGCCGCTCTTGCCCTTGACCGCCGGGCCGCTCACCGCGGTGTGCCCGGTCTCGTCGGGCGCGGTGTAGCTGAGCTTCGACTGGTCGACGCCCTGCTCGGTCTCGAGTCCGCCGCCTTCGAGGTGCACATGGTCTTCGGGGCCGGCCGCGGGGCGCACCTGCACCTCGAGGTTGTAGAGCAGCCCGAGCGACTCCTCCTTGATCTGGCCCATGGTGCTCTGGAAGAGGGTGTAGCCTTCGCGCTGGTACTCGACGAGGGGGTCGCGCTGAGCCATGGCGCGCAGGCCGATGCCCTCCTTGAGGTATTCCATCTCGTAGAGGTGGTCGCGCCAGCGGCGATCGATCGCGGTGAGCACGACGCGGCGCTCGAGTTCGCGCATGGCCTCCTCGCCGAGGGTCTCCTCGCGCTTGCGATAGGCGAGCTCGGCGTCGGAGAGGATCTCACGGCTCAGGAACGTCCGGTCGACGCTCCTGCCACCGGCCTCGGCGACGATCTCGTCGGGGGTGATGGTGATCGGGTAGATCTGCTTCAGATCGGCCCACAGCGCGTCGAGATCCCAGTCGCCGTTGTCGTGGGAGTCGAGGATCGCTTCGATGACCTGCTCGCGGAAGGTCTCGACGCGGCCCTGGATGTCTTCGCCGTCGAGGATCTGCGCGCGATCCGTGTAGATCGCCTTGCGCTGCCGGTCGAGCACATCGTCGTACTTGAGCACGTTCTTGCGGATCTCGCTGTTGCGCTGCTCCACCTGGCTCTGCGCGCTCTGGATGGCCCGGGTGACGACCTTCGACTCGATGGCGAGGTCGTCGGGGAAGCTGGAGCGGTTCATGAGCGCGGCCGCAGCGCCCGAGTTGAACAGACGCATGAGGTCGTCGGTGAGCGAGAGGTAGAAGCGGCTCTCTCCCGGGTCGCCCTGACGGCCGGAGCGGCCTCGCAGCTGGTTGTCGATGCGGCGCGACTCGTGGCGCTCGGTGCCGAGCACGTAGAGGCCGCCGGCCTCGATGACCTTCTCGGCCTCCTTCGCGACGGTCTCCTTGACCGCCTCGAAGACGCCGGGCCATTCGGCCTCGTAGCTCTCGGGGTCGTCCTCGGTCGAGAAGCCCCGGTTCGCCATCTCCTGCACGGCGAGGAACTCGGCGTTGCCGCCGAGCATGATGTCGGTGCCTCGGCCGGCCATGTTGGTGGCGACGGTGACGGCGCCGAAGCGGCCGGCCTGCGCGATGATCGCGGCCTCGCGGGCGTGGTTCTTCGCGTTCAGCACCTCGTGGCGCACGCCGGCCTTGGCCAGCAGGCGCGAGAGGTACTCGCTCTTCTCGACGCTCGTGGTGCCGACGAGCACGGGCTGGCCCTTCTGGTGGCGCTCGGCGATGTCCTCGACGACCTGCGCGAACTTGGCCTCCTCGTTCTTGTAGACGAGGTCGGGCTGATCCTTGCGCTTCATCGGGCGGTTGGTGGGGATGGGCACGACGCCGAGCTTGTAGGTCGACATGAACTCGCCGGCCTCGGTCTCGGCGGTGCCGGTCATGCCGGAGAGCTTCTCGTAGAGGCGGAAGTAGTTCTGCAGGGTGACGGTCGCGAGCATCTGGTTCTCGGCCTTGACCTGCACTCCTTCCTTGGCCTCGATCGCCTGGTGCATGCCCTCGTTGTAGCGACGGCCGGCGAGGATGCGGCCGGTGTGCTCGTCGACGATGAGCACTTCGCCGTTCAGCACGACGTAGTCCTTGTCGCGGGTGAAGAGGGCGCGGGCCTTGATGGAGTTGTTGAGGAACGAGATGAGGGGGGTGTTGACCGACTCGTAGAGATTGGTGATGCCGAGGTAGTCCTCGACCTTCTCGATGCCGGGCTCGAGCACGCCGATGGTGCGCTTCTTCTCGTCGACCTCGTAGTCGACGCCGGGCTCGAGGGTCTTAGCGATGCGCGCGAACTCGGTGAACCAGCGGTTGGCCTCGCCCGAGGACGGGCCCGAGATGATGAGCGGCGTGCGGGCCTCGTCGATGAGGATGGAGTCGACCTCGTCGATGATGGAGAAGAAGTGACCCCGCTGCACGCGCTCGGCGGCGCTGGCGGCCATGTTGTCGCGCAGGTAGTCGAAGCCGAACTCGTTGTTGGTGCCGTACGTGATGTCGGCCTCATACTGCTTGCGGCGCTCGGGGGGGGTCTGGCCTGCGACGATGCAGCCGGTGGTCATGCCGAGAGCGCGGAAGACGCGGCCCATGAGCTCGCTCTGGTAGGTGGCGAGGTAGTCGTTGACGGTGACGATGTGCACGCCCTTGCCCGCGAGGGCGTTGAGGTAGGCGGGCATGGTCGCGACGAGCGTCTTGCCCTCACCGGTCTTCATCTCGCTGATGTTGCCGAGGTGCAGGTTCGCGCCGCCCATGACCTGCACGTCGAAGGGGCGCAGGCCGATGGTGCGCTTGGCGGCCTCGCGCACCGCGGCGAAGGCCTCGGGCAGCAGGTCGTCGAGGCTCTCCCCGTTCTCGAGGCGCTCCCGGAAGGCGGCGGTCTCGTCGCGGAGCTCTTCGTCGCTCAGCTGCTCGAAGCTCGGTTCGAGTGCGGCGACGGTCTTCGCCATTCGCTCCAGCTTCTTCAGGGTGCGACCCTCGCCTACGCGAAGGACTCGTTCGAGGACTGTCGCCACGTCGTGTCTCCTGGGGGTTGAACGGGTGCGCCCGAGAATGCCTCGCTGCGGGCACGCCGTGCCGTCTGTTGCCGAATTGTGACAACGATTCAGCTTAGCAAGCCTGCCCTAGGGTTGTTCTGTGAACAGGTACGCGGGTGCGGGGCCGGTGCGGGGGCGAGGATCGCCCTCTGCTCGGGCGGGCGACGCCGTGCTGGTGGTGCTGCCCTGCTACAACGAAGCGGGCACGCTCGCCGAAGTGATCCGGCGCCTGCACGCGACCGTTCCGACGTCCGACGTGCTCGTCGTCGACGACGCCAGCCCCGACGGCACGGGCGAGCTGGCCGATCGCCTGGCCGCCGCCGATGCGCGGGTGCACGTGCTGCACCGCGAGGGGAAGCAGGGCCTCGGCACCGCCTACATCGCCGGCTTCCGCTGGGCATCGCATCGGGGCTACCGCCGAATCGTCGAGATGGACGCCGACGGCTCGCATCAGCCCGAGCAGCTGCCGGATCTGCTGCGCGCGGCGCGGGCGGGCGCGGGTCTCGTCATCGGCACGCGTTGGATCCCCGGCGGCCGGGTGGAGGGCTGGCCGTGGTATCGCCGATGGGTGTCGCGCACGGGCACGGCGGTGGCGAGGATCTCGCTGCGCTCGCGGCTGCACGACATCACGAGCGGCTTCCGCGTGCTCGACGCCGAATGGCTCGATCGTCTCTCCCTCGACGGGATGACCGCGCAGGGCTACGGATTCCAGGTGGAGGTGGCGTGGGGCCTCGAGCGATCGGGTTGCCCGATCACCGAGGTGCCCATCGTCTTCGTCGAGCGCCGGGCGGGTCGGTCGAAGATGACCGTCGGCATCGTGCTCGAGGCGCTGCGCCTGGTGCTGCGCTTGGGCTGGCGGCTGCGCTTCGGGAGGAAAGGCTGAGCACCCGGCACCGCCGCTGTCGCGGGAACCGGGTGCTCAGCCAGGGCCGTAGCCGGGACGGTCAGTCGTCGGTCAGCGAGATGACGCCGTAATTCCAGCCCTTGCGGCGGTAGACGACGCTGGGATGACCCGTCTCGCGCTCGACGAAGAGGAAGAAGTCGTGGCCGACGAGCTCCATCTGGTCGACGGCCTCGTCGACGGCGAGGCGCTCCGCGGGGAACTCCTTCTGCCGGATCACGACCGGGTTGTACTGCTCGTCCGAGCGCTCCTCGCCGACCACCGGCACCGAGCCGGTCGCGACGGCGTCGATGGTCTCGAGCGGCGCGGGCGCCACGTCGACGACGCTGAAGCCCTCGGCGGCGGCCTCGCCGAGCGAGGTGCGGCCTTTGCCGCGACGATCGTGCTTGCGATCCTTCATCCGGCGGATGCGTTCGAGCACCCGGCCGTAGGCGATGTCGAAGGCGGTGTACTTGTCGCCGCCGCTGCTCTCGGCCCGGATCACGGGGCCCGGCCCGACGACGGTGATCTCGACCCGATCCCCGTTCTGGGGGCTGCGGTCGCTCAGCCTGGAGACCTTGACCTCGAACGTCTGCGCCTTGGGAAGCAGGTGCTCGACCTTCTCGGTCTTCGAACCCACGTAGTTCTCGAAACGATCGGTGACTCCGACGCCCCTGCCGCGAATGTTTACATCCATGGTGACCTCCTTCGGGTTCAGGCGGGTGGCCACATTGGCGGGCGCACCTTTACGCCTTTCACGAACCCTATCGCTGTTCGAGCCCTCGCTGCCACCTCGGGCCGGAGACTTTCGGCTCACTCGCAAGAGCCGCCCCCGGGCCGATGCCTCCGCTCGGTCGCGCACAGCGCCGCGACGGCGATCACCCGCGCCCTCGAGCGCACGCACCGCGGCGGCGACCGTCGCACCGGTCGTGACGATGTCGTCGACGAGGATCACCTCCC
>WPCJ01320509.1_pt1 | contig 42461 bp, 36 predicted proteins | sample 5399831 | NCBI WGS metagenome assembly WPCJ01 (sample SAMN12869470, study PRJNA574797) | sludge metagenome | isolation source: wastewater treatment of pH10 | place: China:Beijing | collected 2019-05-20
CTCCCGGCCGAGCAGGAACGCGGGCTCGGCGGCTGGCAGGCGGAAGGCCCGGCCGTGGCCGAGCTCTTCTTGCTCGCCGCCGGCGCGGCCGAAGCGATGGCGACCGTCGCGGAAGGGCTGGAGATCGACGAGGCGGCAATCGCCCGCAACCTCGCGGCGGCAGGTGTCGGCACGGATATCGGCGAGAGCGCGGCGCTGGTTGAGTTGCTGAAGATACAAAGACGATGAGTTGCCGAGAGGGATAATGGCCGGGGCGACAGCGTGAAGTTCGCCAAAGCTGTTAGGCTTGCAAGCATGACTTCGTTGCATGTGGTCGTCGCCGACAGCCCTTGTTCCGGCAGGCGCCAAAGCTAAACGATTCTCAGTTCTCCAATAAGTCGATGACAGGATCGCTCCGAAGACCTCGGATCACAAGTGTACGGCCAGCATGCCGTCACCTAACTCTGTGCGAAGGGCCTTATCTTTGAGAAGCGATCCATTCTGCGGCCATCGAGCGTCACGTATGTGAGGCAGCCTCGCGCTGTTGGGTTCAGTATGTGCGGCTTTTTATAGGCCGCACATACTCAAAACGCCCCTTTAGAATTTTCGCTCATCCACCCATTTTTTTACATAATCGAACATATTGCGCAAACTATTACTATAGGCTGCCGCGTTTGGCGAACATGTGATACATGGTGTGAAACCATGTGTTGCACCTTCAATGAAGATTAGATCCTTGTCGGTGCTGGCGGCGTTTTCGTATTCCTCCTCAGAATCGCGAATGAAGAGATACCCACCCATGCCCATTACCAGCAGCGGCACATGGATCGAACGAACGGCGCAAACTGTCGAGTTATTGCTGCTGCAGTGATCGATGCCGTCTAGTGAATTGCTGGAACGGACAGCCTGTGTGCTCAAGAAGGACTGCAATGACAGGATCTTCGTCCCAGTATTGAATCGCGTCGTCGAGTCCTTCGTCTCAAGTTCAGGAGGACTGACGGAAGAGACAATCTGCTTTGCGATCGAACCATCGTTGCGCAGCAGCTTCTGCGGCTCGCGAGTTTTGCGTAGCGCGATGGATGTGTCGAGGCTGTGGAGCTGGGATGCGCCGCCCGGGCCTGCACCGGGATTCCCACCATGCGGAATCGCAAGAAGGTCGTTGTCCGGATATGGAATACGCGCTTCCCGAATGGCCTTGACCCGCGACTGCGCGGCCTCGATTAGCGCATTCATGCGGTTCGATTGAGCGGCGAAATAGCGCTTCTGAAAGGCCTCCGGATAAGAAGATGATCCCGCGGGGCTGTATCCATTGGCGGGATTATACGGATCGAGCGCGGGGTCGAACCGGCCGGGCGTTTCGTTGATCACCGAGCCGTTCAGGCTGCGCAGCAGGATGACCGGCACCCCTGGATGTGCGTCAGCGAGCACAAGCGCATCCGCTTTGGGCAGATTGGTCAAGTCATCGCGGCAAGGAAGAATCTTCTTCGGATCTTGACAGAACGCGAGTCCGTTTTCCGCGACAGCCTGGAAGAAACTTGTGGTCGGTCCTCCGCCGCTATGACCGAACAGGATGACTTTTTCAATCCCGGCTTGTTTCCTCAGAAACTCGACTCCCGCCTTCACATCGAGTGCGATACGGTCCCAATCCACTTGGAATTCATTGTTCGTGAAACGCGTGCTCATGCAGAGCGCTGCAAAGCCGCGCTTCGGCAGTTCCTGGCAGGCGACGTGCGTGGTGTAGTCGGCTGTGCGATGGATGACGAGAAAGGCGATTTTGGTCGGCGCTGCAGGAGTAGCGTAGACCGCACGTGCCGGTCCGAGTGCGAAATACGTCTTATTCTCCTGAGAAGCAGCGCCTGTCGCGGCCAGGCTGAGCCATAGGCATGCCCCGATAGTGGCCGAAGATGATTTTCTCATGCATTCCTCCCGATCGAATCGTGGTTCACCTACAGGCGCGTTAAGCGAGGCACGCGTTTAGTGCGGCAATGAGAGCCAGGGGGCGCGGCCGGTTCGCCGGGGCAGGGTCCATGGCGTTCATCACATAGCCGAAACCAATTTTGTGGTCCGGATCGGCAAATGCCGTCGCACCGCCGGCGCCCGACATGCCGAGGCTCCGCGGTCCCGTACTCACCGAGTTGGCTGTTGGCATGAGGAATCCGAGTGAAAGAGACAACAAGCGGTCCTGCACGTCCTTTCCGGACCACTGCACTTCAGAAGCACGATCGAGCGTGCGCTGGGATAGCAGTGAAACTCCGCCAATTGTGCCGCTGCAAGCCAGTGCGCCGCAGAGGCGCGCCAGCGCCCGTGCATTCGTATGAGCATTTACCGAAGGGATCTCGGCCCGACGCCAATCTTGGCTGTTGAAATCCTCGTCATCCCAGAATATTTTCCAGCTCTTTGCGAATATATTCTGACCCTCATCGATCCAGTGCTGTGACGCATGGTCCTCCTTATCAAGGAAAGTAGCCACACGAGCATTCTCATTGTCGTTTAGACCGATAGCGCAATCGATACCCAGCGGTTCAGCTATTTCTTCGCGGACAAACTGGCCAACGGATTTGCTCGTCACACGTCGCAGAACTTCGCCGATGATGAAGCCGTAATTGGCGGAATGATAGCAAGGCGTCGTTCCGGGCTCCCAAAGCGGCGTGGTCGCAGCGAGTCCGTCCGCCATGCGGTTCCAGTCATAGGCCATGCCCGGGGTCGCGCGCTCGACTACTGGAATGCCGCAGCGATGGTCCAGCAACCATCGGACTTTGGTCTCCTCCTTTCCCTTCTGTCCGTACTCCGGCCAGTATCGGGTGACCAGTTGATCGACGTCGATCAACCCTCTGTCGACTGCCATATGGAACGCGACTGCGGTGATTTCCTTGGAGACCGATTGGACGCAACAGATCGTGTCTTTTTCCCAAGGCTTCACCTGTGCCGCGTCGACGTTTCCGCCCCAGAGGTCGACGACGGTTTCTCCGGCGATCGTCACTGATACTGAGGCGCCGACTTCGCCGCGCTCAATGAAGTTGGCATAGAATGCGTCTTTGACGGCCGAATATCTTCGGTCGCAGTGTCCCTCTATCGAGATAACTCTCTCGGGATTAAAGATACGTCGGACCATCGCTCGATCCTCCTTATTCAAGTTTTTTCAAGTAATTTGTCTGTCTACAGGAAATATTCACACCGATGCGTCTACTTCAAACGCATATCTAGGCCCTTATACAACGTGACGGCCTGGTTTCCATGCGCCTTCATCGGAGTTAGCCGGGAGCCTATGACCATGTAAGCCTGGTCGTGAACCAGCGGCATCCAGACGAAATCGCGATGCGCGATCAGTTGCGCCTGCTTGAACGCTTCCGAGCGATTGGCGGCGTCGGTGGCTGAACGCCCTGAGCGCAGCAATGCGTCAAACTCCGCGTTACGCCAGTTCATCCGATTGGGCGCCGGAATCGCCTTCGACGAAAAATTGTCCGCCATCATCATCCCAGCTGTCAGATAGGGTTGCTGCAGGCCATACATCTCGAAATCCTGCTGGCTGGCGCGCTGGAAGAACACTGCGCCATCCAGAAGCTCGAGCCTGACGTCGACTCCGATCTGGCGCAGGGAGCCCTGGATGGCCTGCGCCGCATCGGCGAGGATGGGCGCCGGAATGACCACGACCGGGGCCAACCTGACGCCGTCCTTGACGCGAAAGCCATCGGCGCCTCGTATCCAGCCGGCGGAGTCGAGCAGCGCATTGGCCTGCGCGAGATCGAATTTCGGCAGGATCGTCGCCAACTCGGCGTTGTAGTCGGTGGCCTGCGGGTGGATATAGGCGGAGGCGGGCTCCGCGCGGCCGAAGAAGACCGAGCGCGCGAGCTCGTCGCGGTTCAGCGCCAGGTTCATGGCCTTGCGGACCCGGACGTCGGAAACGAGCGGGCGATCCGTCTTGAAGCCCAGATACAGCAGGGAAAAATAGGCTTGCGGCCGCGCGACCGTGAACTGTCGCGCGCCCTCGAAGCGGGAGATCGACCAGCGCGGCACATATTGCGTGAGGTCGGCCTGGCCCGCCATCATAGCGGCCATCCGGGTGCCTTCGTCCGGCACCTGCTTCAGCACGAGCTGCTCGACCTGGGCGGGCCCGCGATTCTGGTAGAAATCAGGCCCCCACACATAGGCCTGGTTCCGCTTGAGGACCATCTCGTTGCGCGGCAGCCACCGCACCCAGCAATACGGTCCCGTCCCGTTGAAATGCTTGACCCCGAAATCCGGGCCGAGCTTCTCGACTTCGTTGCGATCGACGATCGACGACGAAACCTGCGTCAGGTTGATGAGCAGCTCCGAATAGGGCTCTGCGAGTTCGTAGACCACCGTGGTCTCGTCCTCGGCGCGGATATCCTTGACGCTGCCCGCCTGGTTGGCCAGCGGAGCGCGCGTTTCAGGCGCGATCCAGCGTTTCAGCGAATAGACGACGTCCTCCGCCTTCATCGGACGCCCGTCGCAGTAGCGGACGTCGTCGCGGAGGGCGAAGCGATAGGTCAGGCCGTCGGCGGAGACGGACCAGGATCTGGCCAGCAGGGGCTTGATCGTCTTCTGGTCGTAATCGAGCGCGAGCAGGGTGTCCGCCAGGAGGAACATAACCTCGTTCATTGGCCGACTGACGATTTTCTGCGGGTCGTAGCGCTCGGCCTCAGCCGCTCGGAGAACGGTCACCTGGCTTGCCGCGTTCTGCGCGTGGGCCAGAGTGTGGCTGGCGATCCAGGCACAGAACAGCACAGCCAACTTCGACAATCTCGTCATGTCTTCCTCCCGCATGTTCGGCATGTCGATCTAGGTCGAGGCGCCATCCTCTTCAGCAGCAAAGGCGCGCATCAAAGCCGCAAGGCGCGGCGAGGCGCCGATGGTCCTGTCTACCGCGAACGGAGCTATCGTCTCGACATGGTGACAGGCGACCAAGTGAGCGGCGCCGATCGTTCGCAGCGGCGGCGGCGTCCCGCAAAGATCCGTCGCATAGGAGCAGCGCGCCCGAAACGCGCAGCCCGCAGGGCGTGCGATTGGCGAAGGCGGCTCTCCGCGCAGACGGGCTTTCGGCTTGCCGGGCGCGGCGCCTGTACGCGGAATCGCAGCGAGCAGCGCCTGCGAATAGGGGTGCCGGGCCCCGGAAAAGAGTTCCTCCGAGGGAGCGCTCTCGACGACCTCGCCGAGATAGAGCACCGCGATGCGATGGCTGATATGACGCACCACGGCCAGATCGTGAGCGATGAAAAGATAGGACAACCCTCGCTTTTCCTGCAGGTCCTTGAGGAGGTTTATGATCTGCGCTTGCACCGACACGTCGAGGGCGGATACAGGTTCGTCGCATACGATGAGCTCGGGCTCGCAGGCCAGCGCCCTGGCGATCCCGATGCGCTGGCGCTGGCCGCCGCTGAACTGGTGCGGATAGCGCGAGGCCAGCTCGGGCGCGAGCCCGACATCGTCCAGCAGCCGCTCGACCGCACTCTCCAGCGCCCTGCCGGTCTTGCCGCCATGCAGGCGCAAGGGCTCCGCGAGAAGCTGGCGCACGGTCAGACGCGGATGCAGGGACGAGTGCGGATCTTGGAAAATGATCTGGACCTTGCGATAGATCTCTCCGGAGGCGGCGAGCCTCGCAATGTCGGCACCGGCGAAGGTGATTGCGCCGCCGGTCGGAGCCGTCAGGTTCAGGATCATGCGCCCGATGGTCGACTTGCCGCTCCCGCTCTCCCCGACGAGCCCGAGCGTCTCGCCGCTTGCGATCGCGAAGCTGACGCCGTTGACCGCGTGGACCGGGCGCCGGCGCAGGAACGTCCCGACAGGGAAGGTCTTTTCAAGGTCGCGGACGGACAGAAGCGGATACCGGGAATTCATGCGGCCATTCCGGGCGAGGGCGGAGCCAGCAGGGGCGCGCGCAGGCAGGCCACGCGATGGCCGCTGGCGATTTCGGTCAAGGCGGGCGCTTCCAGCCGGCATCGCGTGAGCGCCCATGGGCAGCGATCCGCAAAACGGCACCCGGTCCGCACCGTGCCGGGTAGCGGGACGCGGCCCGCGATCGTGCTCAATCTCTGCTCGCGCCCGCCCAGCTTCGGCAACGAGCTCAGCAGTCCGATGGTGTAGGGATGCTGCGCCTCGGCAAAAAGCCGGTCGACCGGCGCATGTTCGACAACCCGGCCCGCATAAAGCACCATGACCTGCGTCGCGACCTCGGCTATCGCGCCGAGATCGTGGGAGATCAGCATCGTTCCCATGCCGCGCTGTGCGCTGAGCTCACGCAGAAGATCGAGGATCTGCGCCTGAATCGTCACATCGAGAGCCGTCGTCGGTTCGTCGGCGATCAGGACCGAGGGATCTCCGGCCAGCGCGATGGCGATCACCACCCGCTGGCGCATGCCGCCGGACAATTGATGCGGATAGGCATCGACTCTCTGCGACGGGTGAGGGATGCCGACCTGCCCCAGCAGCTCGACCGCGCGATCCCGTGCCGGCCTGCGCGAGGCGAGGCGGTGCGTCAGCAGGACCTCGGCAATCTGGTCGCCGACCGTGTACACCGGGTTCAATGCCGTCATCGGGTCCTGGAAGACCATGGCCAGCTCGCTGCCGCACAGCCGCCGGCGCTCGCGCGGGCTCAGGCTGCCGAGGGAACGGTCGCGGAGCAGAATGGTGCCCGTCGCTGCGAGGTTCGGGCCGAGCAGGTCCATGAGCGCGAGCGCGGTCAGGCTCTTGCCGCTGCCACTCTCACCGACGAGCCCGAGCGTCTCGCCCGCCCCAATGCTAAAGGAAACGTCCCCGATGATCTCGACGGAAGAACCGTCTGCGCCATGGTGGGTGACGGCGAGAGCGTCGACGGCGAGCAGCGGCAGGGTCATAGCAGACGCTTGTCCAGCTTGTCCCTCAACACGTCGCCGAGCACGTTGAGGGAGAGAACCAGCAAAAAGATCGTCAAGCTGGGGTAGGTCGCGACGTGAGGGGCGAAAGCCAGGACGTTCCGTCCTTCAGCGGCCAGAACCCCAAGCTCGGCCGCCGGGGGCGCTGCCCCGAGCCCGAGAAAGTTCAGACCCGCGCCCAGCAAAATGATGAAGCCGAATCGCAGCGTCAGGAAGACGAAGATCGTGGGCATGCAGTTCCAAGCCAGATATTTGAAGAAGAGCGTCGTCTTGCCCAGCCCGATTGCCCGGCCGCTCTGCATGTATTCCTGACGCGCGATCGTCAGGCCGGCGGCCCGGGCGATCCGTCCGACTTCCGGAACGGTCGCGATCGACAGAGCGATGGTCACGGGCAGTAGCCCCGGTCCGAGGCTTGCTCCCAGCGCCAATCCGAACAGGATCGCCGGAAACGACAGCAGGATATCCAGCAGCCGGCCGATCACCGCATCGGAGGAAGGGAAAAAGACCGCGGCAAGGCCCAGCAAGGCGCCGACGACGCTGCCGGACACGAGCGCCGTCAGGCTCGTGAGCAGGGTGAGCCTAGTGCCGTACATGATGCGGCTGAGCAGATCCCTTCCCTGCATGTCGGTGCCGAGCAGATGTGCCGAGCCAGGGGGCTGGAGCGCAGCCGACAAGTCCACCTCATAGGGATCGTAAGGGGCGAGGACGGGCGCCAGAAGAGCGACGCCGACGATCACCGCGAGGATGGCCACAGCCATTGCCGTGGCGACGCCGCCCTTTGCCCGACGCCTGCGTTTTGCGCTGCGCGGAGAGATGGACTGGCCCGTTCCGGTCGGCGTCATGTCAGGAAAGCCTGGGATCGAGCGTCGAATAAAGGAGATCGACGATCAGGTTCACGGCGACGAAGATGCACGCCATCAGCAGCAATCCGCCCTGCGCGGTCGCATAGTCGCTGTTCATGATGGCCCCGACCACGAGGCGCCCCACTCCCGGCCAAGCATAGATCGTTTCGATGATCACCGTGCCGCCCAGCAGATGGCCGATCTGGAGGCCGACGAGCGTAACGATGGGCAGCAGCGCATTTCGCAAGCCATGTTTGACGACAACCTTATGCTCGGGCACCCCTTTGGCACGGGCCAAGCGCACGTGCTCCGCGTACAGGGTCTCTAGGACAGCAGTTCGCGAAATGCGCGCGATCGGGCCAACGAGGGTGAAGGCTGCGGTGAGCGCCGGCAGCGCCAGCCCCTGCAGGCCTTCCAGCGTCCATATCGGACCCAGCCGACCGGTGAACGGCAGTAGATTCCATTGCACACCCAGGATCAGGATCAGCATGTAGGCGACCCAGAAAACCGGCAATGAAATCCCGGCGACGGCCAGCGCCATGATAGCTCGATCCAACATGCCGCCGCGGTAAATCGCGGCAATGACTCCGAGCGTGATGCCGAGCGGGACCGCCAAACTCAAAGCGGATAGCACAAGCTCCACCGTCGGCCCCAGCGCTTCGCTGAGCTCATCCAGAACCGGCCGGTTGGAGATGATCGATCGCCCGAGATCGCCGCTCGTGACCTGTCCGAAATAATGCACGAACTGCAGGATCCAAGGCTCGTCCAGCCCCATCTCCGTGCGGACACGCGCGACGACGTCCGCCGAAGCTGATTGACCTGCCAGGAGCGATGCGGGGTCGCCAGGCACCACCCTCAAGAGCAAGAACCCGAAAAAAATCGCGCCGATGAGAACCGGTAGAGATAGGAACAGACGGCTAAGAAGAACATTCAGCACGACTGGAACCTTTTGCTGCCCTTGAACCCATCAAGTGCGCGACGCACCGCTCGTGCATGGAACTCCCGCATGCGGCTTCCATCCGAGATTTGACGCCGAAAGTTCGAAAAGCTTAGTTATACTAACTAAGTTATCGGCGAATGAGGCATTGTCAACCATGCGTTTTCGAGGGCTGTGGCGCGGGACCGCTGTTTCGGTTTCAGACGAAGAGGCTTCAACGCCGGATTTCAATAAAGCCGAGCTTTCCGAATAGCTTGACAGAGTCGCGATTCGGATCGACGGCGGCGAGAGGACGGCAGATGAGGAAGAACGGGACCGGGCGTCGGCCAAGCCCTGGTAGGGAGCGCCGGACGACACTGGACGAGGAGGGCCGACGCGCGCTCTATTCCGGAGCCTGGAACGTCGGCTTTTTCATTCGGACCATCAATCGGCGTGCCCGAGACCAGATCAAGGAGCTGCTCGCCGAGCGAAACGTCAATATAGGAATGTGGCCCTATCTATGGGCGTTGTATCATCAGGACGGCATTTCGCAGGTCGTGCTTGGTCGTTCTGTCAAGGCGGTCGGCCCATCCGTCGTCAGCGCGGTCAACCAGTTGGAAAGAGCTGGCCTTGCCCGCCGTGTGAGGAGCGAGAGCGATCTGCGGGTGGCTCATGTGTACCTCACGGAAAAGGCGCACGCGTTAAGGCCAGCGATCGAACAATGCGTGAGCGAAGTGAACGAGCGCGCGCTGCAGTTCTTGCGCAAGGAAGAGATAGATCAACTTATCTCAGCATTGGAGAAGATAAAGATTGGACTTGAGGAAGATATGTAAAAATAATTATTTACAAATAATACTTACGATGGGCTGTTATCAATGCGCTTCATCTGCAGAAGCAGAGCAAGTGAAGGAACCAGCGCGGCAGAGGACATGCCACTGCGCATCGCACTCGCGACCCCGGAATTGGAAGAAGTTCGACCGCTTCTTCAGGATTTAGCTGACGGCGGGCCATCCGGTGTCGACCTCTGTATTCGACTCGATGATTTCGATCACGGTATTTTGTGCGCGGGAGAGATAATGGATGTATTGCTCCTGTGCCGCAGGGCCATCGCGACGGCTGATGGCATCGATCACGCCTTCGAGAATTTGTATGGTCTCGATCTTCTGCTCAGCGCTCGTCGAAAAACTTAGAATGATCCGGATGTAGGAAATCCGATCGAAGATAGAGCTGAGAAGGTTTTTTGCCGTGTCGTTGTTATAGCCGCTCCACAGAATTTTGATAACATCTCCGATCGCCGCGACATATTCCATCGGTAGCGTGATGCATGATTCAGCGCGCCGCAATTCGGCTTTCATGGTCTGAACGAACCGCGGGTCGATGTTGCCGATCATCTTCTCCATCATCTTGGGCTCGAGGATCTTGCGCACCTCGTAGATCTCGGCCGCCTCCGTCGGCGTGATGCTCGACACGAAGATGCCCCTGTTGTGCTCGCGCCGCACGAGGCCTTCCGCCTCGAGATGCCGCATCGATTCGCGAATGCAGGTTCTGCTGACCCCCGTCTCGACGCAGAGCTGCCGCTCGATGATGCGCTGACCGGGCTTGAACTGCATGGTCAGGATCGCGTTGCGTAATACTGCCGTGGTCCGGTCGCGCAGGCTGAGGGTGTCCTGCACGACCTTGAGCGAAGACGGTTGCGGCATGTCAGCTCCAGCCTCAAGTACGCGGCGATGCGGCGATCCCGGTCATCTGCGGACGATTGTTTTCAACCGGAGCAGTTCACGATTCGCCGAATCGCGAATTGCTCCAGCTTATTGTTCAGTCGTAGCGCCTTCACGCGAGCCGGTTTCCACCTCGGTCGACTATACCCGGTCGAAATTGTCCTTCGGCAATCGTCCGCCCGCCTGCGGCCACCGGCGAAACCCGTCAGACCTTCGCGCCGGCAGCAGGGTCGAGACCGATGTCCCAGAACACGCCAGCCATGATGCCGAGACCGTCCCGGAAAAGTGGGATCAGCCCGTGCTCATCGGGCCCGTGCTGACCGCACCCGCCATAGGAATGCGGGATCCATAGGACAGGGACGCCCAGCGTCTTCCGAAAGAATTCGGACGGGCCGGAGGCGCCGATGTTCGGGATAATGTTCGGTGCGTGCCCGACCGTTTCCGTCATGGAACGCGCGATCCGGCGCACCCAGACATCTTCCGGGTCGGTTCTCGAGGGCGGGAACATGTCGCGCTCGACCACCGGGGCGACCTCGACCTCCGTGAAGCCCAGCTTGTCGAGATGCCGCCGCAACGCAGGCGCTACATCCTCCGCGGCAACGTCGACGGTGTGCCGCAACTGTATGCGGGCTTTGGCGAAGCCGGGAACGGCGGGAACCGGCGCTTCGGGCTGTCCGCTGATGGAAGCCAGCACGATCGCGCTGCTCCATGCATAGATCTTCTCCGGGCGCGACAGGCCGGGCTCGCCCCAACCTTCGTCCGGCTTCAGCGCACCCGGTGCGTCGTCGATCACGACCGCCCGGCTTGCCTGCGTGACCGAAGCGGGCACCGAGGCGGGCGTCCATCCGGGCACCAGAATGCGGCCGTCCCGCGAGATGATCGCCGAGATCGCATGGGCCAGGATGACGGTCGGGTCCTTGAGCAGCCCGCCCCAGTGCCCCGAGTGATGCGAACCTTCCCGCAGATTGACGACGAGGTCGATTGCGAGCCCGCCGCGCGTGCCGAGCGTGATATCCGGCACCGACATGCTTTGCCGGGGGCCATCGAGCCCGATGAAGACGTCGGCCGCGCAGCGCTCCCGGTGACGTTCGAGGAAGCGCTTCAGTCCCGGCGAGCCCGCTTCCTCGCCGGTCTCGACGAAGATCTTCACATTGAAGCCGAGCGATCCGCGCTCCTCCAGGACGGCGCGCAGCGCCTCGATCGCGAGAAGGTGCTGCCCCTTGTTGTCCACGACGCCGCGGCCGTAGACGCGATCGCCCTCGACCTTGAGGGTCCATGGATCGAGGTCCGATCTCCAGCGCTCGGGCATCGCTCTGACCACGTCGCCGTGCCCGTAGATCAGCAGCGTCGGCAGCCCGTCGCCCTCGCGGCGCGAGGCGATCAGGACAGGCCCATACTCGTCGAGAGGATTCGGCAGTATCTCCGTCTCGAAGCCGAGCGCGGAGGCGATCGGTCCGAGCCCCTCGGAACAATAGCGCTCCAGCTCCTTCTTGCGGCCAGGGGGGTAGCTTTCCGTCTGATAGGCCACCAGGTCCGTCAGGCGCTGCAGGAAGCTGCCGTCGTCGATATAGCCTCGCGCGCGTTCGAGCGCAGCTTGTCTGTTGCTCATCATATCCTCGATTGCATGCCGGCTTCATCAGCCGGGTGGTGCGGTCTGCGTGTCACGAAACGCTGCGGCCGGGTCGCAGGAGCGGCACCGGAATGGCGAAGGATCGCTAACGGACCGATATGTCGGTCAGCCATGGCTCACCGGTCGCGTCGGCCGGCCAGTCGACGTTGGTGCGCACGCCGTTCACCAGCCGGTGCGTCCAGAGGAAGACGACCGGCGAGTCCTGCGAGAGCTTGTCGCTGAGCGCCCGCTGGAGCTCGCACTGCTTCTCGACGTCGAAGGCGGAGCGGACGTCCTTGAACAGGCGGTCCGCCTCCGGGTCGGAATAGTTGGTTCGCCGCGAGCCGCCGGTTTCGAAATACTGCGCCAGGGCCTCGATCTGGTCGTTGCTCGCAGCCCGACCGGTATAGTAGAGCGGCAGCTTGCCCTGCCGGATATCATTGGTGAAATTGGCGTAATCCGGCGTGTTCAGCCTGGCCCTGATGCCGACCTGCCGCAGCATCTGGGCCAGCGCTTCGCCGATCTGGCGGTCGGAGACGTAACGCCCGTTTGCCGTCGAGAATTCGACGTCGAAGCCGTTCGGGAAGCCTGCCTCCGCCAGCAGCGCCTTCGCCCGGCCCGGATCGTAGGCCGGGCGGTTCGCGCTGGGGCCGAAGCAGTCCTGGAAATTGCCGATGGCGCCTTGCATGCGGTCGGCGAGGCCGAACAGGAGCCGCTTGATGATCAGCTCCGCGTCGATCGCATGGGCGACGGCCCGGCGCACGCGCGGGTCGTCGAAGGGCTTTATGACGGTGTTCATCCCCAGGAACATCCACTCCAGCGAGCCGGTCTCGATCTGCCTGACGCCGCCATTGGATTTCAGACGATCGACCAGTTGCGGAGGGATCAGCCTTGCGATCTGGACCTCGTTGTTGAGCAAGGCGGTCACACGCTGTTCGGGCTCGAGGATAAGCCGGTAAACCACCGTCTCGGGCGCTGCCGCGGGCATGCCCGGCCAGAACGGATTGCGGGCCACGATGACGCTGCGGTCGATGTCGAAGCGCTCGAGCTTGTAGGGTCCCCAGCCGAAGGCCGCGACCTTGTCGGCATCGCCGCCGTGTTTCTCGTAGAGGTCTGCGCTCGTCACGACGAAGCGATCGAAGAGGAACGAGAGAAGCTGCGCAACCGGCCGCTTCGTCACGATGTCGAACGTGCGATCGTCCACCGCGTCGAATGTCTCGACCTCGGTCAGGTAGAACGCCTGCTGGCTGGCAGGGTCGCTGAGAATGCGCCGCCACGAATGCACGACGTCGCGTGCCGTCGGGCCGGGGCCGCCGTCATGGCGTTTGAGATCGCCGCGCAGCTTGAAGCGCCAGCGCGTCGGCTCCACGACCTCCCAGCTCTCGGCGAGCACGCCCTCATAGGCCTTTCTGCCGTAATTGTAGCGACCCAGGCTGCCATAGACCTGGCTCCAGATGTAATAGAGGTGAATGCTGGAATGCGCGTAGGGGTTGGCGTTGTTCAGGATGCCGGTCGTCGTGATCGTCAACGCCCTGGGCTGGGCCGCGGCGGGCCGGGGCAGGGCCGGGGAGGCCAGCAGGGAGGTGGCGGCCACCTGCAATACGGTCCGTCGCGACGGCTTCCGGATGAGATTCTCGTTCATGGGCTCACAACCCTCGTGTTGCTGACGGAATGTGTCGGGGGCCTCACAGGCCGACATCGGGCAGCCAGAGTTCTCCCGAGGCATCGGGCACGAACCGGACCCCCTTGCGGACGCCGCTGACATACTGGTGATTCCACAGGAAGATAGCCGGCGCCTCGGTGTCGATGAGCTGGCTGATCTCGCGGATGATCTTGCAGCGCTCTTCGAAGGCGAAGGTCTTCCTGTCCTTGTCGAACAGGGCGTCGAGCTGCGGATTGGAGTAGCTGATGCGCGGCGTGACGCCCGTTTCGAAATACTGGGACAGCCATTCCGACGGTTCGAGCGCCAGCCCGCGGCCCATATAGTACATCGGGGCCTTGCCGGCCCGCACATTCGCCCACAGGCTCGCGAATTCGGGCGTGTGCAGCGTGACCTTGAAACCCGCCTGGTTCAGCATCTGGGTGATCGCCTCGCCGACCTGCCGGTCGGAAATGTAGCGTCCGGCCGCGGTGTAGAAGTCGACGGCCGGGCCGCCATTGGCGTAGCCGGCCTCGGCCAGCAGCTTGCGTGCCCCCTGCACGTCGTAGGGCGTCCTGTTTGCAATCGGCGTGGTGTAGCAGACCTGCTCGGTCCCGACCGGGCCGTCGAGCCGGTTGGCCATGCCGAACAGAATGCGCTGGATGATGATGTCCTTGTTGATCGCCATCGCGGCGGCGCGGCGCACGCGGGGGTCGTCCCACGGCTTTATCTTCGCGTTGAAGCCGATGAACATCGGCTCGTTGGAGGGCGAACGTCGCACCTCGACGGACGGGACATTGTCGAGCCGGCCGACGAGCTGCGGGGGAATCAGCCGGGCGATGTGGACTTCGCCGTTGAGCAAGGCGGTGACGCGCTGGTCCGGCTCCTGGATACGGCGGAAGACGACCGTGCGCGGCGAGCTCTCGACCTTGCCCGGATAAGCCTCGTTCCGGTCCAGGGTGATGCGCTCGCTGATCGCGAAATTGCGGAGCTTGTAAGGCCCCCAGCCGATCGGGGCGGTGTTGTAGCTGGCGACCCCGCCCTCTCTCCTGAAGATCTCCTCGCTCGTGATCGTGAACTTGTCGAAGAGCTGGCCGAGCAGCGAGGAGGTGGGTTCCTTCGTGATGATATCGAAGGTGTGGTCGTCGACCCGCCGGATTTCCTTGACGCTCGACAGGTAGAAGCGTCCCTGGCTTTGCGGATCGGTCATGACCTGATTGTAGGAATGCAGGACGTCGGCGGTCGTCGGGCCGGGTCCGCCGTCGTGCCGGACGAGGTCGCGCCGGAGGTGAAAGCGCCAGGTCAGGTCGTCGAGCTGCTCCCAGCGTTCTGCCAGCAAGCCCTCGAACTTGCGTGCCGCATAGTTATAGCGACCGAGGCAGCCATAGACCTGGCACCACACCGAATACATCTGCGCGCTGCTTTCGGCATAGGGATGCCGTGTGACCAACGTGTCGGTGGTCGTGACGACGAGCGTGTCATTGTCTGTCTGAGCCGATGCCGAAAAAGCAGATGCGAGGGCGGCGGCGATAACGGCCATTCGAAGTGAAGGCTTTCGGCAATCGATCATCTTCGGTCCTCCGACATTGGTTCAGTGTTGGCGATCAATGAGGCAATTCAGTCCTGGATTCTCGGTACAGCGTCGATAAGCTTCTTCGTGTAGACGTGGGAAGGCTTCGAGATTACGGCGTCGGCGCTCCCGGATTCGACGATCTTCCCTTGCGCGAGGACGATGACCTTGTCGCAAAGATATTCGATGACTCCGATGTCATGGCTGATGAAGAGCACCGCAATCCCGAGCCGATCGCGAATGTCGAGCAGCAGGTTCAGGATTTGCATCTGCACCGAGACGTCGAGCGCGGAGACTGCTTCGTCGGCGATCAGGATGCGCGGCTCGGTGATGAGGGCGCGGGCGATGCCGATCCGCTGCCGCTGACCGCCGCTGAACTGGAACGGATAGCGGGACGCGGCCTCGGCCGGCAATCCGACGAGCCGCAGCATCCCGGCCACGCGATCGGCCAGGAGCCTTCGATCCGTCTCGCCGGCGATGCGCAGCCCCTCGCTGACGACATCGCCCACCTTCATCCTGGGGTTGAGCGATGAATAAGGGTCCTGGAACACCATCTGGATCCGCCGCGCCGCCGGCGGGAGGAAGATGCCCGCGGCCACGTCGACCAGCGTGGCGTCGCCCGCGACGAGGCGACCGGCGCTCGCCTGTTCCAGCCCGACGATTATGCGCGCCAGGGTCGATTTCCCACAGCCCGACTCCCCGACGATGCCGAGTATCTCTCCCGGTCCCACCTCGAAGGAGACGTCGGTGAGAGCCGTGACGCCGGTCGCCTGGGCGAACAACCTGCTGCGCCCCTGGTAAGTCTTGCCGATACGCTCGGCGCGCAGGACGGGAGCGGAAGGAATGGTCATAGCGGGTGCAGGCATCGCGCAACCTGGGCAGGCTGGGTCGGGGTCATCTCGATCCGACCGTGCCGGCAGTCTTCGGCCATGCGCGGGCAGCGGGGAGCAAAGCGGCAGCCGTCGAACCAGTCGGCGACGCCGGGCACCAGACCATCGATGCCGGCCTGCCGTTTGCCAGCTTCGCGCCGACGCGGGATGCAGTCGATCAGCGCGCGCGAATAGGGATGCGTCGGGTGATCGATCAACTCATGCGCCGGGCCCGTTTCCATGAGCACGCCGCCATAGAGGACACCGATGCGATCGGCGAAGCGGCGCACCAGCGAAAGGTCGTGCGAGATGAACAGGATCGACAGCCCGTGCTGATCGCGCAGCCGCAGTAGCAATTGCAGGATCTCCTCCTGGATCGTTACGTCGAGCGCGGTCGTCGGTTCGTCTGCGATCAACAGGGAAGGGTTGTTGGCGAGCGCCATTGCGATCATCGCGCGCTGCCTCATGCCGCCGCTCAGTTCGTGGGGATACATGCTCCTGACGCTCCCAGGATTCGCGAACTGGACGTCGGCCAGCAGCTCGACAACCCGCTCGCGACGTTCGCGCCTGCCCATTCCGCCCACGACGGCGATCGCCTCGTCGATCTGCCGTTCCACCGTCATCAGCGGATTGAGCGAGGTCATCGGTTCCTGGAAGATCATGCTGATGCTACGCCCCCGCATCCGCTGCACGCGGCTTGCGGGTGCCGTGGTCAGGTCGACGCCGTCCACAACGAGACGGCCTTCCATGCGCAGCGTGTTTGGCGGAAAGAGGCGCATCAGCGAGCGGGCGATCACGGTCTTGCCCGAACCGCTTTCGCCCACCAGCGCGTAGAATTCGCCGCGGGCGATCGAAAAGCTGACGCTGTCGACGATTTTCAGCTCTGTACCGCGCCCTGCGCGCAGGAACAGCGAGAGCTGATCGGCTTCGAGGACCGCATCGTCTATCCGGGATGTATCATGCATGCCGCGTTCCTCAGGATAGGTTCAGCGCCGCCTTGGGGTCGAGCTGGTCCCGCATCCAGTCGCCGAGCAGATTGAGGCCGAGCACGGTCAGGAAGATGCCCAGCCCCGGCAGGACCGCGAGCCACCAGGCGCGCGTGATGTAGGAGCGCCCCTCTGCCAGCATGCCGCCCCAGGTCGGGACGCTCGGCGGAACCCCCAACCCCAGAAAGCTCAGGCTCGATTCTGCGAGGATCGCGGTCGCCATCGTGAAGGTGCCGATGATGATGGCTGAAGCGAGCAGATTGGGCAGGATGTGATGACGCAGCACCCAGACGGTGCCGCCGCCCATGATCTTGGCGGCGGAGATATATTCTCGCGAGCGCAGCATCAGCGCCTGAGCCCGCGCGATCCGGCAATACGGAATCCAGCGCTGGATCGTCAGCGCAATGATGACATTAGTCAGGCTGGGACCGAAAAAAGCGAGGATCGCGATCGCCAACAAGATCGGAGGAAACGCCCAGAACGTCTCGACGACCTTCTGGATGAGGATGTCACGTGTTCCGGAGAGGTAGCCTGAGAGTGCCCCGACCAGCACGCCCACGACACCGGAGAGCACGACGACCGAGCCGGCGATGGCCAGCGACACTCGTGCCCCCGATGTCATTCGCGCTAGCAGGTCGCGCCCGAGATGATCGGTGCCGAGAAGGTAGCCGCCTTCCGGGCCAAAAGGTGGCTCGAGCGCAAACAGCAGATTCTGCTCATTGGGGTCATGGCCGGCGACGAGGCCGCCGAAAAGCGCCAGCACGATGATGCTGCCGAGACAGACCACGCCGACAATGAACTTGAGTTCGAGGAAGCGCCAGGCCTGCATCGTCAGGCCCTCCCGACCCTGAGACGGGGGTCGATCAAGACGTAGACCAGATCGACGAGAACATTCAGGGAGATGAAGATGAATGTGTAGGAGATGACGATCCCGGTCGTCAGCGGGATGTCGCGGGACGTGACGGCCGAGTAGAGCAGCGAGCCGAGGCCGGGCCAGGAGAAGACGACCTCGACGACGATGCTGCCGCTGATCAGGGTCCCCAGCTCGAGGCCGATGATGGTGATGATCGGCACCGTCGCGTTCGGTAGAAGGTGGTTGCGAACGACTTCCCTCCGCTTTAGCCCCTTGGCGACGGCGGTGACGACGAATTCCTCCTGCCCAACATCGATCACTGCCGAGCGTGAGATGCGCGCGATGATGCCGATCATGCCGAAGGCCAGCGTCGTGGCCGGCAGCAGGATGTGTTCGAGCCCCTGGCGGAAGACGCCGACTTGGCCCTGCAGAAGGCTGTCGATCAGGACGAAGCCGGTCATCTCGCGCAGCGGGACATCCAGCGGGATACGCCCGCTCGAAGGCAGCAGGTTCAGGTAGCCCGAGACGAACAGAACAAGGAGAATGCCGATCCAGAAGGACGGGGCGCTCACGCCGAGCACGGCGACGAGCGAACCAAGGCCGTCGAGCCAGCTGCCCTTGCGCAGCGCGGTGGCGACGCCGAGCGGGACGGCGATCGCCGCGGCGATGAGCAGCGCGATCACGGCAAGTTCGATGGTGGCCGGGAGCCGCTGACCGATGAGCTCGGTCACGGGCGCGTGGTAGCGATAGGAGGTGCCGAAATCGAGCCGCGCCAGATTCGTCAGGAAATAGAAGAACTGGACCAGCACGGGCTGGTCCAGCCCCCATTGCGCCCGCATGCGGGCGAGATCGGCCTCGGTCGCATCCTCGGCCGCCAGCGTGCTCGCCGCGTCGCCGGGAGCGAGCCTGACGAGGGCGAAGATCCCCAATGCGACGAGGAGGACGACCGGAACGGCTCCCAGAACTCGCCCTGCGATATGTCGAAGCATCCTAGCTCCCCCGTTCGGCGCGAGACCGGCTCCCCTGCCGGTCGGCCGCGCCGCTCACATCAGCCGGCCGCGACGACGGGCTGCATGCGGTCGTTCACCTGCACCGTCCGCAAATAGCCAAGGTCGGGCAGCGGTCTCCCCAGCGCGGGCGATGTCGCGAAGACCCGTTCGATCGCCTCGGCCACACGCAACAGATGCAGGTCCGAGTTTCTGCGACCGATGATCTGGAGGCCGAAGGGCAGGCCCCGGTCATCGAGGCCGCAGGGAATCGAGATGCAGGGATGATTGATCAGCGTGATCGCGTAGGTCAGCCCGACCCAGTCGAAATAATTGGCGATCGGCCTGCCTCCGATCTCGGCGGGATACATGTCGTGCTTCGCCCAGGGATAGGCTCCGACGGTCGGCGTGATAAGCAGGTCGAACTCGCGGAAGAAGGCCTGCACACGCTGGTAGATGCGGTTCTGCTCGATGAAGGCCAACGAGGCGTCCTCCAGCGAGAAGCGCGCGGCATGTTCCAGGTTCTGTTGGACGAGTGGCCCCCACTGCCGGGGCTTGTCCTTCTGGCGGTCGGCGAACATGCCGATATAGTTCACGGCGCGCAGGATTTCGTAGACGCGCCGTACGTCGCCAAAGTCAGGATGCGCGACCGCCGTCTCGCGGAAGATGGAGGCGAAGGCGGCGGTGCGCTCGTCGAAGGTGCGGCGCAATCCTTCCTCGCAGGGGGCGAAACCCAGATCCTGCGAGAAGGCCACCTTCAACGTCGAGACGTCTACGGGCGCGTCGCCCTTCTCGTCTAGCGGCGTGGCCAGCGCGTCGATGCTCGCGGACGTCGCCATCGCGCACAGCAGCAGGCGCGCATCCTCGCTCGTGCGGGCCATCGGCCCCTGCACCGGCAGATGCGACAGGCCGATCAGCCGCTTCTCGGAGGCGACGATGCCCGCGGTCGGGCGGAAACCCACCACGCCGCAATAAGCAGCGGGGATGCGCAGGCTGCCGGCATTGTCGGAGCCGTGGGCGAGCGGCATCATGCCCAGCGACAGTGCGATCGCCGAGCCGCCGGAGGAGCCACCGCAGGTCAAGCTCACTTCGAACGGGTTGCCGCTGACGCCATAAACGGGATTGAAGGTGTTGCCGCCGGCGCCCCATTCAGGCGTGTTGGTCTTCGCAAAGACGACAGCGCCCTTCCTGCGTAGGTTGCCGACCAGATGTTCGTCCTCGTCGGGCACGTGATGCTCATAGAGCCGCGAGCCGTACGTCGTCCGTAATCCGGCGGTGTCGTTGAGATCTTTGATGCCGATCGGCAGACCATGCAGCGGGCCCAACTCCTCGCCGGCCAGGACCGCCTTTTCAGCCCTTTCAGCAGCAGACCGTGCCCCTTTCTCGTCGATCGCGACAACACCGTTCACGGCTTCGTTGGCATCCTCGATCCGGGCAAGGCAGGAGGCGAGCAGTTCGATGGGAGAGAGCTGTTTGGCGCCGATCAGGAAGCGAGCTTCGGTAGCCGACAGGTCACAGGGTTGGACCATTTTCGCGTGTTTCCCTCGTTATCATTCTGACCACTCATCGCGGCTTGGATCCGGCAAATGGTATACCGTCATAACAAATAGAGTCGCCGCAGGCTGCCTGGCAAGGTCGTTTCCTTAGCTATCGAAGCTTTCGGATCGTCTCGACGCTGTGCTTCGGTCCGATTTTCGCGACTGGAGCCAAAGCGGTCTCCCTTTGACGCACGTGCATTCTTGCCTGACCGCCGCCTCATGCCACCAGGCGCTATGACGAGCGGATTTAAGGCGCGTTTCGCCGCTATACGGGTCGAAAGGCGGGATTTTCTTGGGTATTGGCGATCATACGCTAGCTGGACGGGGTGCGAGATTTGATCGAAAAAGCGACCGAATGCGAACTTTCCGCCCAAGCTCTAGTTCGCGCAAAGACCGCGAATCCGCGCCACAAAAATTCCGCCAAACTGAATTGTTTGGTCTGGAAGATGACGTTTGTCTTGATCGGAGCGATCCTCCGATTCTGGCTCCCTCGACCTTGCCACCGGAGCCAGCGCCGAACCGTCGAATTGATTCGTGAAATCAATATGATAAACCGAATTACGTGTACCGGCAGCGTTCGACAGTTCGGCCGTATGGCGGAGGCGTGCAAGACGTCGCTCGTTCTGAAGGTCTATACGAGGCACAGAGAAAATTTAGTTTTCTAAGCAACGCTCTCCGCCTCTGAACTGGGGCGGGCAAAATGCACAAAATTCGACTTGGCAATCTTCTCCACTGCCTGACGCTCGTGCCTCTCCTGGCGCTGGTCTGCTTCGGTGCGATTCTCGCCTATCAGAGCTTCCAAACCTATCAGGAGGTCCGGAAAGCCTCGCAACTGCAGGCGGTCGTAGACGCGACAACGATCTTCTCGGCGACCGCGATCCCGAATGAGGGCCGGGCCGCCTATCCCTATCTCGCCCAGGGCACGGCCGAGGCGCGTGCCAAGATGGAAATGCAGTGGCCACTGACGGACCACGCCTTCGCGCGTATCGAGTTCGTCGCCGGCGCCGCACAAATCCCCAATGCCGAAACGGCCGGATTGTTGCGGACGATACTCGATCAACGCAAGCTCCTCGGCGAGATTCGGCAGAAGGCCATGCGGCGAGAGACGGATCGCTCGCAGATGGGTGCATTCCTGCAGAACAGCAGCAATCTGGCGAATGAACTCGTCGGACGTGTCGCCGGCGCCGTCGATAATAGCGAGATCGCTCGCCAGATTCTGGCGCTCCATGCCGCGCTCGAGATCAGCACCGGCAGCCTCAACGAAGGCGGGCGCGGCGAGATTGCGTTCCAGACGGGCAAGCTGAGCCAGCCGCTGTTTCGCGTCATGCACCGAGGCGTGGAACTCCAGCAGATCTTCGGGCGGCAGTTCGAGGCATTCGCTCGGCCGGAACACATCGCGCAGTATAAGGATTTCCTCGGATCCGCCGACCACCAGCTGATCAACCGTGTGCGGCCGCTGCTGCTTGATGCCAGCTACGACAAGCTCGATCCCAACGATGCGCCCGGCTGGACGAAGGCCGATCAGGCTCGTCGGGCCTTTTGGCTCAAGCAGATCGAGGAGATGCGCAACAGCTTGTCGGTGCAGACCGCGGAGCTGCTCGGCTCCGCCTATCGCAGCTTCCTCCTTTACGGTGCGGCATCAGTCGTCATCATCCTGCTCGCCGTGGGCTTGGCCATATGGGTGAGCCGCGTGATCCGCTCGCTGTTTGGCCGCCTTGCGGCTTCGATGACCGAGATCGCGGACGGATCCCTCGATACGAGCGTCCCGTTTGCCAACCGGTCCGACGAGATTGGCCGCATGGCGGTCGCACTCGATGTTTTCCGCACCAATGCGCTGAAGGTCCGCAATCTGGAAATCGAGGAGCGAAGGGCGTTGAATGCACGTGCGGAGCGCGCTCAGGCTATGTCCGAAGTCGTCGCATCGGTCGGCGAGGTCGTCCATCGCGCTGCAGAAGGGGATTTCACCGGACGCGTGCAGGTCAGTGCGGACGATCCTTCCCTGCAAGCCCTCGTGGATGGGATTAACCAGATCAACGCCGTCGTCGACGAAGCCACTGGCGATTTCGAGCGGGTGCTGAAAGCGATTGCCGAGGGCGATCTCGCCCAGGATGTGAGCCGCGATTATCGTGGACGGCTCGATCAGTTGAAGACGGCGATCAACCGCACCGCAAACAGGCTGAGCACCGCGGTCGCGACGATTCAGACGACAGCGCAACAGGTCCAGCTCTCGTCCACCGAGATCAAGACCGGCGCGGATGATCTGGCGCAGCGTACTGAACAACAGGCCGCTTCCCTGGAGGAGACCGCAGCCACGACGGAGCAGCTGGCTGCTTCCGTGAAATCGACCGCCCGTTCTTCAAAGCTGGTGGTCGCCGACGCGGAAGCGGCGCGCTCTGTCGCGGCGGAGGGGGGCACCATCATCGGCCAAGCCGTCACCGCCATGTCGCAAATCGAAACGACTGCCGGCCGCGTGGCGGCAATCACCAATGTCATCGAGGAAATCGCGTTCCAGACGAACCTGCTTGCCCTCAATGCTGCGGTGGAGGCCGCCCGCGCCGGCGATGCTGGTCGAGGTTTCGCGGTCGTTGCAAGCGAAGTGCGGACGCTGGCGCAACGCGCGGCAGACGCAGCCAAAGACATCGGCACGCTGATCTCCTCTTCGACGCGCGAAGTCGAGCAGGGTGTGACGCTCGTGCGTCAAGCAGGGGATACTCTCGCCCGGATCGTCGAGGCATCTAATCGGGTCGTCGGGAATGTGTCTCAGATCTCGGTCGCCTGCGACGAACAGGCGAGCGGCATCGACGAAGTGAGCCAGGTCGTGGCGCATATGGATGAGATGACCCAGCAGAACGCGGCACTCGCCGAGCAGAGCTCCGCCTCGGCAGTGGCTCTCGCCGTTCAGATCGACCGGCTTCACGGTCTGGTCGCGCAATTTCGGACAGCCGCGGTAGAGGAGGCGCATCTGCGACGCGTCGCCTGACCTGAAAAGCCGCTCTGGTCAGTATCGCCGCTCGAAGGACGCGATCACGCGCGCCTGCTCTTCCGAAAAGGATTTGATGCGGGCGCGCAATTCGCCCGCAAATTCGCGCGTCAGAAACGAGGTCGGCTTGTTGCAGGCAAATACCATGCTCAGCACCGCGGTCATTTCGGGATCGACAAGCGGAGCAAGGAAGGTCTGGGTATCAACGACCTGGTTGAGCATCGCTCCCAGGGGAAGCAGCGTGAAGCCGTGGCCGGCCATGACCAGCGCCCTCAGGGTGCCGTAGAGGTCGATCTCGTAGGGGCTCTGAAGCGGTATTCCGGCAAGTTCCGCCAACCGGTCCAGCCGGATCCGCAATCCGTGCTGCGAGCTCGGTAGGACGAGGGGCAGTCGGGCGGCCTCGGCGAGCGAGATCGCTTTTCGCCCGTTGATGCCGTGCTCCCGAGCCAGAGCCATCGGCCCGACGAGCACGATGCGTTCTTCGATCAGTTCCTCGGTCACGAGCTGCGGCGAGCTTCCGATGTCGTAATAGATCCCCAGGTCGATGCGGGCGCGAAGCAGCCACTCCTGGATGATACTGCTGTTGCCGCCGGAGATGTGCACGTGAACGTGGGGATAGCGCGCGCAGAAGGAGCTGAGCAGGGAAGGGCACAACGTTTCGCCCAGGTGGTGGACGATGCCGAGGGAAATCCGTCCCCGGGGCTGGACGCTGCGAGCCTGAACGCGATCCATGACGTCCTGCACGTTCGACAGGAACGGCCGCACGACATTGAGCAGATCAAGCCCCTCATCCGTCAGCTCGACACCACGGCCGTTGCGATAAAGCAGGGGCGCGCCGACGGTCTCTTCCAGCTTGCGGATCTGCCGGCTGATGAAGGGCTGATCCACGTTGCGGATGCTGGCCGCGCGGGAGAATCCTCCCTGCTCGACCACGTCCAGAAAGAACTGCAGCTGACGTAGATTCATGCGCACGCTCCGGTGAATGTCAGGTGCCGCAAAGCTGGTATTATTCAATCGTTATAGGAGCATGTCTGCTTCGACACTAACATCCCGTCAGCTTGCCGATCGAAGCCGCCGCATATGCGGCCTTCGAGGGCGTCTTGGGCCAGGACCGCGTCTTTCGCGCGGCGACGCCGCGCAACGACGAGGATGAGATGAAAGAGCAGATGGAGACCAGGCGCGACGGCTCCCGGGGGCCGGCGCAGGAGCGATCGTCGCTTCAGGCCTCGCGGCTTGGCGCGATCGGCTTCTCCCAGACGCTCGCAATGGGCCGTCGCGCCGCGGATCTGCGCCGCGCCGGCCGCGACATCATCAGCCTCGGTATGGGAGAGCTCGATCTCGACATTCCTTTGCCCGTGCGCGAGGCGGCTGCGAAAGCGGCTCTACGGGGCGATGGGCGCAGCCCTCCCGTCGAGGGCCTGCAAGCGCTCAGGGAAGGCATTGCCCGCAAATTGCTGCGGGACAACGGCGTCAACTGTCCCGCAGACGGCATCATCGTCTCAAGCGGGACCAAGCAGGTCATATTCAATGCCATGATGGCGACTCTCGATCCCGGCGACGAGGTGCTCATTCCGGCGCCTTACTGGGTCTCCTATCCCGACATCGTGCGCCTGGCCGGCGGAACGCCGGTGATTTTGACATGTGGGGCCGACAGGGGCCACAAGCTCTCGCCGGAGCAGCTGGAAGAAGCGATCACCGCCCATACGCGCTGGCTCATCCTCAACTCCCCCAACAATCCGACCGGCGTCGTCTATTCACGTGAAGAACTGGCCGCGCTCGCCGGCGTGCTCGCGCGCTTCCCGCAGGTGATGGTGCTCAGCGACGAGATCTACGAGCTCTTCACCTTCACCGCGGAGGGCTTCACTTCTTTGGCTTCGGTGGCGCCGGGGCTGAAGGACCGGATACTGCTCGTCAACGGGCTCTCGAAGTCGTTTGCGATGATCGGCTGGCGGATCGGCTACGGTGCCGGCCCTGCGGAGCTGATCTCGGCCATGGTGAAGGTCCAGTCCCAGAACACCTCGGGCGTGGCCACGATCGTGCAGGCGGGCGCCATCGCCGCCATGGACATGCCGCTGGAAGCGCTGCAGCCGTTCCGCACCGCCTTCGCTCGCCGAAAAGCCAAGGTCGCCGAGTTGCTCCACCATATTCCGGATTTCCGGGCGGTGCAGCCAGAGGGAGCCTTCTACTTCTATCCCATGTGCGAATCTCTGATCGGCCGCCGCACGGCCCAGGGAGGGACGATCGGCAGCGACGCCGATCTGGCGGAGTTCCTGCTCGATACGGCCGACATCGTGACTGTTCCGGGGTCGGCGTTCGGCCTGGGACCGGCGCTCCGGCTTTCTTATACCTGTCCCGAGGAGCGGCTGGAGGAGGCTTTCCAACGGATAGGTGCCTCGTTGGCGAGCCTTTGCTGAAAGGGCCGTTTCGGAGCAATCCCGCTCTTTGAGGACCGGCGGGATTGCTCCAGGTCTTTGTTTGGTCGCATTTTCTTCACGCGAACCGGTGTCCACTTCGCTCAAAAATGCCTTAGGTCACATCGCCTGAAAATGCTCCGGGTCTTTTCATCGGCAGGATGCCGAAACGACGGATGTCGAACGGCGCGATGTCGACCGGGGAAGCCTCTCCGGCAACGAGATCTGCGACGATGGAGCCGGTGATCGCTCCCAATGTCAGGCCCGAGTGTCCGTGACCGAACGCGAAGAAGGCGTCGGCGGTCGCGGGAGCGCGACAGATCACGGGCAGGCTGTCGGGCGTGGAAGGCCTGAGCCCCATCCAGGGTTCAGGCTCTGACGGGCGCAGGTCCGGCAGCGCGGCCGCTGCCAGCTTCAGGAGCCGGTGAGCCCGCCGATAATTGGGCGGCGCGTCCAGGCTCGCAAGTTCTGCGGTCCCCGCGATGCGAAGCCCGCCGGCCATGCTCGACAGTCCAAACTTCTGATCGCCGACGATAACGGGTCGGCCGAGTTCGATGCCCGGATCCGGAACCATGAGATGATAGCCGCGCTCGCTGTCCAGCGGCAGCCATGAGCCCAGTTTCCTTGCCCATCTCTTGGAATGCGCCCCGAATGCAAGGACGAGCTTCCCGATTGGCCGGGCACCGCTGTCGGATATCAGAAAAGCGGGCTTGCCATCGTCGATCACGAGGTCCTCGACCTGAATCTTCACGAATTCTCCGCCCTCCGCGACAAACCGGTCGGCGAGAGCCTGGGTGAGCAGTTGCGGGCTGCGGGTGCTCAGCGAGCCCGTGATCAGCACCCCCCGCGTGAAGTCGGCCGACAGCGCCGGTTCGAGGCGGTGCAGTTCCGCGCCGGCGAACTCCTCGATATGCACGCCGTGCCGCCGGCGGAGATCATGCGCGGGTTTGGCTGCCAGATAGGCATTCTCGGAGCGATAGGCATAGAGCTCTCCGCTCTCGCGGATCAGATGCTCGCATCGCGCCGATGCGATGAGCGGCCGATAAGCTTCAGCCGCAAGCCGCAACAGCGAGGCCAGGGCGCCCGCGATCTGCTCGACCCGTTCAGGCCGGGCCGATGCCAGGAAGTGAAGCAGATAGGGAGAGAGGCTCGCCAGGTGCCGCCAGCGAATGATGAGCGGGCCGTCCGGATCGAGCAGCATGCGCGGGACCTGACGGATGATCCCTGGCGTGGCCGTCGGTACGCAGCCGCCCACCTGTATCATGCCCGCATTGCCGTAAGAGCAGCCACTGCCCGGCTCTGCGCGGTCGATCAACGTCACGCGAAATCCCTTGCGCAGCAGGCTGAGCGCGCAGCAGACTCCGACCGTTCCGGCACCGAGAACCGTAACGCGCGTTCCGTTCACCTTGCCACTCCTCACGGGTTGCTCCGCACGTCGTAGAGCTCGGTCCGCGCGGATCTATGCCGATGGAAACATGGCCTCCCCCGGTTGGCGATGTTTGAATCACCATATCTGCTATCGTGATTGGTCGGTGTGCAGGGCCCGGCATCGCCGCTAGGACGATCAAGTAATCGCGCTTGGCCACCTCGGTTCCCTAGAGGGTTTCGCCTCAGGCGTCCCCGGCGCGCAAAACCGAGGGGAATTCACATGAGACGATTTTTCACATCCGCGCTGGGTGCGCTGGCGCTCGCGGCCTTGATGGTCATGGGACTTGTAACGGATGCCGGCGCCCAAGCACCGGCGCCGTCCCAGCTGCAGACGGTCCTTGCGCGCGGGAAATTGATCGTGGGCACTCGCAGCTCTGCGATCGGGTTTTCTTTCAAAGATCAGAAAGGTGAACTGGCGGGCTTCGACATCGATCTGGCGCGCCTGCTCGCGCAGCAGATATTCAAGGATCCTAGCAAGGTCGAACTCGTCGTACTCTCTGGTTCCGCCGATCGCGTGCCTGCACTGGTTTCGGGACGTGTCGATGCCGTGATTTCTTCCTTCAGCCCTTATCCGGAACGCGTGCAAGTGATCGACTTTTCGGCGCCGTACGCACTGTCGGACACGGTCTTCGTGGTTCGGGCGGACTCGCCATTTCAGAAGAACGCTGACTTGGTCGGCAAGACCGTGTTGACCCGTCAAGGAGCCGATCTCGAGCAGATGATCAACGGCTCGGTTCCCGGCACGAAAATTGAAGGGTTTCCGGAGCTCTCCGATGCGTTCTTGGCCTTCCGGCAGGGGCGCGGCGATGCATTCTTCTACGAGCGAGCGGCAGCCTACTATCTCATGAAAGGCACAGGAGGACGGTTCCGGGTCATCGACGACAAGGCCAATCCAATCGCAGCCAGTGGCATCTCGATTGGCTTGAAGCAAGGTGATCAGGTCTGGATCAACTATATCAACTGGCTCCTGTACGACCTGAAGGCGAACAACAAGCTGCAGGCCTTGCACCAGAAGTGGTTCGAGACAGATGCGCTTCAGCCGAGCTGGGTGAAGCAACCATTGTAGACCGTATCGTTCATGGCGCGGCGGAGGCGTAACTCCGTCGCGCTTGTCTTTGCCAAGCTCCAAAAGGCCAACGCATGGCATACAGACTCGACTGGCTTCCAGTGCTTCAAGCGTCACAAGCCTTGCTTTCCGGACTCGCGATAAGCCTCGAGATCTTCCTGATCAGCTCGATCGGTGCCACGCTGCTGGGCCTGGGCGGCGCGAGCCTCATGCTCTCGAGACATGCGAGCTTGCGCTTTGTCGCGACCGGCTATGTCGAGCTCATGCGCAACAGCCCGAGCCTCGTCAAGATGTACTTCATCTATTTCGGCTTTCCGGTCCTGGGGCTGTTTCCGACCGCCTTCTGGTCCGGTGTCATAGCGCTCGTCCTCCACAACGCGGCCTATATGATGGACATCTTCCGCGCGGCCTTCGCCAGCGTGGCACGCGGCCAGCGCGAGGCGGCGATCAGCTTGGGCCTCGATCCCTTTCTGACGTACCGGAAGGTCCTTCTGCCGCAGGCCCTGCGCCGGGCGCTCCCCGGGCTGGGGAACTACTGGGCGGAGATGGTGAAGGATACGTCGCTGACCAGCGCGCTCTCCGTGCGGGAATTCTATTTCGTGTTCACCTCGCAGATCGCCCTCAACATGCGCACCTATGAATTCTTCCTGGTGGCGGGGCTGACCTATCTGCTCCTGACCAGCGCAGTAGCGGCGATTGCCCGTCTCTGGGAGCGCGCTCTCGCACGCGGGGAGGCCAGGGCGCGATGATGGAAGCCACATCGAACCTGGACATCGTCCTCACCCTGCTCCATGGGCTGGCCGTCACCCTTCAACTGGCTGCCGTCGTGCTCGTATTCGGCACCGCCGGCGGCGTCGTGCTCGGCGTCGCCTCAGCCTATGGCGGCGCGCCGGTGCGTCTCTTCGTCGGCGCGCTTCTCTATCTGGCGCGAGGACTTCCGCTGTTGATCCAGGTCTTCGCCATCTTTTACCTCTTGCCTCTGTTCGGCCCGACGCTCGACCGCTTTTCCACGGCAGCGGTGGCCCTCGGCGCATTTGCGGCCATGACGATCAGTGAAATCGTTCGCGGTGGCCTCGTCGCAATCCCGAAAGGCCAGATCGAAGCCGCCTATTCTCTCGGATTGAAGCGGCTCATGACGATCCGCCTGATCATTCTTCCCCAAGCTCTGAGGGTATTGCTTGCCCCGCTGATCGGGCAGTTCGTGTTCCTGGTCAAGGCTACGTCGATCATCTCCTTGTTGGGCGTGCCCGAACTGATGTTTTCGGCGCGCGAGATCATCGAGCGCGACCTCGAAGGATTCAAGGTCATGACCCTGGTCTGGCTGATCTACACAGCCGTCTGCATGCCGTTGTCGATGCTCGGGCGCCATCTCGAGCGCCGCCTGGCTATCCGCTGACCGGTCCGGCGGGAGCGCGGCGGACGCCCCCGGCGAATTTGCTCTTTTCTTGTTCCCGGAGCCGGATGAAGGCGCGCCTCGGGCTTGGCCCCCCGAACTCTATCGGAGGGTGCGGCCCCTTCGGGTGGAGGCCGGCTCGGCACCGCCGGTACGCTTGCCCGGAATTGCTCGCTCCCGGCAAAGCCAGCGCACCCCACTGACGTGTCGGCTTCTTATCGCGGTCCGCGTTCCGCTTCGCCGGAGATCGCGCGGTTGGCATTTCCTCCGTATGCTGATATTCAGTGCTCATATAATCCAGCCTGCCGACGAAACCGTCGGTGGAGAGACAGGGCGGAACAGCAAGGGAGGACGGGCCATGTGTCACAGCGAATCCGGGGGCGGTGCCGCGGTTGCGGTTCCTGACGTTGGCGATGCTTCGAGCGACGTTTCGACTGCCTTGCTCGACGAGCTGGTGGCAGCCAATCACATCCTGTTCGACCAGGGTGTCGTCGATGCCTTCGGCCATATCAGCGTCCGGCACGACAAGCGGCCGGACCGTTTCTTCCTCGCCCGCAACATGGCGCCGGGCAGGGTCACGCTCGACGATCTGGTGGAGTTCACGCTCGATGGCGAGGCGGTGAACGCGAAAGGGCGCAAGGTCTATCTCGAACGCTTCATCCATTCCGAGATCTTCAAGGCCCGACCGGATGTCCAGGCGGTGGTCCATAGCCATTCGCATTCGATCGTGCCGCTTAGCGTCGTCAGGGGCGCGCGATTGCGCCCGCTGTTCCATATGGCGGGGTTCATCGGACCAGGTGCGCCGGTTTTCGAGATTCGCGAGGTGGCGGGCGAGTCGACCGATCTGCTGATCAGCAATCGTGATATCGGTGCGGCGCTGGCACGGCATTTCTCGGAGAGCGATATCGTGCTGATGCGGGGGCACGGTTCAACCGTCGTCGGAGATTCGATCAAGCGGGCCGTCTATCGTGCGGTCTATGCGGAGCTGAACGCACGCTACCAGTTGCAGGCGATGCAGCTCGGCGAGGTCACCTTCCTGACCGAGGGAGAGTGCCGCGCCTGCGTCGACAAGGTCGAGGGGCAGATGCAGAGGCCCTGGGATCTCTGGCTCGAGAAAGCGCGCATTCGCTGCGAGGCCGTGCCCGGCTGAACCGAAAACCGTCCCGAGCTTCTGGAAGCGGCCGTGCAATTTCATCTCAATGGTTTCAGGCCGGGGGATCCGGCGATCAGGGCAGTCCCCGCCCCCGGAGGCGGCCGGGGCCTGCCGCGGGAGGTCGATGTCCTGATCATCGGCTGCGGGCCGGCGGGGCTCGTCCTGGCGGCCCAACTTGCCGCCTTTCCCGATCTCAGCGTCTGCATCGTCGAGCAAAAGTCCGGGCCGCTCCAGATCGGGCAGGCGGACGGCATCGCCTGCCGGACGATGGAGATGTTCGAGGCCTTCGGCTTTGCCGAACGTGTCGTGAAGGAGGCCTACTGGGTCAACGAAACGACCTTCTGGAAGCCCGATGAGGCCGATGCCGGCAAGATCATGCGCCACGGCCGCATCCAGGATACCGAGGACGGCCTGTCCGAGTTTCCGCATGTCATCCTCAATCAGGCGCGCGTGCATGATTTTCTCCTCGAGACCATGCGCCATGCGCCGCTCGGCCTCGAGCCGCATTATGGGTTGCGCTTCGTCGATCTCGAGATCGCGGGAGGGGATGGCGACGGCCGCCGGTCCCATCCGGTCGCGGTGAGGCTGGAGCGGGCGGGCTCCGAAGGCCGGGGGACGGTGGAGGTCGTCAAGGCGCGCTACGTGGTCGGTTGCGACGGTGCGCGCAGCGCCGTGCGAAAGTCGCTCGCCCGCAGCCTGACCGGCGACTCGGCCAATCAGGCCTGGGGCGTGATGGATGTCCTCGCGGTCACCGATTTTCCGGATATCCGCCTGAAGAGCGCCATCCACTCCGCCGAGGAAGGCAGCATGCTGATCATCCCGCGCGAGGGCGGCTATCTCGTGCGCTTCTATATCGAGCTCGACAAGCTCGCCGAAAACGAGCGGGTCTCGGCCCGCGCGATCACCGCGGACCGGCTCGTTGCGGCAGCCCGGCGCATCATCCGTCCTTATTCCCTCGAGGTGAAGGAGATCGCCTGGTGGTCGGTCTACGAGATCGGCCAGCGGTTATGCGACAAGTTCGACGACGTTCCAGCCGGAGAGGATCGCCGGCCGCGCGTCTTTATCGCCGGGGATGCCTGTCACACCCACAGCCCCAAGGCGGGGCAGGGCATGAACGTCTCGATGGGCGATGCCTTCAATCTCGGCTGGAAGCTGGCGGCCGTCATCCGGGGACAGGCCTCGCCGTGGCTGCTCGACACATATTCGATCGAGCGCCATGCCGTCGCAAAGGAGTTGATCGATTTCGACCGCGAGTTCGCCCGGATGTTCAGCGCCCGTCCCAAAACGGGGGCCGGCAATCAGGATGATGCCGTCGATCCTGCCGACTTCCAGCGCTATTTCGTCAAGCAGGGGCGGTTCACAGCCGGCACGGCGGTCCGCTACAAGCCCTCGCTGATCTGCGGCGATGGCCGGCATCAGGCTCTGGCAAGCGGCTTTCCGCTCGGCATGCGGCTGCATTCGGCCCCGGTCGTGCGGCTGGCTGATGCAAAGCCGCTGGAACTGGGCCATTGCGCGAAGGCGGACGGACGCTGGCGCCTGATCGCCTTCGCCGATGCGGGCGAGCCCTTCGACGCCGGATCGGAGCTGATGAAGCTCTGCCGTTTCCTCGACGCCGACGAATCGTCGCCTCTCCGGCGCCATACGCCGCCGGGACAGGATGTCGACGCCGTGATCGACGTGCTGGCGGTGTTGCAGCAGAACCATCGCGAGGTCGATATGGCGCGCGTTCCGGCCTTCCTGCGGCCGGCGAAGGGACGCTACGGTCTATGGGACTATGAAAAGCTGTTCTGCGCCGATACGCGCTCGGGGCAGGACATCTTCGACCTGCGCGGTATCCGCCGCGAGGCCGGCTGCGTCGTCGTCGTCAGGCCGGACCAGTATGTCGCCGAGATCCTGCCGCTGGCCGACGGGGCAGCGCTCTCGGCTTTTTTCGCCTCATCCATGCTCGTCCCGGGCGAGATCGGACCGGCGAGGTGAAAGAGAGGATGGCCGTCCGTGCTTGCGGGGGTAGACCGCTCCCGGCATGGATTGCCGCCGTTTCGGGATGAGGGCGAGGCGAAGATCGTAGAATGGCGAGCCAGAATCTCTATTCGATGCCCGGTCATCTGATCAGGCGCGCCCAGCAGATCGCAGTCTCGATCTTCCTCGACGAATGCGCATCCCTGGACATGACGCCGGTGCAATATGCCGCACTCGTCACCATCCGCGACCATCCGGGAATCGACGCGACGCGGTTGTCGGCGCTGGTCGCTTTCGATCGCTCCACGCTCGCCAACGTGCTGGAGCGTCTCGAGACGAAACGGCTCATCTTGCGCTCGGGCAACCACAACGACAGGCGCGTCAAGGTCCTGCGGCTTACGCCCGAGGGAGAGGCGGTTCTCGCTCAGGCTGAGCCCTTGGTCGATCGGGCGCAGACGCGCATCCTGGCCCCGCTGCCGCCCGAGGACCGGCAGGCTTTCATGAGCATATTGGCCAGGCTCGTCGAATCCAACAACGAGGTCTCGCGCGCGCCGTTGCGGCTGACGTCGGCCAGCTAGGGGAATTCCACACTTCTCCGAATCGCGGAACTGCTCCCGTTCCACGTTCCATCGCATTTTCTGACGCGAGCGGGTGCCGCAGTGAACAGTCTGAGCGTCATAAGGACTGAAATCGACCATGAGCATGAAGCTTGGCAGACAAAGCTCTTTTGTCTTGGACCACCAGACTGTGCCTATCCTAAAATATCAGAAGAGGTTTTGTGCTCATGAAAAAAGGGAGGACTAGATATGCCGACAATCCGTATTGAACCCGTCGAGGATCGAGCATCCGGCCGCTTCGCCATCGAGATTTACCTGCCGGCAGATGCGGAAAAGCCGCTGGTGACCACGGCACCGCGCTACAAGAGCGCTGCGGCGGCGGAACAGGATACCATCGCGATCTTGTCGGCCGCCGCGAACAACCCGCCGCCGGAAGAACCGCCCAACCGGCGGTAGTGTCGGTTCGGCTCCGCGACCGCCCGTAACGCTGTTGTCAGGCGACGACAAGCAGCACACCGGCGGTTGCGACGACCGCGGCGGCGATGGTGAGGAGATTCGGGGCGCGTTCAGTTCGCAAAAGCAAGCTGGCGATCAGCATCGACACGAAAACCTCGAGCGACTGAATCGCTCCGACTGTCGAGATCGCCGTATACTGAATTGCATAAAAGTTGGCGATCTGCCCCGCCGCGAAGCACAGCGCCGCGGCTACACCCCAGATGTTGCGCGCCATCAATGCGGAGAGGATCGCCTTGCGGCTGCGCCCGCTGACGAGCGCGGTGAGGACATAGTAGCCCATTGCAGCCATGGCTCCGACGAAGGTGCCCAGCGCTCCGTCCGGGACCAGATCGAGCCCCAGTTTGCGCGCGACGTAGGCCGAGGCATAACAGAGGCCCGAAGCCGTTCCCCAGATATAGCCCATCGGCTCGATCTGCTCCGCCGCCGGTGCAGAAGACTTTCCGCTGCCTGCGAGATCGACCGCCACCAGGGCGGCCACGCTGATCGCGATCAGCAGGAGGCCGCCGAGTTTGGCCGAGGTTAGGATCTCGCCGAGAAAGACGACGCCGAACAGCACCGAGAAAAAGGGGATGGCGCGCTTGATTGCGGCGCCGCGGATCGCGCCGAGATCTCGCACCGAGAGGAAATACAGGCTGCGGGCCAGGGCGGTCGCGAGAAGTCCCGAAAGCGCAAACCATGCGAGGCCTACAAGCGCGCCGGGCCTTCCTACCAGATTCTGCGACTCCTGCGCCGTGCTCACCCATAGGGCTGCGGAAAGGAGCGCGGTCAACCCCACCGAGAGGATGGCCCCGCCGTCGCCAGGCCCGCTCTTGCGTGCTTTGGCGATCGCCACGCCGCCGAAGCCGAAGGCCAGAACGGACAGAATCGAAAACAGCTCTCCGAGTCTCGCCGCCATAAATGTCATGGGAGAGGCGGCCTTTCTGTACCGTTGGCCGTTAGGCGAGCGGGATGAGGTAAGAATCTGGCGGGCGTGCCAAAGATAGGAAGAGGCATCGGTCGTGGCGCTTCAGCACGCTGCTGGTTTGGATCGAGCGGGCAGGCCTTTGGATGCCGGATGCGGATACAGGATGCCGCTCGCGCGAAGCTCCGCAAGGGCGCCCACTCCTATCAACGCCATGGTCCGATCGACTTCGTCCCGAAGTATCGCCAGCGCACGCTCAACCCCGGTTCGCCCCGCTGCAGCGACGCCATAAAGAGTCGCGCGTCCGAGAAGGACGGCATCGGCGCCCAGCGCCACGGCCTTGACGATGTCGGAGCCGCGCCGGATGCCTCCGTCCATGAGCACGACCATCCGTCCATCCGCCGCCTGCACCACCTCGGGCAGGCTGTCGATGGAGGCCGGCGCGCCGTCGAGCTGGCGACCGCCGTGGTTGGAGACGATGACGCCGTCGGCACCGTGCTCGTGGGCGCGCAGGGCATCGGCGCCGGAGAGGATTCCCTTGACGAGCAGCGGCCCGTCCCAGCGTTCCTTCAGCCTTGCGATATCGGCCCAGCAGAACGCGGGATTGCGCTTCGAGCGCGTGAAGTCTGCGAGTTCGGCAGCCGTGGCACCGGGCGGCAGGAACTCGGCGAGGTTCTCGAAGCGCGGCATCCCCTTGTTCAGCCAGACATTGGCCAGCCAGCCGGGGTGAAGGAGACCGTCGAGCACGACCCGGGGCGTCAGGCGCAGCTCATGCGAGAAATTGTTACGCAGGTCGCGCTCGCGCTTGCCGGCCGTCAGCGTATCGACGGTGACGATCACGGCCTGGTACCCGGCGTTGCGGGCGCGATCGAGCAACCGGCTTGCGAAGCTGACGTCGCCCCAGGGGTAGAGCTGGAACCAGCGCGTGCCTGCGCCGATCGCGGCGACCTGCTCGAGCGCGTTGTTCGACGCCGTCGACAATGCGAAACCGATGCCCGCATCGGCCGCGGCTCGGGCGAGTTCGAGGTCCGCATCCGGCCAGAGCAGGCCGTTGAGGCCGGTCGGTCCGATCATGAACGGGCCGGGGAACCGGCTGCCGAACAGTTCGACCGATTGATCGCGCTGCTTGTTGCCGGTCAGCACGCTCGGCATCAGCTGCCATCGCTCGAAGGCGGCGCGATTGTCGCGCAGCGTCGCTTCGTCCTCCGCTCCGCCGTCGAGATAGTCCCAGACCACGCGCGGCAGGCGCCGTCGCGCGCGGGCTGCAAGGTCCGCGATGCTGATCGCGTTGTCGAGAGGCATGGTCCCTTCCAATCGGATAAGGCGGAAGTCTGCGCAAGACGGGCCGTCATGAAAAACAGGTGTTCACACCGCACCGTAGCGGCGGCCGAAGGCCCGCAACGCCGCATTGACGGCGAGCGCGAGGGTAAACACCGAGATGAGCAGAGCGTACATCTCCGCCGTCCGGAACGCATTGTAGTCCTGGATGATCAGATACCCCAGGCCGCGATTCGACATCTTCACCTCAGCCAGCAGCGCGCCGATCAGAGCTACGCCGGTGGCGAGTCGCAAGCTGCCGAGCACAGGCACCACGATCGAGGGCAGATAGACCAGCCGGACGAGCTGCAGCAAGGAGGCGTCGAAGCTGCGCACGACCCGGATCAAGATCGGACTGACGCCGCGCATGCCGCCGAACGTCGCCACGGCCACCGGGAAGAACGCCGAGATCGCCGCCATCGCGATCTTCGGGCCGGCGTCGATGCCGAAGACCACCATGAGGATGGGCAGGAAAACGATCTTGGGCGCCGGGGCGAGCGCACGCACCCAGGGATCGAGCACCGCGGCCAGCAGCCGCGAGACGCCCAGAGCGATCCCGCAGAGCAGGCCGACGCTGCCGCCTATCAGGATGCCTGCGCCCGCTTCGTAAGCGGTGATGCCGAGATGCGCGTAGAAGCCGGCATCCGCAAGCTGCCGCAGCAACGCCGAGCCGATGGCCCAAAGGCTCGGCATGGCGCCGGTGAAAACGAGTCCCGATGACGAGATCGCCTGATATGCGGCCAGCAGGCCGGCGAGCGTCAGCATCCGGATCATGGTCACGGTCACGCCGCCGGACTGGGACGGGGCAAACGCAGTCAGACCGGCCGTAGCCATCGCTCCCCCCGCTCTATCAGCAAGAAAAACAGGCTGCTCAGCACGATGACGAAAACGACGGCCGAATACATCGAAGGAATATCGTAGCGATCATACATGTCGGCGACGACAAAGCCGAGACCGCCGATGCCCACGAGGAATTCAACGGCAACGATGTTGATCATCGCGTAGATCAATCCCAACCGCAAACCGACGAAGATCGTCGGAAGCGCCGCAGGCAGCACGATCTTGGTTAGGCTTTGCAGCGGCGTCATGTGGAGCGACAGCGCGAGATTGTGAAGAACCGGCCTCACTCCAATGATGCCTTCCCGAGTCTTGATGATGACCGGGATCACCGCCACGACAAACCCCATGACCGCCACAGTTACTAGGCTTCGACCGAAGAAGATCAGGAACAGCGGATAGAGCAGAATGATAGGGGCGGCGAAGGCCGCCTCCAGCCATGGTTCGTAGGCCTGCCCTAACACACGCCGACGTGCCAGCAGCGTGCCGGCGGGAACTCCGAGCAGCAGCGCCGCCGCGGTGGCCGCGAAGGTGGTGTTGAATGTCAGCCAAGTCGCGTAGCCCAGCCCCTCGTGCAGCACGAGGGCAGGGATGGCGGCCAGGATCTCGGATGGCGGCGGCATCACGAACGCTGAAACCCGGCCGGTGCGCGACAGGGCCTCCAACCCAGCGACGACCGCAACGAGCAGCCCGATGCTGCCGATGCTCCCGCCGCGCGTCATGCCAGGAACCGACCGACATTGGCCGTGAAGGCCTTAGTCTGGTCGGGCGTCAGCGTAGTGGACAACCGCTTGTCCTTGACGGCTTGCGCGATGCTGAGCTCGAGGTTGCCGATTGGGGCCAGCGCCAGCGCCGCCTTCGGATAATTGACGTCCCGCGCCTGTCGGCCGGTGGCTAGATCGATGCGGTTGAGATCGGCATACATCTGCACCGCCTCGTCTCCGGAATAGGCCCATTCGATCGTCTGCTGGATTCCCTTGAAAAGCCGCTTGAGCGAATCTGCGCGTTCGGTCAGGAACTTGTTGTTGGTCATGCCGACGCGCACGGTCTGTGAGGCAAGGCCGGGAGCATCGTTGCCACGGGCGATGACACGGAGTTGCCCAGCACGTTCTTCAGCAAGTCCAACTGTAGGCGCCGACCAGCCGACATCGATCTGGCCCGACATGACCTGGGTGAGGGTGGCGCCGGGGCCGCCGGCGCCGACCAGCTTGGCTTTGACGCCGGCATGGTCGAGCAGAGTCGCGGCAATGAGCTCGCTAGACGCACCCGGCCGGGAGAATGCCACTGTCTTGCCGGCGCAATCGGCGAGGCTCCGGATTGGGCTGTCTGAGCGCACATACCAGAACAGGTCACTTGAGCCGGTCATCGCGGCGTTGGTGACAGCGATGGGCGCGCCTTTCGCGAAGGCGCTGAGCGCCCCCAGGATGCCGGGCGCCACACCGAAATCGGTTGATCCAGTGATGATGGACTGCTGGATGTCAGCGCCGCCGTCTGTCCAGATGATGTCGAATTCGAGCCCATTATCGGCGAAGATGCCCTTTTGCTGGCCGAACAGGATGAGCGTCGTATCCCAGAAGCCCTTCTGGCTGCTGACGATGCGCATCTTGTCAGCCGCATGGGCCGGCCGCGATGCGATGAGTGCGGCGCCTGCGCCCTGGAGCACGCTGCGGCGCGACGGCATGAACGATTGTTTTGGCAGTCTTGACATGCGTTTCTCTCCTCTCGATTCAGCCGGCTCTTCGGCCGGTTCCCCGTAACGCCTCGGCTTCTTTCATGCCGCGACTCGCCTCCGCGCGGAGATCTCCCCAGATCGCGGCGACGTAGCGCCCGAAGCGCTCATCGGTGACGCTATCGGAGCTGCGCGGCCGCGGGAGGTCGATGTCGAGTATCCGCAGAACCCGCCCCGGCCGATAGGACATCACCACCACCCGATCGCTGAGCTGGACCGCCTCGGTGATATTGTGGGTGATCAGCAGGGTTGTCTGTTTCAGCTCCTTGTGGATGGCGAGCACCCGGTCGCCCAGCAGTAGCCGCGTCTGCTCGTCGAGCGCGCCGAAAGGCTCGTCCATCAGCAGTACTTTGGGCTGGAAGGCCAAGGTGCGCGCGATCGCCGTTCGCTGTCGCATTCCGCCAGACAGTTCGACGGGGCGACTGTTCTCGAAGCCGGCCAGGCCGACAAGCTCGATATAATGGCGCGCACGCTCTTCGCGCTCTGCCCGCGAGACACCCTGGATCTCCAAAGGAAGCGCGACATTGGTCAGCACCGTCCGCCAGGGCAGCGTAGATTCTTCCTGAAAGACGATGCCGATGTCCTTGTGCGTTCCGACATGACGCTGCCCTCCGACACGCACCTCGCCATCGTAATCGGGCACAAGCCCGCCGATGATGCCGAAGAGGGTCGACTTGCCGCAGCCGCTCGGCCCGATAATCGAGACGAACTCCCCCTTCTGCACATTCAGGCTGATGTCGCTGATCGCTAGCAACCCGCCGGGCGGATCACCATAGCGCTTCGAAACGCCCCGAATCTCGAGATCATTGGCCAAAAGTATGCTCCCACATGAAGTTGCGCAGGGCTGCCTCCACTAGCCGGCGGGGATCGGCGCAGTCTCCGTCAAGGGGGCAGCGGAACGGCTTCATCGTAGCGATCCATCATCTGGCGAGGACGCGCGCGTCAGCCCGTGAGCCGGTGCGCGGGCGAGTTCCTCCTTGCCGGAGGAGCTGCGGCATTGCGCCGGCCTGTTCATCGGCGGCTTTCCTGGAGAAATGCGGCTTCGGAAACACGTTCGAGCGCAAACGGTTCGTCGTGGACGAGCTTGGCGGCGATCAATGCCTGGTGGACCCGCTTCGTGCCTGCGACGGAGATTTCCATCTTCGGCGTCAATATGCCCAGCCTGGCAGTATCCCGGATGGCGCGCTCGGCGAGCTTCGCATCGGTTTGGAGCTCGCGCGCCGCGACCCTGATTGCGGCAGCGGGATCCTCGATGATCGCATCGAGCCCTCGCTGCAGGGCGCGCAGGGCGCTGACGAGTACCATCCGATGCCGCTCCGCCCAGCGCAGGTCCGCATTGACGCTCGTGAACTGCCAGTCGGGCACGAAATCCGCCAGAGGGCCGAGATTGCTGAAGCCGGCAGCCTCGGCCTCATAGCTTAGCGGGAACGGCTGCAGGCCAGCATCGATCTCTCCAGAACGCAATAAACGCCAGCGCGTTGGAGCACCGCCCACAGCCTTCACCATGTAATCAGAGGGCTCGAGGCCTGCGCTGTGCGTCACTTCAGGCACGAGATGCGTGGTGCCTTCCTCGTTCGACAGCACACCGATCGTCTTGCCGCGCAGATCCGCGATGGATCGGATCGCCGGTTGGGCGATCACATAGTGAGGCAGTCGACCCGCATTTCCAGCGACCATTCGCAAGCTGCCGCCTTTGAGCGCGTCGACGATAATGCTCTCGGGCGTCGAGACGGCAATCTGGACAGCGTTCTCACGCAAGGCGCCGTTAATTTTCTCGGCATTGTCGAATACTTCGATGTGGACGTCGAGGCCCTCGTCCTTGAAGTAGCCTTTCTCTGCTGCCAGCCAGACAGGGAGATAAAATATCGTTCGCGAGACGATCGCTACGTGAAGTTGTTTGGTTCCTTCAGCGGCAGCCGATGTTGCTACGACGATTCCCAGCCCGACGAACATACCCAGTAAGGTTCTCAACGATATCCTCCCGCCCGTCAGCGCCATTCCCAGCTTTTATTAGTTAGAAAACTAAGCGACATTCGCCAGAATGGCAATCGCCAGCCGACCTTTCGATCGACGAAGCGTCAGCGCGCCTCAGCCGGACGGGCAGGCAGGGCGCCCATGCGCTCAGACAATCTTGCTCCCGCACGCAGCAGGGCCTGCGCCGGCGTGCCAATCGGGGAATTGTCGAACACGCTCTCCAGCCCCACGATGGTCAGCGTCGCCAGGAGGTTTCCGGCATGCCCGAAGATGGGAACGGAGATCGAACTGATGCCGCGCAGCACGACGCCGCTCATCGCCGTCATACCCGTCTCGCGGGCCTTGCGCAAAATCACATCGAGCTCGGGCCGGTTACGTGGCCTGCCCGGCACGGGAGCTGCAGCAGCGGCACGGCTCAGCTCCTCATCGATCAGCCCAGCGGTGGCGATCTCCGGCAGATAGGCGGCGAAGAGCTGCCCGTTCGAGGAGGTGGTCACAGGCAGCACCGTGCCCGGATTGATATTGATCGTCATAGGGGCCGTGCTGCTGACCCAGCGCACCAGCGTCGGGCCGCGCGTCGTCCAAACTGCCAGCGACACGGTCTCGTTGATTTCGTCGCGCAGCGCCTCCATGACCGGTTCGGCGGCCGCAACGACGTCCAGCCTGCGGATCGCCGCCAGCCCGAGATGCAGCGCGAACGGCCCGAGGTCATAGCGGGCCGTCGCGGCATCCTGGCTGATCAGGCCCGCAGCGATATATCCGGCGAGATAGCGATGTGCCTTGGCGGCTGGCATCCCGGCCCGGCGCGCAAGCTCGGCAAGGGGCAGGGGGCCCGTCACCTCGCTCAGCGCCTGCAGCAGCGGCGTTCCAACGACCACGGAGCGCACGCTCTGCCGTTCGCTGGCGGCCTCCTGCTCCGCCGCGGCGGATTTCCTTTGACTTCCTGGAAAGGCTGCTTCTATTTTCATAATCAAATTCTACAATACGTAATGGGAGGAGGGAAGTTGGTTCATTCAGCTTCCGCACCGGGCCGCTACCGCCTCGGAGTCGACATCGGCGGCACCTTCACGGATCTCAGCCTGATAGACGACGAGACGCAGTCGATCACCACGCACAAGGTCCAGAGCACGCCGAAATCGCCGTCCCGTGCCGTCTCGCGCGGCATCGTCGAGGTGATGCGGCGGGTCGGAGCGTCTCCGGCCGATATCGGCAGCTTCGTCCACGGCACGACGATCGCGCTCAACGCCGTGCTGGAACGTCGAGGCTCCGAGGTCGCCCTGCTCGTCTCGGACGGCACGCGCGACATCCTCGAACTAGGGCGCCAGCGCAAGAGCGACCTCTTCAACCTGCGTGCGGTGATGCCGGCGCCGCTGGTCCCGCGCCGGCGCGTCTTCGAGATCGCCGGGCGCATGGCGGCCGACGGCCAGCCGATGATCCCTCTCGACGAAGAGGCGGTGGAGCGTGCCGTCGCCGCGCTTCCGCCGGAGGTCGAGAGCGTGGCCCTGTGCTTCATGAACGCCTATCTCGACGACGGCCAGGAGCGGCAGGCGGCCGCGGCGGCGGCAAGGACGCGGCCGGGCCTGCATGTCTCGCGTTCGACGCAGCTCTGGCCGGAAATCCGGGAATATGAGCGGGCAACGGTCGCGACGCTCAACGCCTATGTGCAGCCGATCATGCGCCGCTATGTCGACGAACTCGAACGGGAGACGGCCGAAATCGGCCTTGCCACGCGTCTTTACATCACCCGCTCCAACGGCGGCATCATGTCCGCCTCCAGCGCGCGTGAGCAGCCCGTCCACACCATGCTCTCCGGCCCGGCATCGGGGGTCGTGGGCGCAGCCTACATCGCCTCGCGCAGCGGCGTGA
>WPCJ01297329.1_pt1 | contig 42413 bp, 27 predicted proteins | sample 5399831 | NCBI WGS metagenome assembly WPCJ01 (sample SAMN12869470, study PRJNA574797) | sludge metagenome | isolation source: wastewater treatment of pH10 | place: China:Beijing | collected 2019-05-20
CCCTTCCTACTGGCAATATTCCTAAAAAAAACGGCACCCCGGATACACAAGAAAGTACAATCGGCACAGATAGTCTCTTTCTACCTCTGGGCAGCGGCACTTACCATTGTGATCGGCAACATCACCTATTACGTACGCATGCAAGGTAATGACCATTACCTTATTGAGATTATTATCGGCACCGTTTCACTGGTGATCTGCCTTCTACAGTTTTATTTTGGAAGAAAAATCGGCCGTCGTTTCGGACAAACCGTAGCCGGAGGCCAAAGTCTGGGACAGAAAAACACTGTACTTGCCATCTGGCTCACCCAGACTTACCTGAACCCGCTCGCCACACTCGGCCCGGGAATGTATGTAATATGGCAAAACCTGGTTAATTCCTGGCAGATATGGAGGGAGAAACGGAAAAATTAATGTAATGCACTTGCCAATTCGATGATGTGATGATTGATAATGTGGAAAGGTGCCTGGGTGGTTAAGTGCCTACGTAAGAAAATGAGATTAAAATTGGTAATTGGTAATTGATAATTAGTAATTTTAATTTACTATCTTTATCGCCATAATAAATGAGTATCTAACAAACTCTAAACTTAATTTATCATGCAAAAATTCATTGCTATCGCACTTCTGGCAATATTTGTTTTTCCTCTTCAAATGAACGCACAAGAGGAAGAGAAAGGAGGTGAATTCTCTATCGACATCAATCTCCGACCCAGATTCGAATACCGTAACGGATATTCCTATCCCCGTCTGGAAACCGACAAACCATCGGCATTTATCTCCAATCGTGCACGTATAGGAGCCAACTTCGACAATGGATTTCTCTCCGCCCGGGTAGCTGCCCAGGATATCTCCGTCTGGGGACAGAAGCGTCAAAACGATAACGACGGTGCACGTACTACCATGCATGAAGCATGGGCACAAATGCGACACGACGGGTTCTTTGCCAAAATAGGGCGCCAGTCGCTCAGTTATGACGATGGACGTATCTTGTCGGAATCCAGCTGGACACCTACCGGCATCTGGCATGATGCAGTAAAATTGGGTTATGAGAATCCGATGAATACAATACATCTGGCATTAGCTTATAATCAGTCACGTGAAAAAACCAACGAGGGCACTTTCTATGAACCTGTAGGACAACCCTATCAGAATATGCAAATGGCCTGGTACCAATACCGGAACCCAACCGGATTTACCGCGTCAGCCCTCTTTATCAATCTCGGTTTTGAAACAGGTGATCCTGCTACCGGAAACGAACCGGCAAACAGCAAGAAAGTGTACATGCAGACTATGGGTACCAATATCGGTTACAAAAACAATATCTGGAATGTCATGGGAACATTCTATTACCAGGCAGGGACTAACAGTAATGACGAAAAGGTGAATGCTTATATGCTGGCCCTGAGAGGGCGCTACGCGTTCAAACCCCAGCTTTCCCTCTACGGTGGAACAGAATTTCACCCTGGACAGGATCCGGATTCTGAGAAAGTGACCAGGATGGATTTGTTATATCGCTCCAACCACTCGTTTATGGGATCCATGGACTATTTCAGGGGATACGATTATTATGGCGTGTGGGATAAATACATCGGCCTGAACTGGAATCCATGGAAGAAACTGGGCCTGGACCTGAGGTATCATCACTTCTCTTCCCAACAACCGATTGATGTGGATGGAACAAATAAGAAAGTGTTAGGCTCAGAAATAGATTTCACCTTCACCTATCCCATCCGCAAGCATATCATGCTCGAAGGAGGTTATTCCTTTATGCTCGCCACCGACGCCATGCCTATCGCAAAAGACCGCCCCGGCAACCCCGATTCATGGCAGGATTGGGCCTATGTGAGCCTAACCATCAATCCCACTATTTTTAAAAACCGGTTTTAAGAAATAAATTTAAAGATCCATTATTACCCGAAATAGAATTTCTCTCGGACGAATAGCTATTTGGGATGTATAGAGGGACAACGGATGATACACGGTATAACTGTAATCACGATGATTCAATAAATTATTCAGTTGGAGCTGTAATGTCATTCGGGGAAGTTTGTAAGTAGCCATCAAATCCACAAAAAAGAGATTTACAGCCTGATCCGGAGTTATTTCATTACGAAAATATTCTGCCGAAGCAGACAGGTCGAATCGTCGCTGCATATAATAGAAAGATCCCTTGTGGCTCATATTCCACAGGCCGCTTAATGACGCTATTTGCCCCGATTTGTCAGGATTGTCCCCGAAAGAGGACCATTGCCGCCGTAGTTCTCCGTTATATGTTACTTCTATCCGTTGGGTTGGAGATACACTGAAAGAAGGTTTTACCATAAGTGTCCGGAAAGAGAAAGGCATCCACCTGCCTTCCCTGATTTGTGCAGATTGATTGTACCAATAGGATACTTCTGCCGACACCTTGGTATTGATATCGAAAAATCCTTTCGAGATAACAGTATTGGCGCCGTATGAAGATTCATGGTGAGGTACATAACGGCGATTCAATCGGAATATATTATCCCTGACGCTCTGCTCCAGGGTATGGTTTACCCGGCTACGCGATACCGTCAGATCGACAGTTACAAAAAACTCCTGCAATGTATTTTTATACTCCGTCCGTAATGTATAAAGTTGCTTGTCGGTAACCGGTATACCCATTTCATTTTCCATTGTGGTTCGATAATCAGTAAAATAGGGTTTCAAGTAAAATGCCGTGATATCATTGAGTTCTTTTCCGTATCGAGCCGATAAACGGGCATTCCATGCGTAATTTATTTTGTAGTCTGTCCTGAAAGTAAGTCCGGGCAGATATAACACCTCCTTATCCCCCGGGAACAGCACTGCCTGCAAAGGTGCCGACATCCTGAACGTAAGTGATTTGAACAGATACTCATAGGCAGGGGTCACCCACAGGCGATGATGATTCTTCAGATTGTTCAAATCGACAGAGGCTCCGGCGGTATAATGTTGTCTGACCTCTGTCCGGCGAATGATCCATCCCGATTCTGCACGGGCATACAATCCTTCCAACAGCATAGGCTGGTCGTGACCGTTCGATTGCGCCTGCCGATCATAACCATTAAATTTCAACTGCTGCCAACGACGCCAGTAACCTAAAACCGACCTCATCTGCCATATATCCTTATTGGCCAACGTACGGGTAACACTAAGATTATCCTGCAGGGTAAGCGATTCCTCCCTTTGGTATTGAGAAACATGGTAACTACCGCCAATCCCCGCATTACTCCGATTCTCTTCAAATTGGAAATCGAGTTTATTGCGCAAATAATGGGTTACAGCATTTTCCTCATAATCAGCTGACAGATTCAATTGCCTGCCTTCCTGATAACTGCTCTTGTTTTCTTCAATCGCCAGTGTATCATTCGAATTAAAATAAGATGTAACCGAATTTATTTCCTGTTTAATATGATCCTGCATATAAAAGGCATTCATTTTCAACCGCGAATCCTCGCCTAAACGGTACAAACGATTGGCTGTAGTAAGTGCAGCATCATCAAAAAGCCACCGGTTTTCCTTCAAAGGTGCTGAAATAGTACCGGAGTGCAACAAACGGTAATCAGGCAATCCGGGCATATCATCGATCCCTTTGTCTCCTTCTTTAGTGATACCGTTTCCGGTATTGGATAACTTCAACGCATAAAGGGACTGGCTTTTCCGGGCAATCTGTAAAGCATTCGCTTCTGCCTCATACAAAAAACCTTCACTTGAAAATCCTGCCGACACCTTGGGTTTGAAAGTCCATTTATCTTTGAAATTGTCCTTGAGTTTGATGTTAATATCGGCAATATCTGTTGGTATTATCCCTGCCAGCGATTTAATTCGTTGATGGTTATCCAGTACCTCCACCTCTTTTACCGACTGTGCGGAAAGATTCCGGCTTACACTCTTGTAGCGACTATCCATCAAATCCAGTCCCTCTACATACATTGTCCCGATATCTTTCCCCCTGTACTGGATCTTTCCGTCGTCATCCACCTGAATACCGGGTAGGCGCTTCATCAGGTCTTCGACCGTTTTATCATTTTCTCTCAAGAATTTCGAGGCATCATAACGTATCGTATCACTCCGTCCCCATATCCTACCCGGACGAATGGTGACCTCTTTTAACCGGATAGGCGAAGGTACCAGTCTTACAGTAAAGTTTGACCGGCCTCCTATCCTCTCCGAAAAAGACGTATAACCCATCGAGGAAACCGAGAGTATAAGTGTATCAGCAGGAACATTGAGAGGAATTAGGAATTCTCCTTTTTCATTACTGGTGGTAAACGCCACTGTACGATCGCCCCTTAGTACCACCACATTTGCCGCATCCAGTAATTGTCCGGTTGCTGCATCGTTGACCGTACCGGAAAGTGTCCGTTGGGCGTTCCCCCGAAAAGAACTAAAAAATACCCACAAGATAATGAGACATAGTATCTGTCTATACATGAGATTGATAGAGATTGATGGGGCTAAGTAAATTCTTAACTTCCTAATTTCAACTTCTAATTTCTATTTTACAACGTCTTTATTCTCTACTCTACAAATCAATTGATTTCCATCGGATTATAGGGATTGCTCATTTTTCTGATTTCATTCCCCATATTATCTTTCACGGTAATTGTCACATTGGGTGCATTTACTTTAATATATCCTTGAGGGTCGGCATTATAACGTTCATGCAACTTGTTCAACTCTTTTCGTGACACTTTCCTGCGTATAGTTTCCGGCATCTCAATAAAAGAAGTAGTCCGGCTCTGTTCAATACCTGTAGCTATAAACCGGTAATGTTTTTGCGAGTCTTCCGCTTTCAGGATAAGACCGGGCAGCCCATGCAGTTTCCAGGGGCCGTCGTTACGAGGAATTTCAGTAGTGAACCATACTTCATATTCCCGCCCGTAAAGATGGGCTGCCGCCTTTTGGCAAGTATATCCGCATACAGTAGCAGTGTCGGGATGGATAGTCCAATCAATTTTCGGCATCGGTTCTTCCACAACAAAGTTATCCGTCGCTATCCGGTCGAGTAATGTCAGTTGACCTTTAGGATAATTCTTATAGATGCGGTGAGTAATCACGCCGAAACCATACTGTTGCAAATGTTCGTTAATAATTTGTTGTGATGCCCTGGATTGCACATCTGCCCGCAACACAGAATCGGCAATAAAAGAAGTATAAGAATAATATTCCGATATATTTTCTCCCACACGCAGCATCATTGTCTCTTTCGTAAGATTCTCGGGATGATCAGGGTTTTCTACAATGGAGACATCATACTGCACTGTAAAAACAGGTGAATCGACTACGATCAGTTTACTGTATGAGTTGAGATCAGGAATCGTGATACGCTGGGCTGAGACTGACAATCCTAATAAAAATAATCCTACAGGAAATAGTATTTTCTTCATATTATATCTTTTTAATCATTATCTGTCCGGCAAAAATAGCAGTTCATCAGCATCAACTGACTGTTTTGATATTACTGAAATATTACTGATGTAAAAATCGTAGGGTCAAAACCATTCTATCTTCGTGTTAAGCGGTATATTTGTTTCGGATTCAGGATATACAACACTATGAAATCAGGCAAAATAAAATTAATCTGGTCATTAAGTATTACCGCCGCATTGTTGGTGATCCTTTTACAAGGATACTGGCTATACAACCAATACCGGTTTACACTCGAAAAAAAGGCGAATGAGACAACAGAGCAAATTTTGCTGGCATGGAATGATTACAAGACATGGCAAAAAGCAAAATTGAAGAGTCAGCGCGAAAACCTGCAGTCCTATAATACGAATCTTAACCAAAATACCACTACCTTTTATGTTTCCGAAATGAAAGAGAGCATTACGGACTGGACTATTTCCATCCATACAATAAAAGCTACCGGCGAACCGGTAACACGACTTTCAAAGAAGAGCATTGATAAACCGGAAGAAGATGAACAACGCAAAAATCTTCTCAACCAAATAGAAGAAAACCTATTCCTGGCGCAGACAACAAACACGGTACAAAAAGACTCCATAAAAGGGTGGGAAGAGGAAGAGTTGCAAACCGATTCTACTCTCGTGAATACATTCCGTTTCAGAACTTCAGAAAATCAAAACCTGGTATACGATGCCGTAGACCTGTTCCTTGTCGATATAAACTCTCCATTTAAAATAAGTAATGTGGACAGTATCGTACAACTAAAAACAGGTAACCTACCCAGCCGGATCGATACGTTATCATTGCCGACTGACTCTGTCTTATGGCAACCGAAAACAATGAAACAGTTGTCCATTGCAAATCCTTCCGTTACCGTGGAAATCCCCTATAATATACTGAAAAGAAAAGTAGCCATAATAATCGTACCCGTGGCTCCCGCCCATATAATCAAAGCAATGGCGGTACAGATCATCATAAGCATCATATTGGTTTTAGTGCTTATCGTCTGCCTGCTGCTCCAAGTACAGACCATCACCCGGCAACAACGGATCAATAAATTGAGGCAGAATTTTGTCAATACGACCATTCATGAATTGAAACGACCGGTACAGACACTCAAAACCATTGTTTCATACCTGCAACAATCTTCTCCGGAAGAATCGGAAATGCTGAACAATGCCCGTATCGAAACCGATAACTTTACCTCATATTTGCAGAAGCTAAGGGACGTAAACCAGGTTGAAACAATTGCCGGAAGCCTCCACCTTTCATATTTTGATTTCACTGTTGTACTTACCGGTTGTATTGAAAACGTACAAAAAAATGCGGGAAAACAGCTCCACATCGAAACCAATTTTCCCGGTACTCCTCTCCCTATTACTGCTGATAAAATGATAATGAACAATATTGTGATCAATCTGCTGGAAAATGCGATAAAATATTCGGGAGAGGAGCCGGTTATCCGGGTAAATGCCGGAATTGATGACAATGGACTGTCTTTCAGCATATCGGACAATGGGATTGGTATTCCGGCCTCGGAACAAAGCCATATCTTCGAACCCTTTTTCCGTTCAAAAAATGACTACGTGGCATCGCTGCCGGGTATGGGACTCGGGCTGAGCTATGTAAAAATGGCGGTGGAAGCCCATCGGGGAACTGTAGATGTCCTGTCCAAACCCAATTATGGCACTACCATAACCGTTAAAATTCCCCAGCAATGAAACCATCCCTGAAAATACTTTTTGCCGACGACGATATCAAATATGCGCTTTTGTTGAAAGATTTCCTCACGCACAACGGTTACAACGTCACCTATGCAGGGAACGGACGCATTGCCCTGGATCTTTTCAATGAGGTAAAACCCGGTTTGGTGCTTCTGGATGTGAATATGCCTGAGATGAATGGCTTTGACGTTGCGAGAGAGATTCGGGCGAAAGACAACAAGGTTCTTATCTTTTTCCTGACCGACCGAAGCGATAAAAACGACAGGTTAAAAGGGTTTCAACTGAAAGGGAACGACTATCTCGCCAAGCCGTTTTATCCGGAAGAACTATTGGCACGGATAGAAGAGCGTTTGGGTAATGCATCCGAAACGAATCAAAAAATTTACAAAATTGGGAATATCTCATTCCACTATACCACTAACGAACTGATTACCGGAAATACCAAAACCATCATCACATCCCGGCAGGCCGATATATTGCGCCTCCTGGCAGAAAACATCAATGAGACGGTAAGCCGGGAACTCCTTCTCAACAAGGTCTGGGGTACCGATAATTACACCAATTCGCTTGCGTTAAATGTGCAGATAACATATCTGCGACGTGCTTTGCAATCCGACAAATCACTGAAAATTGTATCGGTAGTGCGAAAAGGATATATGTTGTCGGTAGGATAATGTTATTTGCAGGATGATTACCGGTTTCTCCGCTCCAATTTGATTGTTTGCCCACAATATTGTGCCACGATTTCCCTATGTGTAATAAATATCAGGGTTTTATCCTTGGTTTGTGAAATAAGACGCTCCATAAGCAGACGTTCAGTTTCCTTATCCAGTGAAGAACTGAATTCGTCCAGCAACAGGATATTCCCCGGTCGAAGTAATCCGCGTGCTATGCAGATACGCTGCGCCTGGCCTTCACTTAACCCCGCTCCCCGCTCTCCGCAAAGGGTATCCAATCCATCGGGCAAGTCATATACGAAATCGGCTACTGCTGTCATCAATACTTTGCGGAGCTCCTGGTCTGCAGCATTCGGATTACCCAACAGCAGATTATCACGTATCGTTCCACTAAGCAAAGTGTTTCCCTGCGGGACATATATCAGATTACACCGTGTAAGCGGACTTGCTTCCAGTTCCTGTGTGGAATTATATAAATAAACCTTTCCTTCACGGGGTTGCAGTAAGGCCAGCATCAGGCGGATGAGGGTACTTTTACCTACCCCCGTTTCACCCACGATTGCCGTACGGCTCCCGGGAGTAAAGTCACACGATAGATGTTCTATTATTTGTCGGTTACCATCGGGATAAGCAAATGAAATATTTTCGAGACGTACCCCAACCTGTCCATGAAGCATCTGTTGTTCACCTTGCATTTCAGTGGTCAGGTCATCCAGTTCGTTGAGTCTTTCGGCAGAGGTAATCGTATGTACCAAAGAAGGTATGTACTGGCTGAGTTCAACCAGAGGACGCTGAATCTGCCCGACCAATTGTAAAAAGGCGGTCATCATACCAAATGTGATAGCTCCTTCATAGATTCCTCTTATCCCCCAGAGGAAGGCAATGAGGTAACCGGCAGCAAATCCGGCCATAATCAATGTACGTGAAAAGACGGTGAAATTCGTGCGCTTTATCACACGGTTATACAATATGGATTGGATGGAATTTAGCTTAGCAGTTACCGGTATGTTCTGTCCAAGTGTTTGAATCAGCACCTTATATTGCAGTTTCTCCTGTATATGGGATTGTACCCGGCTATCCAGATTACGTATCTCCTCTGTAAACCGACGCATCCGTTTTACATATATCTTGCTCAATATCAAAAAGACCGGCATAATAAAAATAAGTGTCCATGCCAACTGTGCATTGAGTTTAGCCAGGAAAAGGAAGGCGGCCAGAAACTGGAAAGAGGTTACAATTACTGCAGGCAACGATTTACAAATACCTTCGGCAACTACACGCACATCTTCTTCAATACGGTTGACAGCATCACCACTATGAAAACTCTCCTTCCCATTCCAGATACTATCCATCAGGCGGGAAAAAAGTTTATACCGCCATCTGTTTTTAAAATATATATCGTTCTCTGCTTCCAGGCGATTTTTCAATGCCGACAGGATAATTTGGCCAACCATAGTGGCTATCAGCAACACAATATAGTGGACCATATTACCCTCTATGGAGCGGGTAGCAATATCGATCAGTTGTTTGGATATCCATACAAAGAATAATCCGGCACAAACATTTAGCATGCCAGCCAGGCTAATTAGTAGAATACGAAAACGTATCCCACTCAAATATCTCCCGATTTGACGTATACTATTGATTGGCACGGTTCAACCTTTATTTAAATTTATCATTCACTATCTGTTGTATCCCAATGACCAAATAATAGAGATAGTAAAGTCCCACATTTCCACCAATTGTAGAAAATAAACACAGCGCTCTCCGGTTTTTCATCCTGAAATTGTGAAATTTACCAGATAGATAACCGGGAGGACGTGTTTGCCATTTCGGATCATAACGCCCAAAATTACCGGATAATAGGATATCTTTCAATATTACTTTTTGAGAGACATCCCTGAATTTATCCGTATAGAAAGGGAATTTTTCTTTTGCAAGCCCCAGTTGATGTACAGCTATACAACCAAAGATTTGCCATACACGCAAGAACCGGAAAGCTTCGAGGTCTTTCATCAGCTCCTGACGGTCTATTTGGTCATGGAATTTATGAAGATAGATTGCCCAGTCACTCAATTGGCGGCATCCTATTCCATCCGAAATAAAATGATGGAAAGCATGATAAAAGACATATAATGCATCAAAATTTGCCGGCGGAAGCAATACCTCTGTATTATTCAGCTTCCAGACCTTTAATCTATTCCCATGTAAATGGTATTGTGTCCATCGCTGAAATATTTTATTTTTGAATGGGTCAGGAAGTCTTTCTACGATACGATGAAATTCAATTTCCACACCCTTATAGTCGAAATGAAAATGTTTATGGCTTTCTAATGTGTTACCTGATACAATCCCCTTTTCAACAACCAAACCGCAAGCTTTTTTGTAGTCTTTCTTTCCAATATAAAGATCTATATCGCCACACTGGCGACGGGCGGGATTCGGATAATTCTGCGCTAGTCCCTGCCCTTTGAGTAATATGGGATGGATGCCTTCAGCCTGTAATAAAGCTATTATCCGGATCAATCGGTCATTCAGCAGTTCATGGCTTTGTTCTATTCGGATAACTGTCTGATAGAGTTGACGCATGGTTGCAGCAGGAGGTTGCATATCTTCCGGCAAATTGGATATACCATCGAAAATAATACCGCTGACAGTTTGCATGGCAGCTATTTTCATAATTGCACGCCAATCTGTATCACCTGAAAAAAGAGATCTCTCAACCGGACTTTCCCATAGTCCCGATCGTAGCAAAGCGAAAAATTGTTGCTCTGTGCGGCTCATTCTTCTACAATCCCTGCGTCAATCCAACTCCTTGCAATATCGTTAGCATCGGTCAATGCCTGACCGGCAGGTATGCCATATTTCGACACCAATAAATCGGCCAGGGTCTTTTCATCAAAATCCTTTTCCTCGACTTTCTGCCACAAATAAGCAGCAGAACTGTTAAGCGAAATCAATTTATTAAAATCTATTTGTGCCAGTCCTTCACCGGCTACAATGTATTCCTTGCCTACGGTGCGAAGTTTAAAACCTTGTTTTATCCTCATACAGTTGTTTTACACTTTAGTTTTATGATGGAACATCCCTATAACATTGGGTTACCTGCTATATAGTTCGCCTATATATGGCTAACAGATATCTCCTTACCGGCAAAAGCTTTCTCCACAGGAGAGCTTTTCTATACTCTCTTCTGCTGTGGCAATCAACCGGTTTTCCCTTATGGATAATAGTTATTGCCAGACCACAAATATTTTCTTTATGGCACCTCTCCACTCCGGAAACATTACCATCTCCCATCAGGATTACCTGTTCATTATCCATCTTCAGGATACGGTGCAGGACAAATTGCTTTGAACCAATTTCCGCCAGCACTATATCCCCTATATTATATACCTCCCTTTTTTCCAGCACTACACTATCCCTGCCTCCTACAATAAAAGGGAGCATACTGTTTCCTTTAGCCCTGATAGTAATCTGTTTGCCTTCCGAGAGCATCTTAGCCACTTCGGGGAGCATTACTTCATTGGGTAGTGTGACACTCCTCATTACGCTCCTTTTATTGTAGTAGCCGACAATTCTGCCGCAGCCTTATCGGGCAGGCAATACAGCCGATAGCAGGGCACCGTGCTCACCAGTTTTTCCACCGTACGGTGTACTCCCGATGCAATCTCCTCTTCCCAACGCATACTCGAACAGGCCGGAAACACTATCGCATAAGCCTGTAACAAAGATAATGCTTTAATTTGATTCTGTGGTGCCTGTTCCAACTTTACAATCCCTTTCAGTAAAGCCTTTTCATTGCGGTAACAGGGAGTCTTGCCACTCCACGGCGTACCATAAACAATAGGGTTCCCATCAATAATCCGTACCACCGGATTGTCGTCGTTCAACAGTTCACTTCCCTCTACATAATCCAGCCACAACCGGCTATGGGTACTCTTTCCGGTACCGCTTTTACCCAAAAATATAAATCCATCAGCCCCATTTTTAATAACTGACGCGTGCATCATCAGTGTATCAAGGTTGGCTGTGGAAAAAGCATAGAGCAACATTAAGCAGTTATTGAGACAGAAAAAACGGTGCTTATCGCCGGCAGGAAGTTTCACCTGTGCCACCCGAAAAACAGCATCGGTATCCATCGTGCAATAGTCTCGGCTTCCCGGATAGGCAATCCGAAAACGAAAAGATCCGTTATCGGGCTTGAATACGCCAATGAAAGCTATGTCGTTATCAAACTGCCCCACTTGTTTGTAATCGAGTTCATCGGAAAGATTGTCCATAATGGAGAGAGAAAAGAGGCAATCACCGGTCTCCTTAGACACACGAAAAGGAGCGTAATTGGTTAGACTATCCTCCTCTAAAGATTCATTAGAAAAAGATAGCCGGAAACGATGCCCGGCTACCTGATAGAAAAAATTGTTCTTCAAAATAATGAATATCTATATATTTCTTAAGGGAGATCAGGTTTTCCCAGATCGAAAAAGTAACTCCTACCTGCTTTAAAAGAAATTGGGCCTTCTCTGTCTATAGTCTTATAGATATAATTTGCCTGTGTAGAAGTGATTATTTCTTCATCGTAAAAACTAGTTACAAATGTAAATGTTTTACTCGCTAAGTCTCCTGTAGGCAGAATAGGGATAAACAAATCAAAATCAAGCCCATTCAAGTTCGTTAAAAGATCGTTCGGTATCTGTACACGCGCGACATTTATGGGTCCTGCTGTAGTCAACGAAGTAGCATCGAGGTCTTCTAGAAAACCATCAATAGGATTAAAGATGCTCTCAAACCCCAGTGGCTCTTCAGGTAAACTGGGATCTCTCACACCCATGCTCAGTCTGTAAAGTCTAGCTAATTCAGGTGCATCAGGACTTTCTACATGTACTCGAATCACAGAGGTAAGGTGTTTAAAAGAGAGATCTACCGCATTAGATCCTCCACTCTCTATCGACACATTCTCCGCCATTGCTTTCATAAACATATATTGGCCCGCATGTTTAGAAGACTCATCAAGTATGGATATATATCCATTAGTAGCATAGGCACCCCGCAGCGAAACACTCCATTTCCCACTACTATTTTTCGTCCAACCTTCGGCAGGATATAAACTATAGACAGTATAATTCCCTTCAGGCACTGTACCATCACCTTCTACAATCTCAAAGTCGGACGTATTCAACTTATCGATCTCTTTACCATCCACATCCGTAGGGACAACTGCTCGATAAATTAATTCTATTGGTTCCGATTCAGGGTTTGCATTATCAACAAATAACACTTTTACACGGTCGCCGTTATGCCAATAAAATCTCTCACCATTTGCAACAAAGTCTTCATAATCCTCTATAACTCCAGCTCTAATACCACTTTCAGGATTGTTCTCGGTGAATTTTCCAAAAGTTCCTAGTATTGTTGGCGTATATCCCTTCACCCCTGGCTCTAACGGGGTAATATCTTCATTGTCACACGAAATAATTAGGAATAGTGTGAAGATTCCGATTAGATAAAATATTTTCTTCATTTCAGTTTTTTTGATCATTATAAATTCATTATCCTTTTTACTGCAATAAATCTGTAAACAACTAGAATACAAACTTATTACCAATCGGGTTCAAAGTCACTTCCGCTCGCAACCAGTACAGGTTGCTCCATTTCCATTTCAATCACTTCGATTGCGGGCTTTTCATAAGCCACTTCCACTTCATTTTGTGGATTGTTCTGAACTTGATTTTCTTTCATTGTCTTTTTTTTATTAGTTAAACATTACTTACTATCTGTCAATTTTATTTGCTGTGAAACAAGATACTGCCACAGGAAGCATCTGCGACGTATGCGATTAGAACAAAAAGAACTCCGATTAGTTCACAAAAATAAACAAATAAATTGAATAAAAAAGACAAATATATAAAAAAAAGTACACCTCAAAGTAAAATCATGAAATATTTCCCCATCAGGTCGTTTTTCCCAGTATCTTATCCATAACCCAATTGGCACGGGTAGCCGAAATGCCGGTGCTGAAAGGCTCTACCCCACGGCCGTTCAGGTAGTTGACAATACTTTCGACAAGATAATACTGGATATTCTCCGGATTATCTTCACGAAACTCCTGTATGCCTGCGGCTGTATCCAGGAGAATGGGCGTAAAATCGAAAGTGGCGAAGGTAAGCCTCCCTTTTGTGCCGGTTATATCAATCAGGTCGGTACGGCTGTTTTCAGGTGCAACAAAACTCCAGCTTCCGCTGCCCGTCACGCCAGACTTGAAGCGGAAAGCAGTGGTCAGACTGTCTTCTACCTCATATAACCCTGCCACATTATTAGTAAAGCCGTATACATCCGTAATCTCTCCAAAGAGATAATCGAGCAGATCAAGTTGATGGGATGCCAGATCGTAAAAATACCCTGCACCGGCAATATCTTTTTTCACCCGCCATGGCAGGGTTTCCCGGTTGTAATCTTCCTTATAAGGAGGAATGGCGAAACGTATCTGTACTGTAGAAATACTCCCCAGGAATCCCTCTTCGATCAATTGTTTCACTCTTAGAAAATAGGGTAATGTGCGGCGATAATAAGCTACAAAACAAGGTACACCGGTCTCTCGGGAGACACGGTTTATTTGTAGGCACTCTTCGTATGAAGCGGCCATCGGCTTCTCCACATACACGGGTTTACCGGCCTTCATGGCAGCTACCGCATATTCGACATGTGAACCCGGAGGAGTAGCTACATATACCGCATTTACTGCGGGATCGTTGATCAGGTCGTTGGCATTATCGTACCACTTCCCTATCCCATGCCGACGGGCATAATCTTCCGCTTTCTGGCCATCACGTCGCATCACTGCTACGACATCTGATCCTTCTACCTTTCTGAAAGCAGGGCCGCTTTTTTTTTCGGTGACGGCGCCACAACCGATAAATCCCCAATATATCATAATTTGATGTGCTAATATGACTAATGTGCCAATGTGAATAATATGCTAATGAATCTGGTAATTTGTAATTTGTAATTTGTAATTTATAATTTGTAATTGTCAATTAACCGTTTCCGCCTTTTTACGGGCAAGAATACCCAATACAACAATGGCAGCAAAAGCAATCCCAATATACAGAAATACGGAAGATACACCATCTGTCTGACCATAAGAGTGCATCCCGCTAAGGAAATAGTTTACTCCGAGAAAAGTCATCAGGACGGAGGCGAAAGCAAAAACTGATAGCAGGTTAAAAAGCCACAGATTGTTCCATTTCTTCACCAGGTGTAAATGGGTCACCATGGAATAGACTACCACGGTGATCAGCGCCCAAGTCTCCTTGGGATCCCATCCCCAATACCGGCCCCATGACTCATTCGCCCAGACGGCCCCAAGGAATGTACCGGTAGTCATCAATACTACTCCCACCAACAACGACATATTATTGATGATACTTAACTCCTGAATGCGGGAAGATAAACGCGGACTATCCTTCGTAAAAGCCATTATAGAGAGATTAGTGATACCGAGCAGGAAGCTGATACCGAAAAATCCGTAGGCAGCCACGATCACAGCAACGTGAAACATCAACCAGGGCGACTTCAATACCGGTACCAGTGTATTGATCTGCGGATCCATCCAGTTGAGGGCAGCTACAAACAGGATAACTCCACCAAAAAGCGTGGCAAGTGCACGTGTGAGTGTACTTTTCCGTCCAAAGATAAAGCCGGCCAGTACCGTAGCCCACGACACATAGACCATAGTTTCATAAGAATTACTCCATGGTGCATACCCCGAGATATACCATCTCATCCCCATGCCAAACATGTGACAAAGGAACAACAACATGATACCCACGGTCAGGGCCATAGCCACATAACTCTTCCATCGCTTTTCGCGCAACAATTGCATCAAGGCGATAACAAGCAGTAATCCTCCACAGATAAAATAACCGACTTTCACACGGTTAAAGAGATCCATCTTGTTATAGCGGAACTCCGCCTCCAATTTCTTCGGATGAATCAGAGAGGCTTTATCATTAGCCAACTGGTATGACGCGATCACATCCAAGGCTTGGTCGGCTTTGGACCAGTCACCATTTCCCAGCGCTTGCCTTACTTCCTCAAGGTACTGTTCGAACGACCGGATAATGAAGAGCGAATCCGTTTCTGAAAAAGCGGAAAGATCATCACCCGGTGCATACCAGGTATGGGAAGGATCCTTCGGATCGGGGTAGATCCCAAACAGAGTATGGTTCAATAACTGATAGAGAATACTCACTCGTTCATCGAGTTTGACCAGTTCTTTTTCAGAGAATATTCTCTTGTCCGCCGGTTTATGATAAATCTCCTGCAATTGGGGTAGCAGCCTGTAATTTCCCTGCTGGTCGAAAAGATGATAATAGGGTACATATTCTTCGGGCAGGTTATAACGTCTACTGACTTCTTTATCGGATAAGACGATGAATGGCACCTGCATCCACATCTGCGGCATAGCAAGTATACCCAGCAAAAACTGATCGGAATTGAGATCGCCGAATGTCTGTTCTTTATGTACTTTGCGGAGAATCTCTGAAGAGAAAGTATTCATCGGCATAGTACGTCCCCGGAATTGTACCGGCAACTTACCGAACCGGGCCGCATGCTCCGTCGGTATCCTGTTATGCTGTACCGCGTCGTCTATCAGACCGTCAGGCATTTCCTGTGAATAGCTGTATACAGCTGTCAACACAAAGATCGTAACGAATGCACCTTTCCGGACTTCCTTTAATTGCTGCTGCAACTTACGGAATCGGGAATCAGGCATAAAAAAGATAAGGATAAAACCTGCTACGAGCATGAGATAGCCGGCATATGTCACAGTACGTCCCGCCACATCCCTGTTCACCGAGAGGATGGTACCCATCTCATCCTGATCGTACGATGCCTGAAAAAAACGGTATCCCTTTACGTCTAATACGTTGTTCATAAATACTTTTTCCTCGCGTACCTCTCCGTCGACATGTACCAGCAGATCGCTCTCGTAGGAGGAAGGGCTCTGCGATCCGGGATAACGGATTAACCTGAAATCCTTGAGTTCCAACACAAAAGGCAAAATTTCCGTCTTTACTCCTTTGGAGGTATGCATTACCATCTGGTCAGTTTTCTCACCTTCACGGATATGTACCTGTCCTTCTTTCCCAAACAGGAAAGTGGTCAATGCTCCTAAAAGAATAACCACAAGGGCACAGTGGATCACCACCATGGCCCATTTTTTTCTTTGGATAAAATTACGACTGAAAAGAATCAGTATAAAATTCATCACCAGCAGAAATTGAAGGAACAAAAACAGTGGTGAATAATAGACCAGCATCTTGGCAGCCTGCGCCCCCATCCATTTTTCGATAAAAGTAGCTGTTGCCAAACCAATCGCATAGATCAGCAATAACACGATAGAGGCTTTATACGATGAGAGAAAACGTATTAATTTTTCCATAGTGATTTTTGACAGGGATGTTTATTTTAGTTTATTTAGCAAAAAATGAGTGAGGGATTGATTCCCTTCACTCATTTTTATTTATGCAGCACTATCTATTCGTCATGAAGGATAGTCTCACGCTTCTTCCCACTGTTTACGAAGTAATTCAAGGGCTGCCGGCACTACTATATTACGATCTCCCTGAGCACCGCATTCAAAGCTGACATACTTGTCGTATCCAAGCATCTTGAGCCCTTTAAACCCCTTCACATAGTCATCTGCATCACCATCTTCTCCGGGCATGCTGCGCCGTTTACGGCTGGCCATATGCACGTGTTGCAGGTAATCTCCGGCAGAAAGGAAGGCAGCCATATCGCAAGTCTCTTCCCAGGTCATGTGCCAGAAGTCACCCAAACATTTCACTCCCGGATTATTTATATCACGGCAGATAGAAGCGGCATCAGCCACCTGACGGAGATAGAATGCCTCCTTGCGGTTCAGCGGCTCGAGAATAACAGTCGTGCCATGTTGTTGTGCAAAAGTGCCCATCTCGTCAAACTGCTCACAGAGGAAATCGCGTGTCTCCTGCGTGTGGGGCATCACCGGAACCTGGCTGTTAAAAGCAGGTACAATGATTACACCTACTGATTCGAGTTCACCTGCGGCAATCATCAGTGCTTCCATCGTATCACGGCATTGTTTCCGGATCTTCGGATCGGTAGAGAGGATAAAACCATCAAAACCGGCACAGACGGCACTCACTTTTATATTTCGCCCTTTGAGAGCGTCTTTCATCTCCTGTAATCTCGCAAGCATAGGTTTTCCGTGAGGTTCAAAGCCCACTACACCATGCTTTTCCATGAAATCGAACTTCTCATTCAGGTTGGCTCCGGGAGCGGTTCCCTCCTGAAAAGAGATATTCAGTTTCGCCTTACTCTTAGAGCAAGAGTCTCCCTTTCCGTTTGCCGAAGCAAACGAGGTACATCCGCCTATGGCCACAGCTGCTGAACCGGCAAGGGTTGTTTTTAAAAATCTTCTCCTGTCGAGTGTCATAATCGCAATTTTTTATTTTCCACTTCCCGGTACGGGTACCGTAAATCCGGACATATCCATTTTACCGATATTCAGGTCGGCGGGAGTGTAATCAAGCGGAGCAGCAGTCATGGCATCCCAGGTCACTTGCTGTCCGGTATAGGCTGCTTCACGCCCCATGATTCCAGCCATATTCGACACAGCCGTTTCAGATGCCTGTTCGATTGGTTTGTTACCCCGTATGCAGTTAATCAGATTGACATGCTCCAGGGTATAGGGATCCGTTTGCTGGAAAGTGGCCTTTTCAGCCTCACTATCATATTGCCAGATCACATTGCCGGCAAGATCCTTAATCACATGTCCACCATTGCTCGACCATGATCCTTTCGTTCCCTGGATAAATTCGCTCACGTTGTTGGCACAACCATTGATCTGGCGACACATACTGTGCATATGAATACCGTTCTCCATGGTGAAGTCGATACTGAAATTATCGTACTGGTCACCCGTCACACGACGTTGGCGTGAACCAAAACCGACTGCACTGACAGGTTTCAATCCGGAGAACCAGGTAAATACATCAATATTGTGGACATGCTGCTCCACGATATGGTCTCCCGACAGCCATTTCCAGTTCACCCAGTCGCGTACCATAAACTCGAAATCGTTCCATTGTGGTTGACGGTCGCGATACCACAACTGAGACTGGTTCCAATAAACCGTTCCACCGGTAATTTCACCAATAGCGCCATTCATGATTTGTTTGAATGATTCCACATAGCCGCGCTGATGGTGGCGTTGCGTTCCGGTAACTACGGATAAGTTCTTGGCCTGCGCTTGCCTGGCTGCAGCTACAATAGTACGATATCCTGCCGAGTCTACACAGATCGGTTTTTCCAGAAAACTATGTTTGTTTTTCTCTACCGCATATCTGAAATGTTCAGGACGGAAGAAAGGAGGAGTGCAGTCGATCAGTACGTCGATATCGCTATCGATCACCTGTTTATAGGCATCCAATCCCACAAAGCGTTTATCGGCAGGAATATCGATATTTTTTTCGTCCTTCAGTTTCTCTGCCAGCTTGTCGACCTTGTCCTGGAACACATCACCCAAAGCGACGATAGTCACGCCATTGGCTGCATTCAAGAAGTTCATGGCTGCTCCCGAACCACGTCCACCGCAACCTACAACACCTGCTTTCAGTTCTTTTCCGTCAGTTGCCAGGTCAGGAAGCTCGGGAATATAATAAGTACCAGGCTCTCTCAAAGGTACATTACCTTCTTTTCCTCCACCACTACAGGATGTCAGAAATCCTGCGGAGCCAGTACCGATCACTCCGACTGCACCTGCTACGGCAGAGGCCTTCAGAAAGGATCTTCTGGTTACACTGTTTTCTTTTTTCATTTCTTTGATTTGTTTTAGATTATTGATTTGTTAATTGTAGAATCGTTAATTATCCTTCTTATTTAGGCACCTAATCACTAAAATCAGCTTCACATACTACACGGAACCCGATCCCTTTTATATCGGAATACCACCAGATACTCTTCGGTTGTTGCGGATCCGTCCTCAACCATACATCATGTTGCGTATGGCTACGGCCCGCACTCCGCACATCGGCCGCATCTGAGGAATAGAGTCCTCCACGTACCGCCCATTCTTCACCTTCAGTCACCCGGGGATTATGGGTAACTCCGGACCGCTTGGCATATGCTTGCGGATCATATTTATCGGATGTATACTCCATCACATTCCCCAACATATTCTTTAAACCAAAAGGATTGGGCATTACTTCTGAGGGTGGTTGTGTGCGCCCGTCACTATTTTTGTCATAGATTACATACGAGGTGATACCTTCGGTCTTCGGTTTGAAAACATTACGCATAAACCCCTGATCTGAAAACTCTTTCGGGCTACCGGGGAAGAAGTAAGGTGTTTCAGTTCCTCCTCGGGCTGCATATTCCCATTCAGCCTCGGTAGGAAGACGGTATTTCTTGCCCGTCTTTTCAGATAACCACTGGCAGAATGTTTCGGCAGCATAATGGGTCATTGTAATAGCAGGACGGTCACCTTGTCCCCACCCCTGGTCGGGATAGCCGAATGGAGGCGTAGGACCTGATATGGCGTCTACTCCCATTGCATTCAGGTTGTTCGCATATACCGTTTCAGGAGGAGTACGCCCTTCACTCATCGTTTCTGCGTAGAATGTCCAGTACATATCCCAGGTAGTCTCTACTTCAGCCATAAAGAAAGGGCTCAGGGAGACCTCATGCTGAGGCGATTCGTCCGGATTGCGGAAAGGTTCTTTTTCCGGACTTCCCATCTTGAAAGTACCACCAGGGATTGCGATCATCTCAAACGAAACTGCCGTACCGGGAATCTGCTCTGTATAATTGGCAAAACCGGTGACCACCGCCGGCTCCTTATAAAACAAGCTGGTATCTGCTGCTGCAGCTCCGGTCATGCCGGGAACGCCAACCATCTGCCCATGGGAATAGTTCGGGTTGTAATGCCCTACATCCAAATGGCAACTGATACACTGCAAATCGAGCTTTTCCGCATTCTCCTCATAATAAAGATGTGCCGTAATACCATCATCGCTGATTCCTTGTGGAAAGAGATTTTGGTGACATTTTACACAAGACTCGTTAGGAATATATTTCACAGCATGTTCCAATTCCGATTTTCTGTCCCAGTCGATCTCTGCAGGATCCTTGGTAAGGTATCCCCACAAATCACGCACACCCAGCGATATCTTTGCCGTATAATGCGCCCAAGTGTCGTCTTTAGGCGGAAGATGGCAGTCTACACAGTTGACCATCACTCCACTTGAGTTGTTCACATGGACCGACAACATCCAACTTTCTTCTGCATGAGGATGCACGTGGCACATCATGCAGGATTCATTCGTGGAAAAATAGACTGAAGTCTGGTACAGGGCTGCAACAAAAACAATTCCGATGAATATTCCGATGAGAAGGAAAAAACCTTTCCGTTGATGCAATTTTTTACCTGTTCTCTGTTCCCTCCTGGCACGTTTCGACATTGTAGTTCCTGATAAAAAGTTTTAAATTATAGTTTTTATCTATATATTGCTATTATTTGCCAATAAAAGTACGAAATTTTATTCTATTTAAAAAAATGAATCTATAAAAAGTACTTCTTTGACAAAAATTATCTTTACTCAATCCATTTAAACCATTTTGTATGGTTATCCTTGCTTGCTTCTACCATCGTTTCCACAAATTGCATTCCCCTGACTCCGTCGTAAACGGATGGGAAATCGGTAATGTGCCCATTGGGGACTTCCCCGTTTCTCTTAGCCATTACAGTTAAAGCAAAGTTCCGGTAAATATTGGCAAATGCTTCAATAAAACCTTCCGGATGTCCTGCAGGTGTTCTGGTATTCCATTTGGCAATATCGCTCAGGAATTCGTTATTCCCCATATAGAGTTCTTGTGTGGGTTTATCTCCCCATCTCAGGATCAAACGATTCGGGTCCATCTGCCTCCATTCCAATCCGCCCTTATCTCCATACACACGAATACGGATATTATTGGCTTCGCCAGTAGCGATTTGAGTAGCCATCAGCACACCGGTCACACCGGTCTCCAGACGGAGTAACGAAGCACCATCATCATCCACAGGACGTCCCTCCACATAAGTCTGCAGATCGGCACATACTTCCTGAACTTTGAGTCCCGTCACATATTCGGCAAGGTGCCAGGCATGGGTACCTATATCTCCCATACAACCTGCTTTACCGGTAGTGTTGGGATTTGTTCTCCAGCCGGCGTTATTTCCTCCTTGTAATTCAATACGCTGCGACAGCCATCCCTGTGTATATTCCACATACACTTTTCTGATCCTGCCCAACTCACCGCCGGCAATACGTGCCTTCGCCTCTTTAACGGCAGGATAGCCCGAATAGACATGTGTGAGCGCCAGTACCAGTCCGGTCTCCTCTACCTTTTCCCTTAGCTTCACCGCCTCTTCGAGGGAGAAGGTGATCGGTTTGTCAAGTACCACGTGAATGCCTCTCTCCAGTGCCATCATGGCCGGTTCAAAATGCCATTTGTTGGGGGTTACGATGGTCACAAAATCCATCCGTTCTTCTTCTGGCAGCTCCATTTCACGTTCAAACATTTCTTGGTAGTTGTCATAAATCCGATGATCCGGAAGAAAATATTCCCTTCCCGAACTTCTTGATATTTCCGGATCAGCACTGAAACAACCACAGACCAGTTCGATCAGGTTATCCATAAATGCTGCACGACGGTGTATGGCTCCGATAAAGGCATCGCTCCCACCGCCGACCATGCCCATTTTGAGTTTTCTTTTCATGAAAAAATGGTATTAACTAATAATTAGTAAAAAATAAATCCAAATTTACATCTTTTTATCGAACGGACAAAATAAATATAATCAATCGGATAAAGCCGGAAATCTGTCCTGTCCTGAGATAAGTTGCCACAAGATATAAATCAACTCATAACAGGACAGAACAGTTGAAAAATAATTAGTCCATTCCCGGATTTTGAACCAGATTTGGATTACGACGAATTTCATCCTGATGGATAGGGGCAAAATACATCTTATCCAACCATTTCCGGTTCTCACGACTGGAGAGATCATTTACATAATAGTAGTAATCATATTTCTCTTCATTGTGAATATACGGTTTATAAGATGTCTGACCCGGTTTCAGGATACCTTCTACAATAATCCCCGTCAAAGGTTTATTACCTGCTTCCGGAGCGATCATCCAACGGCGAACATCAAAATAACGATGTTGCTCATAGGCGAATTCTGCACGACGTTGCTGACGCAGGAAATCACGCATATCGGCCTGGGAAAATTGTTTTCCACGGGCAGCCAGGGTAGATCTGGTATCTTTCAACTCAATACGTCCGCGCAAGATATCCAGCCACTTTGCCGCTTCCTCCAATTCATTCAATTCAATACTTGCTTCTGCAGCGATGAGGTACATTTCGGCCAAACGCATATAAACATGCGGTACGGTTTGCCTGAAATACTGTGCATCAACGGAAGTGTCGATCAATTTCTTCTCGTAATAACCTGTCCATGACCCGTTCCAGTCTTCGATAGGTCCCTGACGGGTATCCACACCCCACATCGAGCGGCGGACAACTCCATCACGGTATTCAATTTGCACATCACCGTCGGTCACTTCATATTTACCTGCCTGCAGGGTTCCCAGAGGAGTAGGATCCAACGTGGCGGCATCAGCCGGACGCGGACGTCCCCAGGTATTCCCGTCGGTAGCTACAGTGGCATAAAAACGAGGTTCACGACCATTATAGGGGTTTCCTTTCTGGAATTCTCCGGGTTTAGTCATCCCTTCCGGCATAGTCCCATCCTCGAATTCAAACGCCATTACCAGATCCTGTGTTGGCGTAGTTCCTGCCCAGTTATGATAACCATTCGGCCCATGCCATAATCCCATATTATTCGCAGCTCCAATAGAAGTGTGATAATTACGGACAAACATTTGCTCGCTGTTTTGAATATCTGTCATGATAGCTTTGAATTTCTCAGCCCTTTCAGTATTGATGCCTCCCCTGCAATCGATCAGTTCAAATGGACCATCCTCAATCACTTTAATTGCGGCATCCCTGGCGGCACGATAAGTAGCCATACGATCACCGTCGAATTGATTAACAGCCAAGGTATTTACCGTGCGATCCGCATACAATGGGCTGGCAACATGCAATAAAATACGGGCTTTCAATCCGGTTGCCACGAACTTGGTTACACGTCCCCATTCCCCTGAACCAACGGTTTCAGGAAGATATTCTTCAGCCTTTTCCAGATCGCTTACGATAAATTCCAGACATTCGCGCATGGTATTACGGGGTTTTTTCATCTCTTCTACCTGGTCAAGAGAGAAGTCTTCAGTGACAATAGGTACCCCTCCGAAGCCACGTATCAGTTCATGATACATATGTGCACGCATATAATAGGCTTCACCTTTCATACGATTCAGGTTAAATCCGACCTTTTCCGGCACATTGTCAATGTTATTGATGATAATATTGGCATAACGGATACCTCTGTATCTATTTACCCATCTAAATGGATTGTTATTATTGTCATACCATTGAAGGTTGGTCTGTGAAATAGAAGCAGCTTCAACAACATCTTTTTGCCCGTAATTATGGGTAAAGTAAGCATCGTCAGTCAATCCGTCCAAAGAATGTTCTTGCGCACCCGGATGTATGTTATTGTATAAATCATTTACAAAAGCTTGCGTCAGAGCAGCATCGGTAAAGACCATCTGCTCCGTATAGGAAGTAGAAGGTACGATATCCATAAAGTCCGAACAAGAATTGAGGACAATGGCAAATCCCAAAACGATGGTGGTTATTATTTGTTTTATATTTCTCATAATCTCTTATTTTTAGAATGTTATAGATACACCGGCATTCCATATACGACGCTGTGGATATTCGCGACCCGTATCATTGGCTTCCGGATCCTGCACTTTTACATTGTCTATTGTAAATATATTCGTACCATTTACATATACACGCAAATCCTGGATTCCTGCACTGCGGACAGCCGGAAAATTGAACGTATATCCGATTTCCATATTTTTCAGACGCAGATAGTCGGTTTTGAACTGATAGTAAGTGTTCTTCTGGTCTGTTCCCTGTTTCGCCCAATATTCATTCTCGCGGTTATAAGCACGCGGATGTTCCACCATGGGGTTCTCTTCTGTCCAGCGGTTTTCGTACATAAACTTATAGTAGTTTCCGGCTTCACCGGCTCTTTCACGCCAGATATAAGTAATACCGCCTGTGGCTCCCTGGAACAATGCCCTCAAATCGAAGTTTTTCCAACGAAGCCCGGTAGTAAGACCGAATACAAAGGGTGGCCTGTGGTTTTTGTTGGAACGTACACGGTCATTCGCATCAATTTTCTTATCACCATTTACGTCTACAAATTTGATATCCCCGGTACGTGCATTGGGCCAATGCGGATAGCTGTCCAGTTCTTCCTGTGTATTGAATACACCGTCGGCAATATACCATAACTCAGTATCTACGCGTTTTCCGGTTCTTTTCTGATAATCGGGTATACCGGGTGTTTCATCCCAGAATAACAGTTTATCTTTTGCATAGGTCATATTGAAAGAAACATCATATTCCACTTTACCAGCCCTGTCTGTCCAGGAAATTAATCCTTCTATACCTCTGTTCTCCATTTCACCGATATTTTCTCTTGGAAGGGTAATCCCTGAGATCTGAGGTAATGAAGCGTTTCTGTAAATCAACATATTGGTACGCTTATGGTAGAAAAGGTCGGTCTCAAGGCTTAATCTGTTATCTAAGAACTTGAATTCGAGACCAAGGTCATAGGTTGTCCCTACCTCCCAGGTAATATTGGGATTGGGAGTACGCGTCGGATACAATGTCTTCTGGAATGTTGTTCCAAACATATATTCAGTACCGAAACCATAAGTATTCAGGTATTGAATAGATCTGTCGAGATTTCCATCGGTATCCAACAGGTAATCGCTACCGGTTTGGGAGACAGAACCACGCAGTTTAAAGTAGTTGATGAAACTGAGATTTTCCTTCCAGAAATCTTCCTCTGATGCACGCCAAGCGGCAGATACCCCCGGGAAGAAACCATACCGTTTATCTTTTGGGAAACGGTAAGAACCGTCGTAACGGAATACAAATTCTAACAGGTATTTTTCGAGATAGTTGTAATTCACACGCCCAAAGTAGTTGATACGACTTTCTTTCCAGGAATACCCTTCGGTTTCCATATCGGTTACCGAACCATTATTGATTTCATCCAATGCGTCCGAAATAAAGTATTTACGGGTTGCCCTTACCCTTCGCCATTCGTTACTCTGCGCTTCAACTCCAAGGGTCGCACCAAAATTATGGGCGCCAATAGAATGATCATAGTTGGCTACCAAGTTGGTCATCCAGTCCGTTTGCTCGTCTCTTCTCTCTTCCAACACCGGTTGAGAAACCCCTTTTAATGCAGGAGTCAACTTGTGTTCCGGGTTACCATCCCAGGTATAGAGGGTAAATGGAGTTTCAAAACGACGCCGGTTATTGAAATGTTGGTCATACGACGCAGTCCCTATAAGTGATAACCCTTCGACGCCCGGAACTTTTAAAGTCGCTCTCAATGTATTCTGGATATAATATGCTTTGTGAAGGTCTTTTCCGGTTGCAGGAGTAGCACGTACTACCGGGTTATCTCCGTATTCAATGTCCGGTCCCGGTTCCCCGCTTGGCCAATAGGCAGGCAAGATGGGTTTACTACGTACCATGGAACTGAAGATATCCGTTGCTCCACGTGCCGGATAATTGGTCACCTGCAGTCGATTCACGTTACCATAGGACACATCAAAGTAATCGTTTATTTTCATATCCAGATTGACACGTGTACTGTACTGATCATAGCGATTCGCTGAATTCTTATAGATACCATCTTCCCCGTTAGCAGCCAGGCTGACGAAAAACTTGTACCGGTCGCTTCCCCCGGTTATGCTCACATCATGGCGATACATGGGAGAAACATCTTTAATTGTTTCTCTATACCAGTCTGTGTCGGGATGCCCCCATGGATCTGAACCGTCCTGCCATAATCTCAGATCTTCCTGAGAATAGCGTGGCTCACGTCCGGAATATTTATCAATCTCATTGACCATCGTGGCATACTCAAAAGCATTGGCTAACTCGGGGACACGTGCGGGTTGCGAAAATCCCATATTTCCGGTATAAGTAATTGTGGGCTTTCCTTCTTTCCCCCGTTTGGTGGTAATCAAAATAACCCCATTGGCAGCACGAGAACCATAGATAGCCGCTGAGGCATCCTTCAACACCGACATGGATTCAATTTCATTAGGGTTGATACGATTCAATCCTCCTGCACGTCCGGGTACTCCGTCGACTACAATTAACGGATCTTTAAATCCAAGTGAGTTCGTACCACGGATATGAATGGTAGTTCCGCCGCCTCCGGGTTCATCTGAACGTTGATAACCGATTACCCCCGGCATACGACCCACCATAGCATTGGAAAGGTTAGTAGTGGGAGATACCTTGAGTTCATTACCGGACACACTCGCCACAGAACCTGTTACGGTCACTTTCTTCTGTACACCGTAACCGACGACAACCAGTTCATCGAACATATGTGTCTCTTCTGCCAGGATTTGATCTATAACGGTTTGTGTTCCCACGGTGACTTCAGAGGTAACATATCCGATATACGAAAAAACCAGAACGGAACTCTCTCCAGGCACCTCTAATGAGTATTTACCATCAATATCCGTTACAGTCCCAGTAGTAGCAGCATTTTTTACTACTACATTCACACCGATCAAAGGCTCCCCGTTCACATCGCTTACGGTTCCCCTTACGGTCTTTTGCGCCGATACGGAAGCCGCAAACAACACAAAAAACAGGCACATTAAAATTTTTGATGAATGTTGTTTCAATTTTGTTTTCATTTCATTTACAGTTAATGTTTCATTCATGCTTCAGTGATTTAAATAATTAGAAAGAATTAATTTTCTTAATGACTAATTGATTACATCTTTTCAGGTAGAAAAGGTCTCTGATCTATCTATCCATAGGCAAAAAAATTAATGAAGTTTATACAGATTTACTCTTACTGTTTTCTCTGAACAGTGCAACAAACCCGACCAGGATGACAACAGCCATAATAAAGGGTACGATCCAGACAGATACCCAATTATATGCACCCTGGGCAGTAGTATATTGATGTACTACATTTCCCGCAACCAGTGTTCCAAGATACTTTCCCACACCATAAGTGGCAAAGGCGATCAGTCCCTGTGCCGAATTCCGCAATGATGACGGAGCCTTTTCATCCACGAACAGTTGTCCGGAAACAAAGAAGAAGGTAAAACAGAACCCGTGAAGCGGTAACACCGCATAAATGAATCCGGTTTGCCCCGTATGCGCTCCAAGGGCAAAAAATCCATACATCAGTACCCACGCAACAATAGCGGCAACAATACTCCCTTTGTAACGCAACTTAAGGAAGATAAGAGGGAAAGCAAAGAGGAAGATTACTTCGGCAACCTGCCCCATACTCATGGCAGCAGCGGCATTATTGATCCCTACGTTGACTATGAAAAGATTGGTAAAGGAATCATAGAAAGCAAGTGGAATACAGGTCAGGGCCGAGAATACCAACAGTACCAGAAACGACCGGTCTTTGGTAAGTTTAAAGGCATCGAAGCCGAGTATCTGCCCCACGGTCACCTTTTCAGCACGTTTTTCAGGTGCCTTGTATGGCAGTATGAAAGCATACAAACCGGCCAGAAAAGATATACCGGCGGCGATAAGGAAAGGGGTCGACAACGTTTCCAGGTTCATCGAACTGATCAGTATTCCGGAAACAATCCATCCGAACGATCCGAACAACCGGATACGGGAGAATTCTTTCGACGGTTCAAGCAGGTTGTCAAAAGAGATGGAATTGCACAGCGACATAGTAGGCATGAAACAGATGCTATACAACAACAGTACAGGGAAAAACAATGAAAAGTCATTAATTTGGGTCAACCATACCAATAACATTGCTCCTACTATATTTAAAAATGCCAGGACCCTGTTGGCGGAGAAGAACCGGTCAGCAATCATCCCCACGATTACAGGGGATATAATGGCTGCTATGGCAGCGGTACTATATGCCAATCCGATCTGAACTCCCGTAAAATGAAGTGTTTGTCCCAAATAAGTACCCATGGTTACATACCATGACCCCTGAATAAAGAACTGAAAGAACATCATCAGGGATAATTGTGTTTTCTTGTTTCCGTTTCTCATAATTAAATTCATTATCATTAATTTGTTTGTCAGATTAGAGTAAAGTTTCTTTTGACTTGATCGTTCCTAAAAGACAAAACACTCCTAAGCAGCACATTTGCATAGCTACGGCTGCTTGTAGAATATTTTTTCGTATAAGGCATAAAAGGGTTCGGCAAATATTAACAAAATATTTGCCGTCAGGAAGAAAAGAAAAAGAGGCTGAAAAAAAGAGGCTGGAGTTACATATTAAGGAATTACCCCCCCCCCCGTTAACTTTAATTAACAAAAAAGAAAGGGTTAAATGTATGCTCGTTCTTCTCATCGAATAAGACTTTATCATTACGGTATTAAAACTTTTCCCCTTTTAAATGGGTATAAAATACACTTATTCCGCAAAGAAAATAAAAAAAATTAAACAATAAAAACATATAGATAAAATTTATCTATATAAATTAATTGTAAATAACATAACCAGAATATTGCCGGCAACCACAAAGCCACTCCGAATGTATTCACCTTCTTTACCTGAAGGATCATAAGCAAACCGACAACCATTCGACCCGATACGGATATACCGTCAAATGAATTATAACCGCTGTTTTTCAGCAAAATAATACAGAATACAGGGAATGCACAACGATTGATAAAGATTCGTTTTCCGGAAAACACGGGATGTCTTCCGGATCGGGACAATACAGATCAACTACCCGATCCACCTGGAATAAAACCGAACAGAAAATAACAAATTCGACAAAAGAAACTAACGGATTCCGGATATTATCAGACAAATATATGACAAAATATTTGTTTTTATTAGTTTAATTAAATATATTTGGGGCATCGAATTTAATTTTTTTGATATTAAAGTTTCATTAGTACTTTAATTTATAAATTTCACCTGCAAATTGCTAATATATTAAAACAGACAACCATTCTTTCATTTTCGGGTTTGAATTGAGTATGCATAATGACCGGACTTAATTATAAACCAAGAGGCCGTTCAGGTGTTTTCCGGCTTGTGGAGGTCTGTTTTCTAATCTAACCAGCTTGTGTTTTCTATAAAATTCCTGGTAAGCCTCGATATATAAGGATCAGGCTGCGAAGCAAGTTTTTCAAGTCGTTCCTGTATCGGCCTATCCTCCTTTATTGATTTGTTAGTAACTAACTGCTTTTCAATGATTCTGAAAATATGATTAAGGGCTCCCTGGCTGATATCATCTGCACAAAACAAGTCAAGGAGGGTGATGATGGCATCCGGTGAGACTTCGTCCGCCAATTGCATTCTATATATAATTTCATACTTTATTGCAGGCCGTGCATCTTTGATCAATCCTACAAAACGGGGTTGTTTTTTCGGATCGGCTAAATAGTCGGGAGTGATCAATGAAAGGGCCTTACCGGCAATGTCTTTGTCTTCCGAAGTAATTAATTCTAAAATCCGGAATTCAAATTCAGGAAAATATTTATTCTGCTGTCGGATACTCTCCAACGCAAATAATTGCCGGCTACTATCCCCATTCATCAAATGTGTAATATATTCCGGATCAATTCTCCCTTTCAACAGGTCGTCTATATAAGCTTTCGTTTCACCATATACCGTATGCCATAATGTGTAACAGGTAAATACCGCATCGTCGACAACATATTCTTTCAGCGAAGGGGCGGTAGCGCTTGAATATCCGTCTACCTCAAAGAGTCCATTATCAACCTTCTCTTCCACCGTCAGGTCTTCATAGCGAAGATCCTTTAAGATTGATGCGGTATCGGCCATAATTTCGTCCAGCCTGGCATAATCCTGCGGACCAAAAGGAGTATGGTCTGATTTGGTTAATGGATCATTTTCATCCAACTGTATTCCTAAATAATTGCCGGCCCCATCCCAGAAAATCCATAACCGGACCATCCTACAAATACCTGTAGTACATATATCCTTAAAAAAATAACGTCCAAACCAGATTGTTATCCCATTCTGATCCTGTAATTCTATGACTTTATTATCCGATAAACTATCTTTTGAGTTCTCAAGAAGGTGAGTCACAGTAACACCCTCCATTTTGAAAAAATCTTTTTGGGGAACCTGTAATACCGGACTATCGGGCGGATACTTTGACCCACCCAATAGTACAAAACAAAAAAGAATGAATAATTTAATCCTTATCATAAGGAGGAATATCTATAGTAGTTATTTTTGGCCCCAATGATCCGCCTAGATTATAATTTTGCATATCCTCCACATCATATTTACCCACACCTTTTTCCATCAGCTTTTTCAACTCATTGAGATGGTTATTATAAACACCGCGTGGATTTGTATTGTTCTTTGCAGCTACCGACGCTGCCATGCCTACCACTTCTCCCATTATACCAGTAGTACGCATTACCCTTATAGTTCCTAATGCAACATGCGTCACACTGATATTCCTTCCTGCCATGAAAAGGTTGTCGATATTCCGGGAATAAAGGCAGCGATAAGGTATCGGATAAGGATGAATGGGTTTATGCACAGCAATAGACAAGAACTCATTTTCCGGGAAATGCTCCGTGTTTTTGGGATCCGGATAGTGCAGGTCAATTGTCCATGTAGTGGGTGCAGATGCATCGGGATAAATCACAAAATCGGTCAGATCCTGTTCTCTCAGGATATGATCTCCAAGTAACCGGCGAGATTCTCTTTTACCTGCGACATAGGCGACCCAGTCTAATTTTCGATTGTTATATTTCTCTTTCTCAGCACTGAAATTCTTCAACCACGACCAGTTGGAATAGACCACCAAAAGACCATAATCTCGGATCCGTTCAAATTCATTGATCTGGTCATAATTCATGCCGGTTTCCCATGTCCATTCACCCATAGTCACTTGTTTTACATTTTCGTCGTTAAATTCCACACCGTATTGGAATACCGGAAAATCGACAGGTTGATTTTCTTCTGCCGAATACCATTGCACAGATGCTCCCATGGTCATCTTATCCGGTGTTTCAGGAGCAGTCGGTTCCTCAAACTCATCTCTGGACTCTCGCCCCATCGCGTAATCGGCTCCGGCAAGAAACCCGATTGTCCCGTCGCCGGTACAATCTGCAAACAGGGGAGCGGTAAAGGACAGTTCTTCAGAGGTTTCAATATGCCGTGCGTACACTTCGGTAATAGAAGATCCTTCTGTTTTGACGGCAAACGCCCGATAATTGGTAAAGAGTGAAATATTCTCTTCTGCCAGTACCATCTGCATTTTTTTCTCATCCTCGTAAAAATCCGCCGGCTGGGCATTACCACCGCGCGAAGGGCCAATTTCCTTGACCACATCACCCAATGCCGGATAAGGTTCTACTTTTATTCTTCCTCCCAGATGGACACGCACTTCCGAACTGTTATTTCCACCAAGTACCGGTCGATCCTGGATGAGTGCAACTTTCAATCCTAACCTTGCAGCAGATATGGCAGCAGTGGTTCCGGCCACTCCACCTCCCACTACCACCAGATCAAAATCACCCGCATGTTGTGGTTCTTCAGGGATATCCAGCATCTGCTTTCTAAATTGGCCCAAAGTTACCAGTTCATTTGGGGGAGGCATATTATCCTGTGTAAAGTAAATGGCATCCACGCGACCATTGAATCCGGTCAAATCCTGCAGGGAAACCACATTATCCTTTTTCTTAATATTCACTGTTCCTGCTTTTTGCCAGTACCACTCATTTCCTGCAGTACCCAATTCCGATCCAACCTTTTCTCCATTTAGCCTGAGTTGGAATTTCCCCGGCCCCTCTCCCTCATACCATGGAGAGGTCCAGTTAAAAGTGCGGACATATACATCGTATTCTCCTGTTGTGGGAAATTCGACAGACATTTCCGCATCAGCTACCGGCACACCCATTCCATGCGCCATCAGGTAGGGCGATCCCATCAGGTCCATAAACTGCTGGTCAACTACCCAACCGCCTTTTTTACTGAAGTTTTCGGCTTCTACCAAAAGGGAGGTCGGTTGTGCCATTACCACATTCGCCACTATCGCAAACAATAAAAATAAACTATATCTTTTCATAAAATCAAGGATTTAGACATGTATAAAATTGTCAATTTCAACTCTTCCGATTTATAATCCTTCCTGCAAACCGTGCGTAATGACCTTGTAATCCATTTGCATAGCTGTTCAGTATACTTTCGCCCAGCTGGTTTTTATCGCCACAGGCAAACAGCGCGTGGGCCAGGTGTATCTCTTTTAAGGCAGCATTCCTTACACTTGTATCGTCTGTCAAGGGCACTACTTTCCTATGAGCGTCTTTATAGGATGAGATATAATGATAACGCATTTCCGGATGCATAAGCAGGTCATAGAGAACCGGGACGGCCTCCTTGCTTTTTATTTCCCCCAGAGCAAATGCTATTGCCCTGAAATGGGAAAAGTAGCTTTCAGGGTCCAATAGGAATGCTTTCTCCAAAATAACAGGGAGGGAATCCCTATCTTTAGATTTTCCTAATGCGAACAGTAAAGAATCCATCCGGCTCATACTGGGGCCGAACTGTCCCATTCCCGTGTAATTCCAACCGGTATCCCACGTGCGGTTCTTCTTTATTTCATCGGCTATTACATGGGCGTATGAGTTGTCTCCCAACATACATAAAACAGAGGTATATGTAACCAGGTCATTTTGTAGAGTGGCAGACTCAATTTCTTTTTTAATTATTCGCCGGCATCTGTCATGATCGGTCAACAATACTTCCAGCCCTTTATAGCCATCTTTTATACTTTTTGCGGCAACTGAAAATTCATTGTCACCATATCCTTTAAAGGGTTTTTCTTTTAATGTGCGGCCGGGCAGGTTACCCATCTCGATCAGGTACTTTTGAATTTTCTTTATATTTACTTCCCTGACAGGTTTATTCTCTTTTATTGCTGTTGCAGCAAGGTAACCTACCGAGAATCCCTGATTCTGGAGGCACGACTGCATCCGGATTACCGGCATGGCATCACGGTCGGCACTTGCCCCCAGCCCGGTTACAATAATGCCGCCCATCCCTTTTGGGAGTAATGCACGGAGGGGTACGTCGGCATCATAGATTATATGTCTTGCTTCAGGGGGAGATAATATGAAATAGGGATCCACAATCATACCATGGGTGTCAAATGAACTCATGTGGTAAGAAATCGTATCCGGGAAGCGTCGTTTACTTATGACATCATATACCGATACCGTGTATTCCCCAACGATCCGTCTTCTCTCCCTGGTTTGGGGTAGCTTCACCATATCATAATGCCCGGTGAGTTTTTTCTTCGCTTGTACATAAATGCGACTTATGTCCAATACGTCGGAATCATCTATAAAAGCCCAGTCGTTGTTATTATAAAAATCTTCAGGCTTCCAATGCCCCATACCTGCGCCCTGTACGGCCACATTCTGTCCGGTATAATCATAATCCGCACCGGCAGCTATGGCCACATCGGCACTCCCGGTACTGTCAATTACAATTTTTGATAGTACTATTCCCCTGCCATAGGGTGTTGTGATAACTACCCCTGACACTTTGTTATTTTTCACCAATGCACCACAGCCTAAAATGCCAAACCACAGATCCCCACCGGCTTTTCTCAACTCCCTGCGGAAAAACTCCTGCTTCCAGTCGGAAGAATGGTCGCTTTTCCAGTTTTTCATCTGACGAGGATGTTCCAAAGGCGCCATATTCCTCACGCCATTATCCACTTCAGATGAAAATCCTTCCCGGTATCCATCCCAGTATCGCCCGATTAATCCGAGGGTCATGATACCACCCAATCCATGGAGATATTCCAGCACCAGGGTTTTAGCCCCCTGCCGGGCAGCGGATATCCCTGCCGGAGCACCGGCCGTACCGCCACCCATCACAATGATGTCATAACTACCCAGCACGGGCAGTATATCGTTGGAAGATGTGACAAACCCATGATGCATTTCCGGCCGGAGGGGTTGTAACAATTCTCTTATCTCGCCCTTATAATCCCCTTTTATTACAGGATTACAGACCTTCCCGATAATATTTAATGGAATGTCCCTTACAGATAAAGCAACCGTTTCACCTACAATGATCCCCAGTGAAGTGCCATATACCGGCCGCATAATTATTGCTGCAGTCTCATCCGGAACATCTGCTGAAGGGCCTAAAACCCATAGATTCTTTATTCCCTTAGGTTTTAGTGCCTCTATAGGAATTTCCCTGACAGAAGATATATTCTTATTCAATCCACGTTCCGAAAGTATGGACACAAAAGGTATATATTCAAGAATATCTGAACTGTCGCTTTGATCCGGCGTCCATACTTTATCCCTGATCTCTTGTTCGATTTTCTGGATAGCGGCATACGAGTCATTCCCGACATGCATTTGAAACGAATAGCGCACTACCGGCAATTGCCTGTTTTTAACCGTAATCGAGTAAGGTACTTTTTCGGCTTTTACCTCGGGAATGGATTGAGGTTCACTCCCGACTGTCACAAAATTGAATGTATATTTTTGAGCCTTGAATTCGGTGAATCGTGCACCGGCAATCCGGGCAACGGATGCTACGTGCGTTGCATCGATAATTGCCTTGCACCGGATAGCCTGCCGTCCCGACCGGTTTGCAATCACTATTCCCGCAGGATTACCCTCATTATTGATCAAAATATTGGTCATATAGCTGCTGTAAAGAAAATCGACGTCATAGTCAATCAACTCATTCTCCAGCTCCGTCTTCATGTTAAGTGGCGTAGGATTTTTACTTTGGAGGAACAGCCGCCGGCTCAAAGGGTTATCGGGATTTTCATTTTCACCACAGACTATCCTGAATGAACCGCATACATCATCCCCCAGGTATGGCAATGGTGCGACAAGGAAGACTTTGCTTCCTGCCCGGGAGGCGGCGCCTGCTGCTGCCACGGCAGCAGATGTTCCCCCTACGATGACGATATCGGTGTCCTTGATCACCGGTATTTTCTTCTCCCCTTCCCCTATATATCCGGAATCCGGCTTTGTCGCAGATGTGAAGATCGTACGGGCATCGGACATCTGTCCTGTTGCAGCCAATGTTCCTCCCAGCGTTGTTGCCTTGATAAAATCTCGTCGTGTTACCATTCTATAATGTTTTTTGCATATTTAAATTTAGCGTGGTAATTAATAAGCCATTATTTATCTATAACAAGACCGGTATTTACGGCGCTATTGAGTGCGATCTTATCTTTAAATGATAAATAAAAGATAATTAAATCATTTCAATTTCTTCTTATAAATCAAAAATAATGTGAACGTCAAAATAACAAAGAATAATCCTATACCATAAGAGATTGGTTTGGGTAATGAAAACCCTTCAGGCGCCAGTATGATATAGGTAGTTACTACCGCAGTCATAAACAGGGCAGGAATAAGTGTTATCAGATAGTATTTATTTTTCTTCTGACACAAATATACGGTAATAGTCCATAAAACCACTGCTGCCAGTGTTTGGTTTGCCCAGGCAAAATAACGCCATATCACATCGAAATTAATTTTTGTCAGCAAAAAACCGATGGCAAACAGGGGGATAGTAATCATTAAACGATTTTTAATAGGTTTCTGAGAGGTTTTGAGGAGGTCGGCAATTGTCAGTCGTGCGCTTCGAAAAGCGGTATCTCCCGAAGTGATTGGTGCCGCGACAACACCTAAGATTGCCAATATTGCACCAAATGTTCCCAACAATGAATAAGATACTTCATTTACCACCCATGCTGCATTACCACCCTGTGTTATCATCACATCGTTGAGTCCTTTCAAACCATTGAAGAAACTCATACTGATGGCAGCCCATACCAGAGCTACCACACCTTCGGTTACCATGGCTCCGTAAAAAACCTTTCGCCCCTCTTTCTCATTTTTCAAACAACGAGCCATCAGGGGTGATTGTGTGGCATGGAAACCAGATATCGCACCACAAGCGATGGTGATGAACATCATTGGGAAAATCGGGAGGTTTTCTTTATTGTGATGGAAATTTTTGAAATTCTCTGCGGTCAGTTCAGGCATATGATATCCTTTTACGATTAATGCAGTGATCAGACTGACAGCCATGAAGAGCAGTGCAAACCCGAAGACGGGATATATTCTTCCGATAATTTTATCTATGGGCAGGAGGGTAGCCAATATATAATAGATAAATATCACCCAGACCCAAAAAGTAAAATCGAGTGATTCCGGGGTAAGCCCGGCCAGTAAGCCGGCCGGCCCCGAAATAAAGACAACGCCTACCAGTATCAATAGAACAATAGCGAAAATTCTCATGACCTGTTTGGCTTGTCTTCCCAAATAAATCCCAATTATTTCGGTGATACTCTTGCCATCATGCCTGACTGAAAGCATCCCGGAGAAATAATCATGTACCCCACCCGCAAAGATAGTTCCCAACACAATCCACAGGAATGCGACGGGTCCCCACATCGCACCTGCAATCGCACCAAAAATAGGCCCCAATCCGGCAATATTCAGGAATTGTATCAGGAATACACGCCACCAGGGCATAGGTACATAATCTACCCCGTCTTGCAAGGTGGTGGCAGGTGTAACACGTTCAGGGTCGGCCTTCATCACACGTTCCAGGTATTTGGAATAGAACGCGTATCCCGACAGGAGGACTATTATCGAAATAATAAAGGTGATCATTCAGCGATTAATGATTTAAAATTTGATTTCTAGAAAGTAATACCTGTTCCAGTTGTCCATAGGGAACATCCTGTACGCTTGTTTTATGATCTACGGCCATTACCGCTGCTGCCGCCGCTGATTGCCCGAGGATCATGAATACCGGTTCCATCCGGATGGAGCCGAAAGCGATATGGCTGGAAGAAAGGCAAACCGGTACGAGCAGGTTCGTACATTCTCCTTTCCGGGGTATGATCGAGCCATAGGCTATCTTGTAGGGTTGCCCGGGATGCACCCCGACATCCCCTTCATTCTGTACATATCCCTCCGTTGTTATATAACGTTGCACATTGTGGGAGTCCATGGTATATGAGCCCATACCGACGGGATCGGGCACATGAATCTTTCCGAGCACTTCGTTTTCGGTAGTGACGTATGACCCGACCATTCTCCGTGCTTCACGGATATACAATTGATGCGGCCAGTTGCCGTTACCGGTAAATTCATCTTTGGCCAGGCCCCACTCTTTCATCCTGTTCCTCACCTCTTCGGGAACACGTTCGTCGATCGATACAAAATAGAGCAACCCTTTTTGATAATTTGTGTGATCCTTTATGATTTCTTTGCGCCGTTCATAGGATGCTTCGGGATAGTCATAGTTCATCCCTATGTGATCGGAGCTGAAGGGTCCGTGGTTGTTTGTATCCGTCTTCCTGTTGGGAATCATGTCATATTTGGCAAACCACTCGTTCCATCCCGATTCGAAAACCCTGGCGAGGAGCTCATAACCGGCAGGGTCATACCCTTCAGGTTTCTCAAAAGGCACCCTGTTTTCGGGATGGTTGCTCATGCATAACCTGAAACAATAGGCCTGGATCTTATCGTCACCCGTACAATTGGGTTGTATGGGTTCATCGGAAATATAGGGAAGTAGCCCACTGGATGGATCTCCCGGAACAACATACGGATCGATTGCGGTCTTGAAATAGTGCCCATGGTGAAATACGCCGGCCTGTACACCGTTCCACTCCTCATTGTATTGCGAACAAGGTTCTCTTCCTACCGTATAAGAAACACCGGCTGCCGCCATCAGGTCCCCTTCGTAGGTCGCATCAATAAATATTTTCCCCCTGAACGTCTTACCTGAGAGTGTAGTCATGGATACAATCTTATTATTTTTAACCTCGACGCCCGACTCCCTGTCGAGCCACTCGTCCCTGTAAACCGGAATATTATTCTCCCTGATATAATCCTCAAATATTTTTTCAGCCACATGGGGTTCAAATATCCACATTGTCCTGTTTTCCCCGTCCATTGCCACGGTGCCTTGTCCTTTGTTACCGTATTCGGACTGCTTTTGCCATTTCCATGCCGCGGAATCGTTGTAATGGAGCCACACGCGATGATAAAATTCCCGTGCCAGTCCCCCGATGGCGCTGGTGTTACCGGAGTCGGTAAATCCCAATCCGCCGGAGGTTAATCCACCCAGATGTTTGTCGGGACAGACAATGATGACGCTTTTTCCTGATTGTACGGTCTCGACGGCGGAAATTACGGCGGCCGAAGTGCCCCCGTAAATGATTATATCCGCATTCAATGGATCCTTATTGCAGGATAAAAAGGAAAAAAAGATAACGGATAAGAGTAAAAATAATTTAGTTGTTCGTTTCATAACGTTATTGTATGTTGATGTATAGAAGTTTTTGTTAAACCAAATGAACAGAAAGCAAGCTATAATTCCCGTTCAGTATTGATTTGAATCACTGGTTTTTCCATCAGAGTTCTGCCTTCATTATACCTTTGATTATTAGGAAGTCCTTTCTTCCCGACTCCCTCTTTCATCAATGACTTGAGTTCGTCCAAATGATTATGATATACTTTGCGTGGATTTATACTGTATTTCTTACAGATGGAAGCTGCCATACCCACAACTTCTCCCATCATACCAGTAGTACGCATTACACGAACAGAACCTAAGGAAATATGTGTTACGCTTATATTGCGACCAGCCATAAAGAGGTTATTTATGTTACGCGAATACAAGCAACGATAAGGGATCGGATAACCGTAGATCAATGTAAATTCAGCGACAGCCTTGAATTCATTTCCTGGGAAATATTTGGTGTTTTTAGGATCAGGATAATGAAGATCTATTGCCCGTGTAGTGGTTGCAGTGCCATCCTCCTGAAGCAAATGTCCCGTAAGATCCTGCTCTTTGACAACATAATCGCCCAACAACCGCCGTGATTCACGTTTCCCGGCGATATAAGCCACCCAATCTAATTGGTAATTTTTATATAGCTGATTCCCTTTCAAATCATTCTTCAAAAAACTCCAATTAGAAAAGACCACTAACATTCCATAGTCCCGAATACGTTCAAAATCTTTTATCTGATCAAGATTCATTCCTGTTTCCCAATTCCATTCACCTATTGTGGTCTTTTCACAATTTTCTTCGGTAAAGACAATACCATAATCAAATCTGGGAAAGGAAACAGATTTTTCTTGTTCTACCGAATACCATTGCACAGAAGCCCCCATTGTCATTTTATCCGGTTGTTCAGGAGCCATGCTTTCATGGTATTGATCCCGGCTCTCCCGTCCCATTAAGAAATCGGCCCCAGCCAAATAACCAATCGTCCCATCACCGGTACAATCAGAAAAAAGTGAAGCGCTTACAATTAATTCTTGCCTATTTTCAATATGACGAACTAATACAGAACGGATTTTATCTCCATCCATATCAACTGCCGTGGCTCGAAAATTGGTAAATAATGTAATATTTTCCTCTGCAAGAATAGCCTTTAACTTCTTTTCATCTTCGTAATAATCTGCTGGCCGCGCATTCCCTCCACGCGCAGGAGCAAATTCTTTCAACAGATTACCCAATTCTTCATAGGGTGCAACTTCAATTCTTCCTGCCAAATGAACGCGGATCTCAGAACTATTATTGCCTCCCAATACAGGACGATCGTTTACCAGAGCTACTTTACAACCTAAACGAGCAGCTGAGATTGCTGCACACATTCCTGCGATACCAGCCCCAACAACAACAAAATCATAAGTGCCGCCAGATGGAGCCACAGTAGGTAATCCCAAAGCATTCCGGCGAAAAACTTCCAGTTCTTTTATTGCAGAAGGGGGCATGTCATCTTTTTCTGTTGTAAAGTAAATAGCATCACAGCGCCCATTAAACCCTGTCAGGTCGTGAAGGGTTATCTGAGTTTTTACATCTTTTATATTTATCTTACCTGCTTCCTGCCACATCCACTCAGAACCGGTATTTCCCAATATGACAGAGAGTTTCTTCCCTCCAACAGAAATCCGGAACTTTCCCGGTCCTTCTTTATCTGTCCACGGAGAAGTCCAGTTATAGGTACGCACATATACATAGTAGGTACCTCTTTCTGGGAAAGTAATCTCCGTCATAGCATCCGCTACCGGGCGTCCGAGGCCATGTGCCATCAGATAAGGCGATCCCATCAGATCCATGAATTGCTGGTCAACGACCCATCCCCCTTTCTCTTGAAAACTTTCAGCTTCCACCAAAAGATTCGCAGCATTTAGTGGCAGAGAGATGAGTAACAAAAGCAAGAACAGAATTATATTTTTCATATGACTATGTGAGAACGGTTCTCTTGCTCGTTCCATACTTCATTTATATTCCAACCAGGCTGTTGCTTTCGTATCAGCATCAGACACAAAACGGATCCACCGGGCTTCCATTCCTTTTGGGAAAGTATATTTCAGCGTTTCACCCGGTTTAACGGTCATACTTTGAAAAACCATCCAATCTCCATTACCTGTAGGATCCAGTTCTATATGGAAAGCGGTCGGTTGATTTGCTTTATGTGATAAAGAGAGTTCACGTTGATCGTAGAAACCAAATAGGTAGGGATCGGAAGGTATATGCTTTTTCACATCAGTATCTTTCCAAGGCCCTCCCTCTCCTATTGGCTTTCCTAATTGCCAGAGGTCGTCGATTACACCGACCCAGACAGCAGCTTTGCCGTCATCGGATACAACAACATGTGGGTTCCCTTTTCCCTCTTCCGGTGTTACACCTGTCAAAACCATCATTCCCCTGTATGAGGCATAGTCATTGATCTGATAGTTATGGGTGGAGACAGGGCGTATCTTGGCATATCCGTCGGCATTTTCAGCAGGTAATTCATAGAATGTACCAAGGCAATGAAACAAGTCCCGTTCGGTGGCTACTTCACGACAGATACGTAGGAGACCATCATTGGTTGGTCGGTCAAAGGCATTATTACCCAGAGGCAAACGCCAACGACGACCTTTATCGTCCACCACCAATACCGAACCCTCTTCTATTGAAACAACCTGCCGGGGAATGGCAAAGTGGGTACGTATAAAGTCAGCTGTCTCCCTATCCTCTTTACGGATTAGTTCCAGCCTATCACCCATTTCGTAATAACCCGTTTCTACAACCTTTCCATTTTCCAACGTATTAGCCAATATACCCAGGGCACGACGATTATCACCCAAACCATATAAAAGGCCACCCATACGTTCAGACTTGTCCACCGAAGCAAGACCGGTAAAAATATTTGACGCCGCGTTGTTTCTCTGATCCGCGGTACTGTAATTAAAGCTTACCGTCGTGTAGGTATCTTTGTCGGCTTTTACTCGGATCCATTCTCCTTTTTCGTTATCGGCAAAAGCG
>WPCJ01260481.1_pt1 | contig 42207 bp, 62 predicted proteins | sample 5399831 | NCBI WGS metagenome assembly WPCJ01 (sample SAMN12869470, study PRJNA574797) | sludge metagenome | isolation source: wastewater treatment of pH10 | place: China:Beijing | collected 2019-05-20
GCCGCGCTCGGCGCACCGGCCGGGCCGATGCTGCTCGCCGAAGCCGATGCGGCTCGTTCCCGCCTGCTGGCCGAACTGGAGCGCGCGGCCGAGCGGCTGAGCGTGCGGGTGCTGCTGCCCATCGGCCTGTGCATCCTCCCCTCCTTCGTGCTGCTCGGAGTACTGCCTGTGCTGCTGGCCGTCATGGGCTCGCTCGGGCCGCTGGCGTGATCTGCCTGTGCCAGTCCTTCCGGCCCTTCTCGCGCTCCCCGCAGGGAGGAGCCTCCGCCTTGTCAGCGGCCACCTGTGGAGAACCCGGTTCTCCACAGATCTCGGTGATGAGGCCGGGATCCCCCGCGGATGTCGGCGCGAGCGAGCAGCATGGACGGACAAGACCCTCGCAGCGGCCCGGCAGCCGGGCCCGACAGAAAGGAGTCGCGATGATCGCGATGCGGAGAACACTGAAGAGAAGCCGGCGACTGATCGCTCGGCTGCGCGACGAACTGCGCGACGACCGGGGCGCGGTCACGGCGGAGTACGCCGTCGTCATCACGTATCTAAAGCTGGGAGTCGATCCACGCGCGGATCAGAATGTCGGGGGCGTGACGTAGCATCCACTCGAACATGCTTCGAGGGGGCGCGATGAGGGACGATGAGACCGAGCGCGATCGGTTGCCGTACATCCAGATCGAGACCGACCAGTGGGTCGTGATGCGCAACGACAGGTGGCGACCGAAGGCCGTGATCCGCCGAGTCGGATGGCACGACGGATCGGAGCAGTTCATGCTCATGACCTGGCACTCCACCCCGGCCGAGCGGAAGCTAGTCGGGATCTACGAGTCGCTCGAGGCTGCGAACCGTGCAGTGCCGTGGCGCAACCCGAAACCGCCGCCCATGCCCTTTCCGCCGTTCTCTCGGGACGATCCCCGCTAGACGGGTGACACGGGGCGCGGCGAGGCGTACTCTGGCGGCATGTGCGCGTCATACGGGCTCGGAGGCGGCCCCTACCGCGAGGGCGAGAGCTTCGGCCTGCCCCCGATGGATGAGCGCGAGAACGCGGTGCTGCTGCACGAGTGGATGTCCGGCCGTAGCGGCCGGGCGGCGATCACCGGCAAGAATGCCCTGAACTTGAACCCGATCATTCGCGCCAATTCGGACGGCCAGCGTACGCTCGAGCTGGCCTGGTGGTGGCTCTGGCTCGATCCATCCGGCCCCGTGAAGTTCAGCGCCTTCAACTCGCGGGACGACAAGCTGCTGCGCTCCTGGCGCAAGCCGTTCCAGCACCGCGCCCTGCTGCCGGCGACCTGGTACGTCGAGAAAAAGGGCCTCTTCCACCTTCCCGACCACGAGGTCTTCGGGATCGCGGCCGTCACATCAACCGTCACCCGCGACGACGGCAGCGAGCTCACCACCTACTCCATGGTCACGAGGGACGCCCCCGCAGGCAGCGAAGCCGCCGACTACTGGCACCGCATGCCCCTCGTGCTCCCGCGCGACATGCACGACGACTGGCTCGACCCCGACCGGCCCGGCGACGCCGAACTCGTCGCGCAAGCGCAGCATGCGTCCGAGAAGATCTCCGAAGCGATGACAGCAAGCGGAGCGGACGTGCCTCAGGCAGGAACTGCCACCCTTTTCTGAACTGCGTTCTGGCGGAGGCCCAAGGAGTCTAGTTCGAGTTGGTCGCTTCGTGCGAAACCCGGAGGGTGTCGTAGAAGGCCGCAAGCTTGGGGTTGCCAGCGCCGATACTATTTGCAGGAAGCTGCGGGAAGCGTTTCCTGCGTTCGTGAAAGATCTCACTGTGGTGAAGTTCTTGGCCCGTGCGCGTATGGATCTTCGACTCCCAGGTGAACTTGCCATGGAGATCAGCACCGAATCGTTCTGCCGCCCACGAGAACTCTGAATCGCGCACGAGTTGGTAATGGGTGGCTCGTGATACTAACGCACAGATCCAGTCCGCGAACTGGACGTTCGTGTTTAATGCGCTCTCGATATGCAAGGGCGCCTCGACGATGCGGCGCATCTCCGGATACGCTCCTGATCGGGAGTAGATGTGTGAATACATCTGGGCCGCAACCTCTCGCCGTGTCTTGTCGGTGATCGAATCAGCAATGATGAGCACGTCTTGATCTCGTTCATCAGCGAACCGGCAGATACGATTAATGGTCTCCCGGAGCGCTTCTGCTGCGGTGGTCTTCGAGTCCCGGCCAGTCTCCTTGACAGTACCGATTCTCTTCTCATCGCCGTAATAGAAGAGGCTTCCACCTAGCCGATCCAGCTTGCTGATGAGTGATCGGAAGACTCTCGAGTGCTCGGGGAACCTCTCAATACTCCCGGTCGAGAAGTACTCGTTCCCCTTGCGTTCCCACTGATGCGGTGTCTTACTCGCTTCTACCAGGGACTTGAACAGCGTATTGCGTTCTTTCTTGAAAACCGCACCCATCTCTCGAATGTTTGCAGAGGGAAGAATAAAGCCGGCATATCCAAAGACCGGATGCTGGTTAAATTTTCGATGTCTGACGTCTACGAAGGGGCCGTCATGTCCGAATTCGTCAATATACGCCGTAAGCAATAAGAACTCCTTATAACGCAAGAACCCACGCCTAGACGTGGGTTCTTCGAAGTGGTGCGCCAACCGTGTTCCAGGAATCGCTGCCGATGATCAAGATATAGCGCTCTTACTTAATTGTCAACTGAACTTGAATGGAGGGCCAGCAACGAAGAAAGCGCCCCCTCGCTCGCGCTCCATGACGGAGTACGAGCGAGAGGGCGACTGCTTCGTTACGTGCCAGCAAGCACGTGATGGCGGTAGACCAGAGCGAGCCGACCGGCGGTAGCTGCGATGCGAAGCAGCACGATCAGGATCGCGATGACCTTTGTCGATCGGCGACGCCGGCGGCGGAGCGGATGGGAACTTTCGGGACAGTGGGAATCGAACATGGCCGCTCTCTTTCTTCGGTATAGACACGGAAAGGCTCCGTGATCGCGACAGAGAATCTCTCTGCGCCCGAATCAGCTGCAACGGTCGAGTGGCCTCCTTGAATGTCCGGTTCCAGTGCCATCCATGATCGCTCACTGCAGGCCTGCCCGCAAGCGACACGCAGGTCAGGTATCGGCGTGTCGGCCCGTGCCGCGGGTCTGCTCGACCTCGGTCGCCGACCGGTACAGCAGCGTGTACGCGGCCTGCACCACGACCAGGGCGAGCAGCACGAGCACCGGCCAGTCCGGCACGAGTTCCCCGGTGAGCAGGTAGTAGAACGCGAGCACGACGGCCGCGAGCACGACGCTGACGATGATCGCGACGAGGCGCTTGCTGCTCGCGGGCCAGGCGGGATGGTTGATGATCGCGATCGCGTACGGGGCGAAGAAGCCGAGCAGGGCGACCATGCCGGCCGGGATCGCGGGGAGGGTGATTTCCATGTGGTTCTCCTTGGGTTATCGGGGGAGGTCGGAAGGCCAGGGCGGCAGCGGGATGCCGTGCTCGGCCATGTGGTCGCGCTGCACACCGATGAAGCCCCGGTAGCCGCGTACCAGGTGCTCGAGCTCGTCGAGGCGCTTGTCGGTGCGCTCCCGGTAGCGGGTGAGCTCCTCTTGGAGCTGGTCGACGAGGCGATCCTGCGCAGTGTCGATGTCGGTCTTGCGCTTGAGCTTCGCGCCGACGATCGTGCCGATCAGGCCAGTGAACGGGACGGCGATCGAGAGGATCGCGATCCAGACGGACTCGGTCACGGCCGGCTACCCGCGCGCGCCGAGCTCGAGGGATACTCGGGTCGCGGCGGCCTGGATCGTGACGTAGCCATCCCGGGCGGTGCGGCTGGTCTCCCCGCCGACACCGCGGGCGTACATGCGCGCCCACGCCGCCCCCATGGCCTCGTCGGTGGTGACCATGTAGCCGCGGAAGATCACGGTCTTGCCTTCCTGACGCTTCTCGCCCTCCTTCAGGTCGGTGCCGATCTCGGGATGCGCGAGCATCCACTCGTCCGGCTTCTTCTGCTTGTTCAGGCGTACGTGAACGGTGGGCTTCATCTCTTCGTCTTCTTCCTCCGACGCTGCCGCCGGTACAGGGGTGGGGGTCGCTGCGAGGATGCGGGCGACCGTGGTAGGCCCGGGACAGTACGTCGCGTACGAGGCCCGGTAGAGGTTGTAGAGGTCGCGATGCCCGAGCACGTTCGTGATCGGATACCGGGTGCGGAGGTCAGCGAGGAGGGACGCCGCCGCGTCGATTGCCGCTTCGGAGATCTCCCAGTCGGGCGCGCCGGTGGCGTTCTCGATCTCGACCGTGATCGAGCGTCGATCCCACGCGGCTCCCTTCCCGCCGTCCGACCCGGAGCCGGACGTCCAGGCGCGTTCCTCTTCGGGCACGACACCCCAGATCTCGCCCTCCGAAGTGATGATGTAGTTCGCGGACACTTCCTTCGAACCGGTGAGCATCGCCCGGCGCACGCCGGCGGCGTCGGTGGAGGCCATGTGGTGGATGAGGAATGTGTCGATGTCAGCCCCCTGGCGGGAGGACTTCAGGGGGCTGACATCGGTGCGCGCGGCGAGCGTGCTGTACCTGCTCACTTCTTGCTCCCCTTCGGGACAGGCTCCGCGGCCTGCTGTGCGAGCTCGGCGAGCTGCTGCTCGAGTTCCGTCACCCGCTTCTGCAGCATCGAGACAGTTGCCTGCGAGACGATCAGGCGCTCGTTCGCGCCGGAGAGCTCGGTGCGGTAGGCATCGACGACAGCGGTCGCGTCGAGGTTGATGGGCTGAGACACGATGTCTCCTTTCATGCCGCCAACGCGGCTTCGAGTGTTTCCACGCGCTCCACGAGCGCCTTGAGGGCGAGCACCAGTGCGGCACCCACCCGGTCATACGAGATGCCCTGCAACTCGTCGTGTTCGTCGTACTCACACAGCACACCGAGCCCGGCGGCCTCCATGTCCTCCGCAACGAACCCGGGGATGCGGCGCGGGGTGACGGGGAAGGTCTCGTAGTCGGGGTCGATCACCATCACCCCGGCGGCCCGGGCTTCTGCGATCGCTTCGGCTTCGGCTTGCAGCTCGAGCTGCCCCGAGTCGAGCCACGTCTGCGGTACGACGTTGAGGATCTGGTACGGGTCGACCGTCTCGGAGAGGGGTCGGAGATCCTTCTTGTACTTCCTGAGCGACGTGCTCCGGTAGAAGCGCCCGTCCGGGTTCGTCGCACAGACCACATTCGCGGCGGCGGTGGTGGTAGGCAGGCCCGTGATCCAGAGCCCGCCGAGCGTGGAGTTCGCGCTGGTCGCGTTGACAACCCGAACCCGCCCGAGCGATGAATCGAGTTCAACTAACCCGTTGGAGTTGCTGCGGTTCGGAATGAGCGAGAGAGCACCGTGTCCACCAGAAATGCTGAGGCCCGCGGCTCCTGAACCGACACCGTATAGGTTGATGTAGGGATCTCCCCCAACCATGAGGTCAATCGACTTGGAGCCCGACGACAGGAAGAACCCCTCGGCAGCTGACGAGAGTCTGGCGACCTCACTCCCCGACGCATTGAACGACCGCAGACCGTTCGCATCGAGCTGCATCCTGGCCCCCGACGCTGACGTGCGGAATGTCGCCCCCGTCAGCACGACCGCGCCCGTGGATGCGGTCATGCGGAACGTTTCCGAGCCCGAGGCATCCCAGGCGCGCAGGAAATCGGCATCCATCTGGATGCCCCGGTTGCTGGTCGCTGTCGTGCGGAAGATGCCCGCGGTGATGATCGCCCGTGTTGCGTCGAGCCGGAACGTCTCGGTGCCGCTGTTGTTGTACCCGGCGAGCACTGCCCCGTTCCACTTGATGCCGCGGTTCGCGGTCGCGACCGACTGGATCAGCGGTGAGGTGATCTGGAACGCGTCCAGCGCACCGACCGACATGTGGTCGCCGATGATCGAGCCTGCCTTGATCGCCGGCGTGGTGACCGCGTCCGGTTCGATGAGGGTTGCGCCGACACCGGAGCGCAGCATCAGCTGCCCCACCGACAGCAGGCCGCTCGTGGCAGCGGCACCAATCCGAATCTCGAACGTCGCCTCAACGAGCGTTTCGTCCGAGGGTGCCGTCAAGATGCCACTGTAGGTTCGCCACCCGGTGCCGGGAGTGATGGTGAGTTGCGAGGATGCGATGATCCCCGACGCGCTGCGCCAGGCGACACGCACATCCGGCGCTTGGCCAACCCACGGATTCCCTGACCAGCCTGCCTGTGCCCGGAACGACACAGACAGCGTCTGCCCGGGGATGACGGGGATGCGTGCGATTTGCACGAGCCGCTTCGCTCCGCCACCGGTCGCGTCGCAGTTGAGCGTCGGCCCGGGCACCCAGCTTGACGTGCTCGTGTACCAGTCTCCGAAGCTTCCCTCCCATGCGGCCCAGTTCTCCGCGAGTGGCCGCTTGAACGCGGGGTCGCGAATCATGTTGTCGCCAGCCACGATGATCTGCTGGGTGAGTAGCCGCGAGATGAAGCCCTGGTCGGATACCAGGGTGTCGATCACGCCGATATCGAACACCGCGCCGTCCGCATAGAGGCGGTCGATCTGCACGCCACCGGTGAGGGCGGTCTGGACGTCACCCTTCACCGTGATGAGGTCGTCGGCCGTTTCCTGAGCCTGCGTTTTCGCCGTGATCGCGTCCGCTGCCGCCGCATTGGCACGGTCGAGCGCGTCCTGCGCTACGGATGCGACGGTGGCCTCGCCTGCGGGGCCGGGCTCCGACTCGATCCCACGGAAATCCACCGCGACGAGCCTGATGCTCCACTTGTCGCCGCGGGTGAGGCCAGTGAGCACCCACCCCGAGTCCTGCGGGAACCGAGTCCACTCGGTCTCCCCATCGGCCTGCACCTCGACGAGGCAGTGCGAGCACCAGACGGGTGCAGGATACGGGCCAGACCCGTCATCGAGCATGCCGTCCCAGATGGTTTGCACCGCGCCGTTGCCGGTACGGAAGGTGGGCATGGTGGGCGGGTCGAGCGGTTCCGGCGGTTGCGGAGTCACCTCCACCTCGGTAGAAAACGCGCCCGGCACGCCCTGGTCGGAGATCGCCCGTACGGACACCCACTGGGTGCTGCCCGGCTCGAAAGCGATCGTCGTGACCTCGGTGTCGCCGGTCGAGGTGACCCGGTAGCGTGCCTCACCCTCACGGCGTGCCCACAGCTCGTAGCCGGTGAGATCGATCGCGGTGCCGTCGACGGCGTACACGACGGGATCCCATCCGAGAGTCACCTCGGACAGCAGCTTCCCGTCCTCTGTCCACCGGGCCGCATCGTTGACGACGAGGAGCCCCTCCACGCGGGCGGGCTCGGGACGCAGCGGCCCCGCCGACCCGGGGAAGGCTTTGCCGGAGCCGCCGATGATGCTGCCGACATGCCCCGCACCGATGAGGCCGAGGATCCTCGCCTGCATGCCGGGGATCTTCTCCCCGACCGTGACGCGCGCGGTCATGACGCCGCCGCGCTCCTCCACGATGATCGCGATCACGCGCCGCTGGATCAGGAGACCCTGGACGCGCACCGTCACCATGTCGCCGACCCGGAAATGCACCCACGGGCCGAGGTCGCCGTCGGGCGTCCACTCGTAGGACTCCTCCCGCGACGCCGCCCGGCCGAGCTTCAGCGCCGGCTGCGCGAGCCGTGTCGCCTCTGCATGCGACTCGATGCCGGATTGGGTCATGGTCGCTTCGAGGCGACCGTGCTCGGTGGGGGCGCCGGGGTTGGTGAGGTAGAGCCAGTTCCGTGCCTTCTCCGGCACGACCGTGAGGTGGGTGAAGATCCCGTTGGCGTCGGTCTTGATCGGCACCTTCGACATGCGGGGGCCGCCGAGCACCCACTGGCTGCGGTCGCTACCGAGCGTGCTCGTACGGAACAACCTCAACCCGGTGCGGGTGTCGGTCGTCCAGTCACACAGCCCCGACTCGGAGAGCGCGCCGAGCACGCTCGAGAGCGGGTCGAGGAGTCGCCAACCCTGCTTCACCTTCTCGGCAGCCGTCCACGCGGCCCCCTTCGAATCGACCGCGCCAGAGAAGTCCCAGGACACCTGGCTACCCCAGCCACGGCCCTGCGATTCGGTGAGCATGCCGTGCATGATCCAGCCCGACGAGGCCGGCTTATCGCCTGGCTCCGTCCAGACCCGTTCACCGTTCTTCGCCGACGACGACCAGTGCAGGTAGGTGCGGGCGAGCAGCCACGTGAGATAGGTCTCACCCTCGAACGTGACGACCTTCGACTGGTCAGCATCATCACCGGACGCCTTCGTCATGAAGAACATTCCATGCTCGGGGAGCGCCTGGTAGTCGCCGCTTCCCCACTTGTACTCCACCGTGACGATGAAGCCCTTCTCCGGCATCCGCCCCGCCTCGCGCGCCGACATGGCGAACTTCAGCACCGCGGAACCGTTGAGAGGGTGAGCGTACTGCAGGGAATCCTTCAGCACAGGCAGCTTGTGCTGCCGCTCCCCCTGGGGGTTCGAGAGGTAGACGCGCAGACTGAGCATGGGGGCCTCCTAGAAGCGAGAAAGCCGCCCAGTCGGGCGGCTAGAAAAGGTAGGCGGGGCGGCCCCGCACTTGGATCTGAGCGCCCGAAGCGGGCATGTCGGGGTAGTCCCAGTCGACGGTGATCTGCGCATTCCGCACCCGAGGATCCGACGGTGTCGGGAAGCGGGGAGTGATCTCGAACACATCCCGTGGGCCGTTCATCCCGATCGCGCCCGACACCTCGGTGCCGCCCGACCACGTGTCCGTGTCCGTGATCCACGAACGGCTCGTGTCGGAGTGGAACCGCAGGTAGCGGCCTTCGGGGATCGTTCTGCCGTACCAGAATCGGGAGCCGCTCGAGTCGATCACCGAGACGATGTAGACCGGGCCGCGGATGCGCACGATCGCGTCCTGCACGGGCGCGGAGAGCCCATCGAACAGTTCGAACGTGGTCACCTGTCGGCCGATGTCGATCACCGGAGTGGTGATCTGGTTGCCGCGCCAGCATCCCTGCGGGATACGCACGAGAAACGCATCTTCGTAGATGTCCGCCTTCGGGTAGTGCTTCTCCGGCGTCGACGACAGCAGCTCCCCATAGGCGACCCGAGCTGCGACCCCGACCTCGCGCACCTCGAGCACCCCCGAAGCGAACAGCGCGAGCAAAGCTTCACGGTTCGCCTTGGGGGTGCGGACGACGAACTTCAGCGTGACCGGGCCGCGGGAGGCGGGGCCCGAGAAGACCCCGTCCCTCCCGCTGCGCTCGGTCACCGTCTGCCGCATCTGCAGCGCAGACAGTGGCTCTGTCGGCGCCATGAGCTTCCACCCGAGGGTGGGGTTGTCGAGGCGGATGTTGTTGATGGAGTACACCTAGAGGCCTCCCTTCCACGCTGCGGCGAGCTCGTCTGCCAGGTCGGACATGTCCTGCATCGGGTCGGTGTTCTGCGGGTACATCTGGGTGATGTTCCAGTTCGTGACCGGCCCGCCGCCGAAGCTGGCTGCGGTCGAGGGCGCGCCACCGCGGGATGCGGTGCCGCCGTCGGCGTAGCCACGGATCCCCTGCAGCGCGGAGAGCGGGATCACGGGGAACCCGATCCGGCGCGCGGTCTCCATCAGGAGCATCGCGTTGCGTTCCCGAGAGGCACGCGACGAGATGTACGTCTCCCAGTCGACCCCGAGATGCTTCTCGGCGAACAGGTGAGGGACGCCGTCGGCGCCCATCTTGGGGATGCCACCCATCACGCCGGCATAGATCCCGGACGCGAAACCGCCATCGGCGAACTGCCTGCCGCCGGCCGAGTAGTGACCGCCGTTGAAATTCAGCTCGACCGAGTTGGTGCGCCCAGTGAGCACCTGATGAATCAGCACCGTCGCATGCCGGGTTTCGCTCAGCCTGTCGAGCACGCCCGCCACGACGTCGGCGCCCGTCTGGCTGATGTGGATGTTCTTCGAGCCTGGGATCTGCTCGACCTTCACGCCGGCTTCCTCGAGCCGCTTGATGACCTCGGGGTTCCCGGGATCGGTCACCTCGATGGTTTTGCCGTCCGGCACACCGTCGAGTTGCAGCGCGAGCGCAAGCACTTGCTGGTCGACCTCGGAGATTGTCCCGTTGTCGGTGAGGATCGTGGCGATCAGCGCGGGCACATCGTGGTAGGTGCCGATGAGTCCGTCGATCTGCTCCTTCGTGAGCCCGGCATCCTCCATCGTCGCGCGCAGCGTCGAGATGTAGCCCTCGCCAGCGTCCCGGGCTGCGGTGACGGCGCCGACCAGATCCCCGTTCGCGAGCGCCTGATCCGATGCGGCCATCGCCGCGTTGAGCATCGCATCCCGCGACCGCGCCATCGAGTCAGCGAAGGCGAGACCTGCACGGCTGCCGAGGTCGATCTTGCCGGCCCCGTCGAGGGTCGCCTGCCAGAGCTTGGCCCCGGCCTCATCGGTCTGCGCGAGCCCTTCCGCGAGGGTGAGGTTCGTCTCTGAGAGCCGCTTCTGCGCTTCCTCCGCCGAGATCGCGCCGCCCTTGAGCTCGTCGAGGGCCTGCTTCAGCGCCCGCACACGAGTCTCCGCGTCCTGCGTGATGTCCCGCGCGACCTGCAGCGCGTCGTTGAAACGCTGATTACTGCGGGCCGCGTCGGTCATCGCCGCAGCAGCCTCGCGGTCAGCCGCGATCATCTCCCGCTTCGCACGCTGCGCATCCTCCACACTCGCCCGATGCTCCTCGATGATCCCGGTCAGATCAGAGATCGCGGCCCGACCATCACGGTTCGTCCGCTCCCACGTCGACGAGTTCTTGTCACCCTCAGAGATCGACGTCGAGAACCGATCAACAGCCTCGGTGACGCGCTCATACGCCTCACCATTGCCCAGGACAGCCTGCTCGACATCGCGATACGAGACACCGATCTTGTCCGCAAGCTCGCCCGCCTTCGTCTGCTCGAGCGACGAACGCACCTGCGCCTCAGACGCCTCAGTGAGCGCACCCGTCGTTTCGTCGAGGGTGTCCTTCAGCGCCGCGACCCGTGACCGGTGCTCTTCCACCTTCTGCTGCGCGGCGGCGTTCGCCATCGCCCAAGCCCCGATCGCTGCGGCCACGACAGTGAGCGCGATCCCGATCGGATTCGACAAGAACGCCGTCTTGAGCGCGTTCCCAAGAGACACAACCCCGGCACGTGCCGCGCCGGCCGTCGAGCTCACACCCGCCAGCAGCGCCGAAGTCGGGGTTAGGCCAGCATTGAACGCGCGGATCGCGGCCGACTGGCCCATGGTCGACATGACGGTCATGAGCGGGGCCTGCAAGCCGCTGGTTGCCTTGTGCATCGCGAGGAAGGCAGCAGCCCCAGCCAACACGGGCGCGGGGATCCCAGAAACGATGCTCAGCACCGGTCGCAGCACAGCCGTCAGCAGTTCCACACCCGTCGCCGCCAGCGGGAGAGCAGCGTTGAGGCTGTTCGACATGATGGTCGCCAGCTCACCCACCATCGGCAGCAGCGGCTTCCCCGCAGCCAGAAGATCACCGAGTGCGGCACGAAGCTCAGGGGAGGCCGCGGCGAGACCCACGAACGCGGCAAGGAGCGGGTTCGCGCTGATGTTCAGGGCGGTCAGCATCTTGCCCAGAGGGCCGACCTGCGCGCCGAGCGCCAAGGTCGCGCCGGCAAGGGCCGCGATCCCCGGCGCGTGGCCCGCCAGGCGGTCGAGGGACTGCTCGAGCGACGACGCATCCCAACGCTGAATCGACATGCGCGCCGAATCGAGGCCCTGCGTGAGGCCCGCGAAGAACGGCATGCCGCGCTGGGTGAGGATCCCCATGACGGGGATGGCCTGCTTCTCGATCGCGCGGAGCACGTCAGCGACCTGGTTGCCCCAGGTGACCGCCATGCCGCCGCCCTCAGCCGACACGAACGGCTCAGCAAGATGGGCGCCGAGATCGCGTTGCGCAGCCTTGATACGGTCGAGCGCGCCCGTCCACTGCTCCTTGACCCCGTCCGCTGCGCCCCCGAAGCGGGTCTGCATGGCGTCGACCAGGACGTCGATCGCCTCGGCGCCGCCGATAGCCCCCTTGGAGATGTCCTCGCGCATCTGCGCGGCGCTCTTCCCCATAGCGTTGCCCATGAGGGTCGCGGCATCGACACCTCGATAGCCGAGCTCGTTCAGCGTCTCGGCGGTGAACTTGCCAGTGGACTGCACCTTGGCGAGGATGTTGACGACTTCGGAGATCTGCTCGTTCGAGCCGCCCATCGCTGCGACGCCCTGCTGGATGGCATCGAGGGTGGGGATGACCTTCCCCGCTTCCATTCCGAAGCCGATGAGCTGCTGCTGCGCCTGGATGAACACACTCTTCGAGAAGGGCGAGTTGCGGGCGAAGTCGTCCAGCTGCCGCATCTGAGCGTTGGCCTGCTCAGTGCCGCCGAGCAGCACCGACAGGGCCGCTCGAGAGTTCTGCTGCAGCGAGTTGTAGGCGACGCCGGTCTTCGTGAGGATCGTCAGATACGCGGTCGCGGCCGTGACGAGTCCGGTCGTCGCACCGGCTGCAGCGCGCACCGCGGTTTCGCCGGCGCGACCGAACGCGGAGCCTTTCTGCGCGGTCTCGGAGAACTTCCGGCCGACGCCGTCGAGCTCCTGGTGGAACTGGTGGATGCCGTCGAGGGTGAGCGCCGCGGAGAGGCGGCCGACTTCGAAGCTCACGTGTCCTCCTCAGGGTGCAGGTAGAGGCGCGCGAAGGCGCCGCCGGTCAGGGAGTCACGGATGCTGAAGAGCGAGAGGATCACCTCCCGCAGGCTGCGCCAGGGCAGTGCGAGGAGTGTCTGCTCGTCATCGGCGGGGAGCCGTGGGTAGAAGCGCTGCAGGTCGGGCAGCACGGAGGACTGCCAGTGCTCGAACACGTGAGTCCAGAGCAGCCGCGAGTCGATCCCTTCGCCTTCCGCGGAGTCTTCGCGTTCTAGACGGAGGTATTCGGGCCACCAATGGGGCTCTTCGTAGAACCCGTTGCCAAGGTGTCGGCCGCCGAATCGAGCCATGTCCTCAGCACTTTGTACTGTTCGCCCAGCCCGGAGGAGACCATCACGCGTTCGAGGGCTTTTGGGTAACCACCCGCCTCGTTGAGGAGGTCTTCGACGGCTTCGATGCTGCCCCCGCCGGTGTTCCAGAGGATCGCGGCCTGGGCGACGATCTGCTGCCGGGCGGCGCGCATCTGGTCGAACTCGCGCATGCGACGGTTCGGGGCCTGCTTGCGCTTCTTCGTCGGGATGCCCAAGGCGAGCTGGGTGAGGCGTTCCGTGTCGGCGAGGAGCCGCTCGGGGCCGTGCTCGTGCATCGTGGTGCCGAGTGCGACTCCGATGAGCAGCACCTGGATCTCCTTGCCGACAGAGCCGGGGACGGGGTAGATGGTGAAGTCGGTGCCGTCGCCGAAATCGATGACGAGGGCGCCGTGGTCTTCGCGTGCAGTGGTGGGCATGGTCGTGCTCCTTGGGGTCTATGTGGTCGTGCGAGGTGAGGGGGCCTCGGGGCGCGGCACGACCATGCGCGCCCCGAGGAGCAGAGACCCGGTTTACGGGAGGAGAGCCGGGTTCGGGACGACCTCGCGGTCGCCCTTCGAGGTGAGGGTGAAGGTGAAGAACTCCACGTCCGCGTTCCCCGTGTTCTTCCGCTGGAACGACACCTCGGCGGTGAACTCCCAGGAGAGCTCCTCGATCCACTCGTGGTAGACGCGGACGGCGATGACCTTCTTCGTCGGGTCACCGCCCTTGAGGTTCGCCTGCGCCGCGGCGAGCAGCAGCGAGATGAACGGCTGCACCTCGCCCTGTGCGTTCTTCACGGCCTTCGCGTCGAACGCGACGGTGAAGGACTCGCCGATGGTGATGGTGTCGTCCTGGCCGCGGTTGGCGTAGGTGGTGCCGTCGGTGGTCTTCGGGGACGGGTTGGGCTGCAGGCCGGTGATGTCCGGCGCGTTCAGCCAGGTCGGTTCGGCCGGCGCGACGGGGAGTGCGGCGACGTCGCAGTGGAACTCGTAGCTGTTGCCGTTGACGCCCTGAGTAGGGCCGGGCGGGGTGTAGGGCATGATGCCTCCTTCTGGGTACGAAAAAGCCCCCAGCGGATGCCAGGGGCTCGGGTCTGAGGGATGGTGGGTTAGTCGTAGCGGTTGCCGCGGAACGTGAAGTTCTGGGTCGTCTCCGGCGCCTCCGTGGTGTTCGGTTCACCCCAAGAGGTCGCGCCCGTCTGTCGGACGCGGTCGAACCAGAGCCCGCCGATGAGGAGCTTCGTCCGGTCAGGAAAGAGGGCCCTGATCTCGTCGAGCCAGTCGCGCACCTGCAGCGCACCGAGACCGGGATGCCGGGCACGGATCTGCACTCGCGTGTGTTCGATGTTCAGCTCGCCAGCCTGCGGCAGGTAGGGCGTGATGACGCAGGTCAGTTGAGTCTCGGCATCCTTGCTTGTCGGGGACTGGTCGAAGTAGATGCCCCGCACGCCCTTCGGGTAGGGCTTCATCTCAGGGTCGTAGACGGCGAGTCCCGCCGCGTTGATGCGCTCGGCGATGCCCACCATCAAGCGGGCGGTGTAGCCCTTGGGTTCGTAGGCGCTCATGGCCCGATCCCTTCGCCAAGACGGGCTGCGACGGCCTGCATGTACTTCGCCTCGTTCTCGACGAGGGGCTGTTCGAGGTACTTCGCCTGGCCCTCGTCGTGGCGCCAGTCGAGCTCCTCATGCTGCCGGGCAGCGTAGGGCGTGTCATAGGAGACATGCGAGGTGAGGTTGCTCGCTGTAGCGGGGGTGACCTGTGCAGAGCCGCGCAGCGGGCCGCGGTCGAGCGGCGCGAGCGGCACCGAGTCGCCGCGCAGCAGCTCGGCGCCGTGATTCAACGCTTCAGGAGCGCTGGCCGAGATCATTGCCGAGACGAGGTCGCCGTTCCATTCAGCGGTGACGTTGATCATGCGAGCCTCACCTCCAACAGGTCAGCGATCTCCGGATGCTGGTAGCGGCCACAGCTCTCGACATGGGCCTCGCGCGCATCAGGTGTGCCTGCCCAGATCGTGACCCTCGTCTCCGGGGTCGGGATCTCAGAAAGAGCGGATCGCTCGAGATAGACGAGCGCGTTGATCGAGGTCTCGGCGTCGTACTGGTCGCGGATGAGCTTGATGTCGTCGATGATCTGCGCCCGCGGGATCGTCACGGGCTCTCCGTAGGTACGTCCGTTCGCGCCGCCGCCGAGATAGGGCTCGATGGTGACGAGTTCGCGATGAGGCAGGAGAATCTCGAGCGCCTGCTCAAGCCTGTGCTTGGAGAGCCGCCTAGCCATCGGAGACCGTGCCTGGGATCAAGCCCGCCAGGCGCAGATAGCGGAGCGCCTTCGGGGCGAAGCGGGGCAGCGGAGCAGGACTCGGGCCTGACGAGAAGGCGCCGCCGAAGCTGAGCGGGCCGAGCTTGATCGACTCGCCCTGATTCAAGGCCTCGAGCTCGTCGCCGTACTCTGCGCGGAACTCGGCCTGTGCGCAGGTTGCGTCGCGCAGCGCCTCAACGACAGAGGGGTCGACGGGCATCCCGGCGTGATCCACTCGGTAGTGCGCGGTGAGCAGCATCTCGTCGACTTCGAGAGAGGCGTCGCGGAGGAGACGAGCCGCACCATCCGGTGCCGTCTCGATGCCGAGCCAGTCGGCGTACTCGGGGGCGGTGGCATAGGTGCGGCTCATCTCATCCTCACTTCTTGCGTCGGGGCGCGGGCTTCTCAGGCTCTGCAGGTGCCTCGGCCGGTTTGACGGGTGCCGGCTCCTCGGGAAGCTCCGTGATGCCCGCCGAAGCGAACAGCGCGAGAGTGCCCTCGCCGGGGTTGATGTCGGCGGTCACGCCGTCGATGAACGGCGCTCCGCCGAACACGACACGACCGGCCGGTGCGCGCGGGTCACGGTAGCGGGGCATCAGGCCTGCTCCTTGTCGGCGTCGCCTTCGGTCGGGGTCTTGCTCGGCTCAGCCGACTTCGGCAGAGGTGACTTGCTGGTGCCCTTCGCCGGAGTCTTGCTCGGCTTCGGGGCATGCGGCATGACGTCGTAGCCGTGCCGCTCGAAGTATGCGAGCGCTGCAGGGTCGTCGGAAGTGCCGACACCGTTCGCGAAGCTCACGCCTGCGACGATCCCGGTAAAGCCCTTCACGGGCGTCTGAATGTGCGCCATGGCGCTGTCCCTTCTCTCGGGGTAGATCGGTAGCGTGGGGGCCGCACGCGAACGGCGCGGCCCCCACGAGGGTGCGATCAGCGCACCTTGACGTTCCGGAGCACGGCCGCGGCGCGCGTCTTCTTCAGCGCGACCGCGACGGGCCCCATCTCGACCTCGCCGGTCTTCACCGCGCCGGAGGTGGTGAAGTCGGGCAGCCAGGTCTCGACGAGCTGGCCGCCGGCGGTCGAAACGCCGTGGAAGCCGTCGAGCGCCACCCGGTAGGCATACAGATCCGTGAGGTTCGTCACCGGGTCGCCGCCGATGGTGCGGGTCTGCGTCGGGATGATGAGGTCGTTCGTGCCGGGCTTCGCGCCGGCGTCGATGAGCAGCAGGTTGCCGTACTGCTCGCGAACGATCGGACGACCCTGATCGTCGACGAGTTCCTCGACGGGGGACTTCACGTACTGGTTCGCGCGGCGTACGGCGGCGCGGACGCGTGCGAGCGAGTCCTTGTTGCCGACGAGCACCGTCGGTGAGCCGTCGAGTTCGCTGAGGAACGCGTCGATCACGTCGAGAGCCTTGTGCTCGGCACGGGTGTCCGTGTCGAAGTCCGACCAGTCGATGAACTGGCCGACGCCGATCTCGGTGCTCGAACCGGTGAGGGCCTTGTCGAGACCGTCGAAGCCGTCCTCGTCCTCGGCGGTATCGCCGTTGATGAGGGCGTCCTGGAACTTCGTGACGGTCGCCTTGATCTTCTCGCGCATGTTCAGCGCGACACCGCCGGAAGCGGCCGGGCCAACCTTCGCGACGACGCGGTCGATCTGGAAGCTGCCGCCGAGCGGCACGAGCTCCACCGAGTACTTCTGCGTGCTGATTTCACCGGGCACGTACTCGGTGTTGATCTTGCGGAAGGCCGCGTTGCCCTGGGTGACCTGGCGACGGTAGCCGTACTCGAGGGTGGCGCCGCCGCCGGCAGGGTTGACGGCGTCATGGAAGATGAGGGTGTCGAGGATCCCCGACTCCTTGCGGAACTCGTCGATCGCTGCGACGTCGAGATCCTGCTGTGCGTTGTTCTTGGCTTCTGCCAGGGTTACGGGCATCAGCTACTCCTTTCGGTTATCCGCCGAGGGCCGCCGCGATGGCGCCCTCGAGGGTGGTGGGCTTGGTGGTCGATCCGCCGGCGGGGGTGCCGCCGGAAGTGGGAGGGAGCGTGGGAGCTGCGACGGCCGCGTAGGCGGGGTTGTCCTTCACGAACTGCTCGACCGCGGTGCCGAGCGCTGCCGCGTCGTTCAGGTCGAGATCCTTGATCGCAGCCTGGAAAGAGGCTGAGTCGAGCAGGAGTGCGGCGTTCGCCTTGCCGTCGGCGGCGGTGGTGACGGCCTTCTCGCGGGCGAACTGCGTCACCTGCCCCTTGTAGTCGTCGCGCTCCTCGTTCGCCTTCGTGAGCGCGTTCTGCGCGTCCTCGAGCGCCTTCTGTGCTGCGGCGTTGTCGGCCATGAGCTTCTGCACCTGCTCGGGGGTGAAGCCCTGAACCTGCTGCACCTGCGGTGTCGGTGCTGCCGGGGGAGTCTGGCCGGGCTTCTGCGAGGCGTAGAACGCGGCGAGGTTTGCAGGCGACGGGGTGGGCGGGTTCGCGCCTCCCGCGGGTGGCTGGTCGCCGTTCCCGCCGCCGGATGGGGCGCTGCCGCCCTCGCCCTCGATGAGACGGATACCGCGCAGCCACAGGGGTGCGTGGCCGATTGTCCAGCCGATCTGCGCCGGGTCTGCCTGGCGTCGAAATGCGTTGATGGTCATGGGTCGTGCCTCCTCAGGCATGTCGAAGCCCTCTCGGGCATGGTGAGAACGCCCGAGAGGGCGTACAATCGTGGGCGTAGGGCCTCCCCGTGAAAGCGCCGAAATAATGCGCCGGTAGAACTCGCGGGCTAGGGCCCTACTTCTTTGTCTGAAGCGGGATCGCGATGAGAGTGCCGCGCGACCACACCCAGAGCTCTCGTATCTGGTTCTGTGGATTGCGCCAGTTGAACTCGCCGAGTTGCTTTCTCACGAGGTCTGAGAGCTCCTGGTCGCCGAAGTCGAGCATGAAGCGATCCTTGACGAACGCGTGGTTCTTCCGTGCCCGCGCGACCGCCCGCTGAATGAGTTGCCTACTCGCGGGGTATGTCGGTTGTTCAGGCCGCTTCACCTCGATCTCGATGCTGTCGCGTGAGAGCCAGCGGAAGTCGTTGGTCGGCTTCCGGTAGAGGCTCTTTCGGATGAGCCGTACTTCGTTGCCGGCGTCGGCGAACCGCTCGTAGAAGCGCACCTCGTGAGGTTCAAGATCCCAGCCCGGCCCGGTTTGGAAGCCGAGCCTGCGTTGCCGCTGCTCCCACGTCTGCTCCTCACGCGGAACGAGCTGCGGGGTAGGCGCCTGACGGCCGCGGGGGTTCGTGTCGCCGCCGTCAGCGAAGGGGAGCTGCTCGCGGTATTCGCGGCGGATGATCCCGGTCTCTCGGACGTGCTGACGGAGCGCGGCTTGTGCTTCGCCGATCTCGTCACGGTCGCCGTCTCGCTTCGCCTGTCGCACGTCGCGCTCGAGCTCGCGCAGCTTCTCCCGGTCAGCCTGCTTCTGCGGGTCGTGAGTGGTGAGCTTCGACGTGTCCGTGCCGCCCGGCAGGCCGGGGATGAGTACGCACCGGCAGTTCGGGTGCCCCCAGCCGGAGGCGCGCATCTCCGCGAGAGTCGCGTCGACATGCAGGGTGGTCGGTTCGGCGGTGACAGCGTGGAGGACGGTGATGCCACCCACGGGGCCGCCGTCGGTGACGATCTTGCCCTGCCATGCCGCGCATTTCGAGCATGCGGAGGATCCGATCACCGGCGTGAATGTCGTGATCCTGGCCGAGGACATGCTCGCGACGCTCTGGTCGCGCCACGCACGCGCAGCGGCCGTCCTGGTGGCCATCTCGGAGTAGGCGCCGATCGTCCACCGGCGTCCGCCTTTGTCGGTGAAGCCGGTGATGCCTTCGGCGATGTACTCGTCGAGAATGCGGCGGTGGAGCGCCTGGCTCGTGGTCATTCCCGTCAGCAGGGAGCCGACGTGCTTCGACGTCATCGCCTGGTAGGCGTCGGCCGGGGCGCGCAGGATCCGTGCGTTGAGGGCGCGCAGAGAGTCGCGCAAGTCGAGCTCGACAGCGGCTACCGCGTAAGCGCCGCTGGCAGTGAGCGCGGAGACGCTGGACGGGGCATAAGCCGGGAAGTCAAGCAGGACGCGCGAGATCTCCGCCGACGCACCCATCGCCGCCTCGGCAGTCGCCCAGCGCGCGAGCTTCTCAGGGTCGACCTGCAGCACGAGGCGTTCGGCCTGCTCCCGGAGATGCTGGATTGCGCGGTAGCGAGCGAGCACGTCGTCGGGGGCCACAAGGTGCTGCTCAGCGAGCCGCTCGAGCGTGGCCCGCAGGCTCTCCTCGATGCGGCGATACCGTTCGGCGATCGCGTGCCCGATGTCATCGATCCACGCGGCGGGGGAGTCGCCGGGCCACTGCTCGACCATGGCGACCCCCTCCTGCTCCTGCCGAATATGCGAAGATGGGCGGACATCTCACGAAGGAGTGACCATGGCATTCGGGTTTTCTAAGCGGAAGAAGCTGGGCAAGAACACGTCCCTGAACATCGGCAAGAAGGGCGTCTCGGTGTCGGCCAAGATGGGGCCTCTCACCGTTTCGAGCAGAGGTAATTCGAGCCTCAGGATCGCCAAGGGTGTGACCCGTCGGAAGAAACTCTTCTAGGCCTCCCCATCGACCCGACCAAAGGTGGTCGGGTCGGGCGGCTGCTCGGCGTCCTTCACCCTCTGAATGCGGGCGACCTCCTCGGCCACCCACGTGTCATCGGCGTCGGGGTTCGCACGCCGCACCGCCGTCTCCGTGCTGATCGCGTCCGCGACCTTGAGCAGCCCGATAGTCTCTGCCTCGACCTTCGGGTCAGTGCGTGAGATGTCCGGGAAAGCCACGTTCAGGTCGTACCGGCCCCCGCCCTTGCCCGGGAAAAGGATCCCGTCGAGCTCGAGCGCCACCGACCCCATGCGAGACAGCACCTTGCGGTCGTAGAGGTTCTTCTTCGACCGCGTGCGCTCCGTCTGCTCCGTCCGGGACTGGATCTCCGTCGCCGTCGCCTGCCCGCCCTTGACGTCTGGGTCTCCCCATGACGAGGGGCTGTAGCCGGCCTTGCGAAGCACCTCGCGGAGAATGCCGCGGAGCGTCTGCTCATGCTCCTCCACGCGGATAGCGAACTGCGAGGGAGTGAGGTCGAGCCCGTCCGCCGGTTTCCCGGGGACGTTGAGGCCGACGAACATCTCCTGGAAGAGGTCGAAGCTTGCGCCGGCGCCGGGCCCGTTCGAACGCAGGTAGGCCTCGGGGACGATGAGCTTGCCGGCGCCGAGCTTGAGGTCTCGCATCCACGACGACCAGGTCTCGTCCGCGTTGTCGAACAGCGGCGCGAGCTGGTTGAAGTCGGATCGGCCGGCGTCCTTCAGCGGCCCCTTCTTGCGCCATGCGAGCGCGGGAGCGTTCGGAAGGTAGGCGGCGGTGAGCCGGTCGATGCGGGTCGGGATCCGGCTCTCACTGTCGACAAGGGCTGCGAGATGCTCGGTCTCGCCCCGGTCGGCGAGGGGCTTCCGTTGTCCGAGGTTTGTCGCGGTGCCGCTGAACAGCGCATGCTCGATGTAGCCGAGCGCGTGATGCTCGAGATGACGCCAGTAGGTGCTGCCGTCGACCCATTCCGACCAGAGCGTCACTTCGACGAGACGACCGTGCCGGAACGTCGGTATCGCGGCGTCGGCGGCAGCGTAGTCGAGCCAGACGTGATCCTCGAGCTCGATGTCCCAGCGGGGGACTATGACGGTCGCGCCGAGAGCGGACTTGATCTCGCCCATGCTGTTGAGCATCGCGTGGTGGTCGTCGCTGTTGAGGATCTCGTCGAGCCGCTGCTCGGCCTTCTCGCTCGGCTTCTCGTCTGCCTCAGCGAGGGTCGTGACCGGCGGGTCGGAGTACTGCAGGTCTGAGGCGAGCGTCGCGAGATCCGCGGGGATCGGGACATGCAGGCGAGTGCGGCCCTCGTTCGCGGGCGCGGGCCGGCCCCAGAACAGGCGGGAAGCTGCACCCACGATACCGCCCTTGTGAGGGGCACCTGCACGTGTATGCGTCGCGCTGCCGCCCTGCCCGCCGTAGATGGCGGCGAGGGCCTTGGTGTCTCCGGTGAGCCAAGCGTCGTTCTCCGCGTACTGTGCGTAGGCGGGGGCCCAAGTCTTCGGGGGCCAGGGGGAGTTCGCGACGGGCATGGGCATTTCGTGAACCTCCGGGTATGGTCAGAACAAAAGCAACCTGGCGAAGGGCGTGGCAATGCTTAAGGATTTTGTTTACTTCGACGAGGAAATGGTTCTGAAGTTCGCTTCTCAACTCGATGGTGGTCAGCGAGCACGAACGACAGAAAAGCAGTCTCGGCGACGTCGGGGTGGGCTTTCGATCAGTGCGAAAGGAGTGGGGGTCAACGGCTCAAAGGAATCAGGAGAAGACCGTGAGCTCGAGATCACAGATGACCCGTTTGCTGCATTCGACCGGCTTCTCAAGGCGGGCGAAGAACGTCCAGATGAACTCTCCTGGATAGACGTAAACGATCCAGAAACGGATCTAGCAGGGGTCGGGCGCGGTTTCACAATCACCGGAGAGGCGGACTTTGTGATCCCCCCGTTCAGCAGGATTCTGGGGAGCAGAGAGCAACTGCAGGGGTTGGCCAACCTGGCCTCGGTTATGTCGAACCTGGCTCCGCTCATAGGGAGAGAAGGCCTGGGCTCCAACCTTGACATGGCCCAGGTTGAAGGAGTCAGTAAGCTCGCGGAGTCGATCGGAGATCAGATCAGTGTCATCGGCAGCTTCGCTGAGAGCGACTGGACAGTGGCGGGAACCCTAGGCGGAGTAGCGGATATCGATGACATCGACGGCCCCCTTGTCTTCGTGGGCAAGGTCGTCGAGATCGTTCCCGCAGGTAGCTACAAGTCACTTCTGACTCTTCCCGGTATGACCCTTCTTACTCGAGACCAGCGCCGCAAGATGCAGCAGGCACCGAAGGAGGGAGACGAGGGTAACTGGATTTCTGGGCCCGGAGCCGTGCTGAAGTTCCTGGCCATCTATCGCTAGGCCGCGAGTGCGTACACCTCGTAGTGCCACTGCCCGATGGTGCTCTGTATGGCGTAGCGGCCGGCGTCCATCGCGTGGTCGTCACGCTTCACGACTTCGTCCTTGCCCTCCTCGGCGGCCTTCGAGTCCCACTCGTACTCGGTGACCTCGGCGAGGAACAGCTCGCACCGATCCGTGACGACGAGCTTGTCCTGAGCGAGGAGCGAGCCGAGGGTCTGGATGCCGTCGAACACGGTATTGTCGGCTGCCCACGACGTGATGTTGTCGTTGTGCAGCTGCGAGCGCATTGACGCGGCCGACGGGTCGAGGAAGATGAACTCGGGGGCGGGCACGTACACCTGGTCGGTGCCGTGATCCTTCCGTAGCCATTCCCGGAACTTGCGGGAGAGTTCGACATCGGGGATCGTCTCGCCGTGATGTTCAGCGGACGAGTAGTGCCATTCGTCGATGAAGACGAGGCGCGGTTTCTCCTCGTCGGTGATGCCGAGCAGCAGCGCCACGGTGGTGTTCGTGGTGCCGTAGTCCATGCCCACCGCGAGTGTGCGTGCGATCGGTGGGAGGTCGGCATGCTTGATGAGGTGCTTCTTCTCGTCCCACATGGGGTAGACGGCGCCCTCGGCGTTCGTCCACTTCCCTTCGATGAAGCGGAGGTAGAAGACGCCGGCGAACGAGGCCCGCATCTCGGCCTTGAACTGTTCCGAGAGGGAAGGGTTGTCTTCCATCGTGAACGCGAAGTGGATGAGGTTCTTCTCGCGTGCCTTGAGGATCCAGTCCTTGCGCAGCCAGTGCGACTTCGAGCCGGGGTTGGTGGTGGCGAGCATGCGTGCGCCGTCGACGGAGAGTCGGGTGACGAGCATCTTCCAGAAGCTCTCGGGGAGGATGGTGGCTTCGTCGACGTAGGCGAGGCAGACGGTGAGGCCGCGGATCTTCGCCTCGCTCGAGGCGTCGTTCGCGCCGTAGAGGTGCACGGTGCGGCCGAGGATGACCGCGGTCTTCGCGCCCGGCGTGTAGCTGATGTACTTCACGAGCGGCCCGAAGATCTCCGGGTTCGTGAGTAGCGAGAAGATGTTTCCGTTGATCGTGTCGAGCGTTCTGCCGACGATGATGATGTTCCCCGTGCGGGGAGCGCGCAGCACGGCGAAGAGGAACGCGAACAGGCTGATGAACGTCTTCCCGGAACGCACGGCACCCGACCAGAGCGCGATCTTCGCTTTCGAGCAGTCCGCGACCGACAGCAGCTGCGACCGGGACATGATGGAGGTGAGCCCGGCGAGCTGCTGCATCAGGCCTCCTCGGTCGTCTCCGTCTCTGCTGTGCGCAGTACTTTCGCCGCGGCGAGGATGCCGGCCTCGAGCGACTGCACCACCGAGGCGGCGCCTGTGATGTCGGGATCCTTCTCCACGATGCGCGTCAGCTTGTCGAACGTGATCCCCGCCGTCGTGACCGCGTTACGGATCACCTCAACCGGGGGTTTGGTGAGCGTGTGCTCGTTGTAGACGTTGTCCCGACCGCCGAACGAGTAGACCACGTACGGGTCGTCGAGGCTGTCGAGCAGCTGCTCTGCACGGTGTAGCATCTTCTCCGCGAGACGCTGCCGGCCCGCCGCCAAATCGATCGAGTGCGCGGCAACCGCCTGCGCAGTCCGCGCACGATCGAACGCGAGACCCTCGTCCTTCGCCCAGCGAGACACGGTGCTGCGGGAGACGCCGAGCCTGTCAGCGATCGCACGCACCGACATCTCCTGACCGTGGAGCTTGCGCAGGAGTGCGCGTTTCGGATCGGGACGTCTCGCGCTCTTTGCCAAGATGTCCTCCGTTCGGCGGTGGTGGTTGCTACTGTCGGGCTATGGATGCAACACTTCTGGCTGTTCTGTCGATCTTTGGCGGTGCGGGGCTGACCGCGGTTGCTGGTCTTATTGGTGCGGCGATAGCTGGGCGTCGGGAGCATCGAAGCTGGCTGCGGGATCAGCGGGTGGGCGTCTATGTCCGGTTTATTTCTCTGACGGACAAGATGCGGGGAGTTCGGGATGATCTTGCCGAGGCTGCGAGTCGGTTGGAGACGATCCCGCAGGGGCATCCTGATAATTTCGAGCTTCTGGATGAACTCGATTCTTTGAGGGCAAGGGCTGACGAGGTGCGCGAGCTACTCGAAGTGAACATGGCTGAGGCGTCGGTGCTTTTCCCGGAGGCTGTTCATAAGCGTGCGATGGAGTTTCATATGAGCTTGATGAATCGTGACCAGGAGGAGCTTGGGCGAATGGTCAATGCCGTGCTCAATCTGATGCGCCGCTCGCTGCGAGTGAGGTGAGGCCGTTCTGGGGCCCGACAGAGCGAATGGAATATCGGGCCTCGGGATCATCGGAAGGAATGAGAAAGGGCCAGGTGCTTTCGCTTCCTGGCCCACTTACTCAACTCTCACTGTAGGGGGTGACATCGAGAGGGTGTCAAGTAGTTCGTCTGCTGGCGTGTCGCGTGTGGTGGCGCGGATCTTCTGTTGATGGACGGGGTCGGCGAGTAGGCGGCGTCGGTACTCTCCCAAGAGGATGTGTTCCTCGACGATTCGGCGGCCTCGCGAATCCCAGGACATCGGCATTCCCTCCCTGCGCCATCTCTTGATGGTTCGGAGGCTGCGATTGACTCGAGCCGCGGCCAGGCGATAGGTCAAGACTCGGCTAGATGACACATCTCGTCCTGGCGGTTATGGTCGGTGAATGCTTGATGATCTGGACTCGAACACGCTCACCGTTGTTATCGGACTTGCGAGCGGCATTGGAGCTGTGGTTTCTGCAGTTGTATCGGGGTTCTTCGCCTTGTGGAGAGAGAGGAAGGGGAGGAATGCTGAGCAGGGCATCCGAGAGTCTGAAAGAAGTATTGCGGATCAGAGAATCGCCGAAGATCGCGAGCATTCGCTCAAGATGATCCAATTGCAGTTTGCTGCGCAGCGAGACGAGGCAATCCATCAGATGGGGAGAGAAGCGGCGTCGGAGCTTGTTGCGCTGGTTGGAGAGGTGGAAAGCTCTTGGCGGCGCGACCATCCCTGGGCCCTCCTCATAGCCGACGGCGATGCCGCATGGAAAGCCAGGCGGCATGCTTTTCGCATTCCCGACGCAGACGTAGCTGAAATCGTCGTCAACGGTATCGAGATCATTCAACATGCTTGGGTTGGCGCCAAATCTAACGAGATGGAGGACTGCGACGAGATGCAGCGAAAGGAGATGCGTCGAATGCAGGACACGTTGAGAAGGTACATCGCCGGTGAAAGTCCCGCGAAGGAGGTGGTGCTCGAACAACGTGCAATTACCTCCGAGATTGACGAGATCTACAAGGAGTACTGGGCCAGTCAAATGGACTAATGCTCCGCTTGTCACTTGTCCGCTCCGTCCCACTTCTGGCCGCAGCTCTCACAGCGCGCGCCGGATAGTCCACCAGCGCCCCAGACAGGGCTGATGGTGCGCTCGCCGCAGGTTGGGCATGGGCGTGGCCGGTAGCTTCTGAACTTCGGTTCGGCGCGGGGGTAACGGGCGCGCATCTTTCGGATGGTGGTCATGAGGTGTTCGGGGGCGTCGTGGAGGTGCTCGTCGTGGGCGATGGTGTAGGCCGATGCTTCGAGCCATTGCACGATCTCGGCAGCGAGGGAGAACGCCTCTGAGGGGTCGCAGACGGGGAGGCCTTGGGGTTCGGTTCTCCCTGACCAGATTCGTGCGCGTAGGGGGCGTGGGGAGGCTCCTCCGATGCGTTCAGCGACCTCGCGGCCGAAGATGACGAGTTCGGCGTAGAGGGCGTCGGCGTCGTCGGCGGGGTCGACTCGGTAGGGGAGTGTCGCCCTGTCCTTGCTGCCGGTGATCTTCCCGGCGCCGACGGCCTGGGCTCCGACGGTCGTCTCGGCGAGTTGGCGCATGTGCATCAGCTGGAAGGGTGCTTGCCGGATGTGCCAGATGAAGCTCTCCGTCCAGGTGCGTTCAGCCTGCATCGCTCTCCCCTTCACGTATCTCAGCAGCTTGAGCGCCCATCTCCACCCCAAGGGGGAATCGGTCACCCCGATAACGGCCTAGCCTGGATGACATGCAAGAACCAGAGAAGAAGCCGCTCAACTGGTGGGCCGGTTTCATCGCCTTCGGCATGGTGTTCCCCATCGCTTGGGTGTCATTTGACAACGTCACGTCCGCGATCATCATGGGAGGGGCCGCGGGCGCCGTGGGCCTGTTCCTGTTCCGCACAAGCAAGCTCTGAACCCGCCCGCTCACGTCAGCTCACCCCGCTTCGCCGCCTCACAGAGAGCATCCGCGTAGTCCCTGAACGTCGGGCTCTCCTCGCCAGGGCCTGACCACCTGTCGTAATAGCTCTCCATATGGTCGGCCACCTTCTCGGGGTCAAGTACGACGCCTGCTACCGTTAGCTCGTGACCGCATCCTTCACCTTCTGGGCCTTTTTCACGGCTGCCGCGATCATCATCGCCGGCACGACCGCTATCGTCGCCTACCGGAAGAACCGACGCGACCGGTAACGGCCCCTGCGGGGCGACACCAGCAGCGGTGAGAGCGGCGCGCACCGCTTCAGTAACGATCTGCTCCACGATGTGCGGATCATCGGTCACGGCGTAGGGCCGGATGTGTGCCGTTTCGCGAACCACTCTCTTTACCGTCTCGATCTGCTCCTCGCTAGGCCCCGAGTTTTGCAGAAGTTTTGCATCACCCCGCACACCGGCAGCGGTGAAGGCGAGCTTGCCGATTCGGGCACGGCCCTCCTGTACCTGATCGTCAATGAACGCCTTGTCGTAGTTGAGACGCGCCTTCCCGACCGAGGTTCGCACTCGATACTCAAGCTCATCCTGCATCTGCTGAATCACCGCGTCTCGCTCGATCTGCTCCTCGCTCGGTGCGCCCTCAAAGAGCAGGCCGTGAGCGCGGAGAACTCGTGCAATCGCCTTCACCTCCGGCATCCAGACAGGTTCCGTACCTGCGGGCGTGTCCCAGAGCTTCATCAACTCTGCTGCCAGGATCTGCTCGGCGGTCGGGTTGGGTGTGGGGGTCATGGTCTAGTCCTTTCGTCCGCCGTGGACTCCGCGTTTGTAGCAGAGGCCGGCAGTGAAGCCCACGTAGTTCGGGTGTGTTCGGTCGTCGTACTCACAGACGTGCGCGAGGCCGAGCTTCTTGCAGGCCGCGTACAGCCAGATCGGTATCATCAGCCTTCACCTCCGATCAGTGCGGCCTCGATAGCGCGGATCGTCGGGCACGGCCAAGCCAGCGGCCCCCACTCGTTCGAGCAGGTATGGCATTCGCCGGAGGTGTTCGGATGTAGCGCCATCACCGCTTCGAGTGCGGCGATCATCCGGGGCACCGACGAGCGGGCAGCAGCGATGAAAGCAGCGTTGGCGCGCTCGTACGTTGGCCCGCAGACATGCGTTCCAGAGAGAATGCCGCCGCCAGCAGTCACATAGTTGTCAGCATGCACCGTCTCGTGATGCGCCCACGGCCCCGTCGTTGCCCCTGCCGTGAGGCGTTTCTGCTCGGCCAGGAACTCAGTAATCGTGCTCAAGGTGCTTCCTCCGCTCGATAGATGGTGATGATCTTGGTTTCTCGCAGCAGGAGTTTCCACGACATTGCGGTGTTCGCCGTGCGGCATCGCCACAGGCCCCGCAGACCGTCGAACTCCCAAAGGCGGCCTTCCCGGTCTCGGGCAAGGTCAACCGGTCTCGGCTCACTCGCCATCGGTCTCGCCTCCTACCGGGAGCCACGAGCCAGCCTTGCGACGGCGCACGATCATCGCCGGGCCACTGTTCCGCGCCCCCAGCCGATCCATGCGCCGAACCGATTCGTTCCATCCAGCGACGGCCTTGCCCGCCGAGAGCCGATCGGCGTGCACAGTTGCGTCACTAGGGTCTGCCACCAAGGCCGCGCCGTACTCCCATTCGGGTGCGTCTCCCTCTTGGGGTGTGGGCGGGGCGGCAACGACTAGGCGCTTGAACGGAGCGTAGCGTGCTGCAGAAGCCCGGATGCGGCTCACCATCGAGAAGATGCCGTCCTGGTAGAGCTGCCACACATTCCCCAGGCGATCGAGATATAGACCGGGCTCGGCCGGTGTCACTGCGAGATCTTCCGGGGACGGGTCGGGGCGTTGCGCTGCTACGGCGCGCATGATCTCCGCAGCGCGCTCACCGATCTCAGCGTCTGCGAAGATCTTCACCAGTGCGTTCTTCACGTGAGCGGCCTCAGCCTCCCACTTCGCCTCTTGGGGTGTGGTGAGAGCAGCGAGGGCACGCTTAGCCACCGATTGCAGCACCTTCGCAGGAACAACTTCTCCGGCTTCTGGCGCCGGCTCGTTCGCCCAAACCTTCAGTTCCGCGATCAGGTCTTCGGTCTTCTCGGTCATGGTCATGCTCCGTCCTGCGCGGAAACCCGCGCGATAGTTTCGTCGTCGAGGCGGCGCAGTCCGAGCGCACCCCGATACGGGATCGGTTCGGCGAGCGGGCGCGGGTTCGCGAGCGCCAGGTGGTGGAGGGGGCCGCGCTCAGCCCAGGGCGAGCAGGTCGGGCCATTCGATCTTCGATCGCACGAGTCATTCGCGAACATCGGCGCTTCATGTACTCCCACGAGATCGACCACGCCGACGATGAACCCGAAGCCTTTCGCCCACGGCACCGTCTCGACGCTCTTCGGGTTCTCCTTCACCCTCTGCGCCATCCAACGATCCGCTGCAGCGTTCAAAGCATCGCGGGTCGCCGACAGGGAGAAGGCATTCACGTCCTCCTGCTGGGCAACGTGGATGGCGACGGGCCCGCGGTAGTCGCCCGCGATATTCCGCACCCGGTTCTCCACGTCCTTCCCGCCATGGACGATCGCCCACGCCCACGGCTGACGCACCGTCAAGATCCGCATCTCGCCCATCTCAAGGCACCTCCAACACAAAGGGGAGTGGGGTGGTATTCCCGGCCGGAAGGCGTCTAGCTAGAGTCTCTATATGACTGCCCTTGAGCAATTTGAAACCCGAGATAAAGAGATCGTCCGCCTCCTGGAGATCCACCAGAAGATCAGTGGTACAGGTCGCGGCTACAAGACCAACGTCAAGGTTCTCCACAAGTCCGCTTTCGTGCTCATAACGGCGTTCTGGGAGGGCTTTTGCGAGGATCTTGCTGAGGAAGGACTTGTCCATCTTGTGGAGCACCTGCCGTCGCCAACCAAACTTCCGAAGCACCTGAGGAAGCGGATTGCTAAGGAATTGATGGACGAGAAGGACGAGACGGCGGCATGGAAACTTGCGGAGGGTGGTTGGAGAAGTGTGATGCGCACAAGGATGGACGACCTGACGGAGGAACGAAATCGCCGATTGAACACACCGAAGACAGAGCAAATTAGGACTCTTTTCGCTGAATCGATTGGCTTGCCAAACGTCGACCGCCACTGGGTATGGAGTGGAATGTCCTCCGTGCGTGCGGCTGAACGTCTTGATGAGTACGTGACCTTGAGAGGCGCAATCGCGCACCGAGGTGACGTGACAGACCAGGAGCTCCGCAAGAAGCAGGTGTTGAAGTACCAGCAGCACGTGAAGGGGCTTGCGCGGACGACTTACCAGGCAGTCGCCGAGCATGTAGAGCTCTCGACCGGCACGCCTCTGGCGCAGTAAGGCCCAACTGCACTCCATATTTAGAGGCATCGTCACAGCGCGACTTCCCCGCTCTCAGCACGGATCGCGGCAGCCTCGAGGCGGAGCCCGCGGTCGGCGAGATCCTCCTCGATCGCGGCGTCGATCCGCTCGGCGGCTTCGATGAGTTCGAGCGCGAGGTCGCGGGCCTGCGACGTCGTATAGGTGGTGCGCTTCCGCATCTGGCGGAGCTCCACGCGATAGTCGTCCGTCGCCGTGACCTCGGCGAGGTTGATCGTGATCCTCTCGTGGATGCTCATCGCCCGACCCCCGCCACGGTGGCGCAGAGCGCGGGATCCTCGGAGAACACGCACCGGGTCTCCCCGTCGGCGATCAGTAGCCGGATCGCGAGCACGGTCGCGGCGATCGCGAGCCAGAACACGACCGCGAAAAGGGTCACGAATCGGTGCCTGCTGGTCTGCTGCTTCTTCATCTCGACTCCTAGAAGGGCTGCTCGTCGTCGAACCCAGGCAGGCCGCTGCCCGGTTGCGCGGCCGGCGGCCATGCAGAGCCGCCGTCGAAGCCGCCGCCCTCGGTCTGCCCGTACTGCGGCGTGCTACCGTGGCCCGGCGCCGCCCATCCGCCGCCCGCAGGCCCGCCGCTCTGGCCCGCCTTCGTTGCGGATACCGTGTGGCGGTCGAGGGTCACGCCGATGGAATCGACCGTGCCCTCGAATGAGGTGCGCTTCTCGCCGTCCTGCGTCTCATAGGCGCGCTGGAAGACCCGCACGCGGGCGATCACGGGGTCGCCGCGGTGCAGCGAGGCAGCCACATTCGTTGCGAGCTCATCCCATGCCGTGCAGCGGAGGAACAGCTGGTTGCCGTCCTCCCACTCGTTCGTGTCCTTGTTGAGGCGGCGCTCGCCGGCGGCGATGGTGAACGACGCGAGCTGCTTGCCCGAGCCCGTCACCTTGAGTTCGGGGTCAGCGGTGAGCCGGCCTTCGATGAAGGTGATCGGCAGTCCTGGGTTCTTCATGATCGTTAGACCTCTCCCGGCTCGATGAGAGCCGTGTGTTCGTGTTCTTTCTGCATGATTCGGGCGAACTCGCCTTCGAAGAGGAGCGTTCGCTCCCCGGGGGTTCCCTGCCGGTTCTTCGGCACGATGAACTCGATGTCGCGGGTCATGTAGTTCTTCCCGCCGACGCGCTTCTCCGGCCGGTGGAGCAGCACGATCGCGTCTGCCGCGTGCTCGAGCGCTGCGGTGCCTCGAAGATCGGTGACGACCGGACGTGGGCTCTTCCTGCCGGTGCTGTCGCGGTTCAGCTGCTCGAGGAGCAGCACGGAGCAGTCGAGATCCTTCGCGAGGGTTTTCGCGTCGTTCGCCCACGACTCGAGGTCGAGTTGACGTGACCGTGAGCCCGGGGGAGACTTCACCAGACCGAGGTAGTCGACGACGAGGAGCCGGAGGTCGCCCTTCCGTTGGAGGGCGCGGCCGAAGCCGGTGATGTCCTCCCATCGTGCGCCGGGCCGGTCGTACACCTCGAGCGGGAGCTGCGCGATCGCTGCTTCGGCGGCCCGGACGGATGCCCAGCCGTCGTTCGTGAGCTGGTGGTGCTGCAGGGCGGACTGGTGGATGCCCTGCATCATCGAGATCAGCCGCTTCAGCAGATCCTTCTCGGTCATCTCGAGCGAGACGTAGCCGACACGGCCTCCGCACTCGGCGACGTGGAGGGCGAGCTGCAGGCCGAAGATGCTCTTACCGTTGCCCGACCGGCCGGCGACGGTGTACATGCCGCCGGGCCGGATCCCGCCGATGATCGCGTTCAGCGATGGCCACGGCGTCGGTACGTGAGGGACGCGAGACTGCATCTCCTCGACGAGCTCGCCGAACACGGTGCCGATCTGGTGCGACTGCCGGAGCGTACCGCCGCGCAGCTCGGCGACGATGCTCGACGCCTTCTCCACGATGTCGCCGCCGTCGTCATCGCCCGATGCGGCGAGCGCGCGGATCTGGTCGGCCGCCTCGGCCAGCTTGCGGCGCTCCCCATGCCGGCGGACGATCTCGGCGAACTCCATCGCCTGGTAGCCGTACACCTGCAGACCGACGAGCTCGTGCGGGTAGGCGGGGCTGACCTGGTGGGTGCGGCCGGTCTGCACGAGGTGGTCGTTGACCGAGATCGGGGAGACTTCGCGCCCGCGGTCGGCTACCTCGCACATGGCCAGGTAGAGGGCGGAGTTGCGGGGGACGGCGAAGTCGCTGTCTCGGACGATCTGCCGCACTTCCCAGATGCGGGCGGGGTCAGCGAAGATCGCGCCGAGGAGGTAGCCCTCGGTCTCGGGATCGTACTGGATCTGCTCGCTCACTGGGCGGGCCCTTCCTCGATGATGCGGATGATGTCGGCAGGCATGACCGGGTATCGGCTGCTCCTGAAGTGCTCCGTGATCGCGTCCTTCACGTCCTTGATGGGGAGGCCGCGGAGCAGCTCGAGCCAGGCCTCGGCTTCGTAGCGTCCGCGCTCGATGCGGTCGTAGCCGGCTGCCCAGGCGAGGAGTGCGAGCATGTCGCGTACGTCACGGATCGCTGGACGCCGATCTGACGCGTCTTCGCTGGTGGCGGTGAGGGATTGCCCGGCCCTGTCGTGATCGCCTGCGGTAGCGCCCAGGGCGGCGCGCTGCGCATGCGTCAGGTCACTGTTCGATCGCACGCTCGTCACCGTCCTCCCGAAGCTGCTGCGCCATCCGCTCGGCCGCGGTCGACCCTGCGCCGTGGACACGGGACGGCAGGGGGCCGTTCTCCCAGGCCTCAGCGTTCAGCCAGGAGGCCGGGTACTTGGTGAAGGCCTGGACGCGGTTCGGATCCTCCCGATAGGCGCGTGCGGCTTCGATGAGGGTCTCGACCGAGACCTTCTTCGTGGCTTTTGAGAATGCTCTGCGCGCGGTGCCCTTGTCCTTCTTGAGGGGGTAGATCGCCCACCACTCATCGAAGCCGGGAGAGGGTGCAACGAGTGCTCCGTCCCCCTTGGGGGTAAGGGGGTTATCTACCTCTTCTCTATCTACCTCTATAAGAGGAGTGGTTTGCTCGCTGGTGCCGGTTGCTCGGTCGCCAGGTGCCGGTTGCCTACCCCTACCGGCACCTCGTGCCGGTTGCTCCTCGTCGCCATTCAGAGGGCGATCCATCAGGCGATAGCCATCGGGAAGGCGGCCCTCGCCACGCCCTCCGCGCCGCACTCTTTCGACGACGCCGAGCTCCTCGAGCTCGCGCAGTGCGTCACGCACTTTCCGCTCCGAGCAGCGCGCCTCCGCCGCCAGGGTCGCCTGGCTCGGGAAGTTCCCCCGCAACCCGGCACGCGTAGCGAGCGCCCCGAACACCATCACGCCCCAGAGCGAGACGCGCTCGTGCTCCCGAAACATCCACGTCGGGATCGCAGCAAAACCCTCAGCCACTATGTCCTCCTCTCACGGGCACGTAGGCCCTGATCTCGTTCATCCACTCGTCCCACTGGGCGCCGTAGACCTCGCGCATCATCTCCGCAGCGGTCTCAGCGCTGATCGGAAGCGACCTCCCGTCCTCCGTGAGGAGCGCCCACCCCCAGATGAAGGGGTAGAGCACGGGCACCAGGGCGGGATCCTTCACCCACCGCTTGACCTTCACCCCGTAGGCCAGGGCCTTCGTCTGCAGGTCACGCTCGGCGCGGCCGTTGCAGTCGAGACAGAGAGTCACACTGTCGGTGATCGACGGCCGGATCTTCGAGCCACCCATCCCGACCGCGCGCCGGTGCCCGTGCGACAGGCTGTCGCGGCGCCCACACATCGCGCACTGCTCGTGATCGCGCTCGTACATGTCCCCGCGAACCTGCGGCGTCGGGCCAGTCATCGGAAGACCCCCGCGCGCTCGACACGGAACTCGTGCACGCCCCGCCAGACGACGCGCGTCATCGAGTGCAGCGACTCGAGCACCAACTCGCCCGTCTTCTCGTCCTTCTCCTCCACCCGATAGGGGCGTGCCTCGCCGTCGACGCGCACGACGTCGCCGACCTGAATCTCGTAGAGCCCCATGCCTCAGCGCCCCCTCGGATCGGTCGAGAGCTGCATAGCTGCGAGCACCAACTTCGCCTGCGTCTGCAAGCTGCTCTTCCTGGAATCGAGCAGATCCGCCATGCCCTTCGCATACCGGTACGCGATCTGCGCCGCCTCGTGCTCGGCCCGTTCCGTCTCGGTGGCGAGGGCGATCGCCGCGTCTCGGTCGCCCTCGTTCTTCCCCTCGACCGTGCCGCGCGCGCGAGCACGCGCTTTCAGCAGCGCCTCACCGGTCGCCTCGCGGAGCTTGTCGGCCTGCTTCACGATCCACAGCGTCTTCCCCGCCTTGTCGTCGAGCACGCGAAGCTCATAGGTGATCCGATCGGGGGTTACGACCTCGCCCGCGGTGGGCGGCTCGAATGAGATCTCCTTCCTCATCTGAGCCACCCACCCCTCGACGTCGGCAGCCGAATGAGTGGCGGTCACTTCTGACCCGCTTCCAACTCGGCCTTCACCTTGCGCAGGAGCTGATCGAGCGTCATCCCGTCGGCCACCGGATGCCGGAGCAGCCCGGCGTCCTTCGCCTCGGCATGCAGGAGACGGAGCATGTCGACCCCGCGTGCGGGATCCTCGGCATCGACGCACTGCTGGATGCGGTCACCCCATTCGGCAAGGTCGAACTCCTGCTCCTCGACGACCTCAGCGTCGACGGGCTCCTCGACCGGCACCGGATCTGATGCCGGCTTCGGCGCCAGTCGGGGCGCGGGCTCCGGCTCGTGAGTGGCTTCCACCACCTCGCCGTCCTCGGATACGTTCGAAGCGCCGAGCTCCTCCGGCGTGTAGGCGGCCACGATCGTTGCGTCGGGTGCGCCCTCGCGAATGACCTCGGTGATCGCGCGAGCCTTCGCCATGGCCTCCGGGTAGGACGACCAGGGGCCCTTCTTGCCGAGCAGACCGGCGCGCTGCGCACGATCCCGGCCCCACTCGACCACGAACTCGAAGTCGGGATCGTCGGCTCGCACGAGCACCGCGCGGGCGACGAACGTGCCGTCCGCCCAGCTCCCCGAAGTCGTCACGCGAAGCTTGTGCCCAGCGCGACGGACGAGGGCCGCGAGGAGGTTCGCCGACAAGGTCGGCTTGCCCTCGATGATGTGGATGCCCTGCAGCGCCGCCATCGGGTGCAGGCCCAGCATGCTCCCGGTCTCCGCGAGCAACAGCACCTTCGCAGGCGAGGGTGCGAGCGGGCCCATCGTGCCGTCAGTGTTCCGGCTCGGCGCCCACAGTGAGCGGGGGAGGAGATCGCCCGCCTGCGCGATCGACGACGCATAGGTGCGTCGTTCCTCGAGCGTGGCCGTCGCGTATGCGTCGACCTTGACCAGTTCAGTCTTCACTTCTTCGTCTCCTTCAACGTTTTCCCGGCGGTCACGGTGGCCCGAGCCGCCTTCCCCTTCACGACCGCCTCCACGGTCTTCGTGTGCGTGTTCGCGAGCGCATCCCACTCGGCCTGCAGCTTCTCCACACGCTTGATCGCCCGCTTCAGCGCCGCCGTCTCCTTCGGGTGCGCAGCCTCCGCCGCCTCAAGGTCGACGACCTCCTCGACCACCGTCTGATCAGGACTGCCCGGGGTGACCGTGACGCGAGCGAGCGGGGACTCCTGCGAGATTCCCTTCGCGATCAGCGCTGCGTAGGACTCCTTTTTGAGCGACGCCCACGCCTTCTCCTCGGAGATCGCACGGAGGTAGTTCACGGCGTGCGTGTCGACCTCCTCATCAATGTGGAGCTCGGCGGGCTCGTCCATCGCGGCGAGCACCTGGTCGGCGACCTCGATCAGCTGCGCGATCATGGACTCATCGCGGGCGAACCACTCGCGAGACCGCGGGCCCGCCACGAACTCCTCCGAGGGATGCCCGAAGCGGAGCTCCGCGTTCAACCAGCAGCCGACCGCGTTGACGACGTAGCAGCACCACTGCATCTGCCACTCGTAGCCCTTCTCGGCGAGAGCCTGCGAGCCCTTCGGGAGCGGCTTCCCAGTGGTCTTGATCTCGTCGAGCACGAGATTCCCGTCGAAGTCGACACTGATGCCGTCCGGCGACGCGAGGTAGCGGCTGTTGACCGCAGCGTGGAAGACACGCGACTCCGGCACGACACCGAACCCCGCCAGATCAGCAGCGATAATCGGCTCCCGCTCCTTGCCCCACTCCGTGTAGGCATTCCCCGTGAATCCGTCGCCCTCGCGCTTCTGCTTCACGAGATCCCGAATCGCCTGCTCGCGACTGCCCGAGATCATGATCTTCGCGAGCTCGGTCGCGGTCACACCCTGACGGCGCTCAGCGAGCCATGCCTCGCGATCCTGATCGGAAGCGCCGGCCCGCGACTCGAGATCGAGCAGAGCGGGCACAGGGTCGAGATCAGCGAATGCGAGCGTCACTTCTCGTCACCGCCCTCGGCCACGTCGAGGTCGTCGATCGGGAGCGCCTCGTTCCCGGTGCGCTCCGCGTACCGCTCCTTCAGCAGGCGGCGCACGGTCTTCTCGTCGTCGCCGGTCACATGCTCGATGTGCTTGACCTTGATCGACGCTGAGAACGGCGCCGGATCCTTCTTCGCGAGCCCGTTGCGGGCGATCACCGCGACGACCAGGACGTCGTCGGGCGAGCCGCTGAGGAAGTGCTCCTCGAGGGGCTGCATGCCGTCGAGCTCGTCATCGGGGCGGGTGCTGCTGTACTTGAGTACCATTTCTTCATTCCTTCTCTCGGTAGACGCTCACGCGAGCGCCAGGGGTCGGCCCGTAGATCTTTCGGGCCGAGATCGTGGTGACCTGCCCGTCGTCCTTCCAGACGCCGGCGGTCGTGAGCGCGTCGAGAATCGATCGCGCGAGCTTGTCGAGGTCTGGGGCGACGCTCGGAAGGTCGCGCGTCACCGTTTTCGGGCGGGGAAACACGAACTCGACTGCGACTGCGAGGGCCCCGGCAGCGGGCTCACCCATCTCGGCTACCGTTCGTGCCGCGCGCGCAGACCCGGAGACGGCATCGCGCCACTTCTTGAGCTCCGGCTTGTTGTCGTCGATCATCACCGCGCGGCCCTTCACGACGAACGCCTTCTTCGAGCCCTGCGGCTTGGGATCTCCCTCGACTCGGAACGAGAGGAGCAAGTCGCGGCTCATCGTTCGCCCCTCGCAACCCGCACGAGGAAGTTGATCCCGCCTACGATCTGCGTCGCTGCATGCACGGCACCGACGAGCGACGGGAAGCCGAGCTCAAGACGGGCCAGGCTCACCGGGTCGGCGTGCACCGCCGCAGTGATGAGATTCTGGGTGAACGTTCCCGGCTGCAGGCCCTCGGGATGGCCAAAGTGCCAGAGCACGTGCTGCGCGTCTTCCCGAGCGACCTCGACGTGCTTCACGACGTCACCGCCGCCCAGGCGCGCGCCGCGCACGCTCGCAGTCGTGCAACCAAGCCAGGAACACGAGCAGCATGACGAGGAGCCCCGACCCGATGCCGACCCCCTGCCACACCGGCGGGAGCAGCCACCACAGCCCGGTCGCGGCGAGCAACGCTGACATGCCGGCGAGCAGGCACAGGAGCCGCCACACGGCAGTCGTCCATCCAGCCGCGCCCATTCGGGGTCACCGTCCCGCTCGCTTCTCGGGCGCCTTCACCGTGCGCGGATGCACGCACCGCGCCGACACCGGGTGCGGGAGCCGGCGGGAGCCGCGCGGTGTGCACTCGTCGGACTCGCACGTCACGATTCGCGGCGTCATGGTCGGATCTGGTCGGTACATGAGGGTTTCCTTCCGGGAAATGGGTATGCAGTAGCCGCGCTCCGGCCAGAGGGCCGGGGCGGAGAGACGGGGGCCGTGGAGCTAGGCGGCGTTCACGCGAGCCCGCAGTTCCGCCTGCCTGGCGCGAATGCGAGCCTCGAGCTCTTCAACGGGTGCGGTCACCCGGGGGATGTGCGCCGCGAGTGCGGCTTCGTGGGGGTCGGTGGAGAGCATGCGGATGATGCCCTTGGAGAGGATGCGGCCGGCGGTCTCGAAGCAGTCCTCCCGCGACGGCGCCGCGCTCATGCCGACACCGCCTGCTTCTGCAAGGCCTCGATCACCTCGGGGACGGCGAGGAAGTCCTCGATCTTCATCCCGAAGACGCCGGCCACGGCTATGATTTCGGGGAACTTGAACATGGTGCGGTTGTTCATGCGGTGCCCGATCCAGAACTGATCCTTGCCGAGCTCTTCGGCGAGCCACTTGCGCGTCTTGCCTCGGGCTGCGAGCAGGATGTCGATGGAGCGGATCACGCCGTCCTGAGAGCTGTCGTTGCTTTGCATAAGCCAACATTGGCATAAGCAAACTGCACCGGTCAAGCGGAAATTGGTGTTTGACATGCAAATAGCGCATATGCAAAGCTTTGGGGTGTGGACAGATACCCAGAGCTCACCCCGTTCTCTCGTTCCTTCGCAGACGCATATCGAGGGTTCATGAAGGAGTCCCGGGTCACGGGCAAGCAGATAGCCGAGAAGCTTGATAGGAACATCGGCTATGTCTCCGAGCGAGTGAACAGTAAGCGACCCCTCGACACGGAGGACGTCGATGCCCTGGCGATGCTCGCGGGCGACGGTTGGACAGGACGCACGCTCATGATCGAGCTCGCACGCAGGGCTCGGCTCGCTGAGGAGGGGCCGGCAGAGATCCTCCCCGAGAATGTCAGACGTCTTGACGACTATCGAAGCCTGGACGAGGACGACCAACTGGCTGCGGCTTCTGAGTATTCGGAAGACCGGGGCGAAGATGACGGCTACGACGCATAGCGAGGAACCATGGCTGAACAGGAACAGATTGAAATCTCGCAGGAAGCGGCGAGTCCGCGTACGCGCCGGTGGTCGTCACCGAAGCTGCTAGTTCCGGTCTTGGCCGCAGCTGTTCTACTTGCCGGAGGTGGCATCTGGCTTGGAGTCGACTCCTCCAAGAAGCGCATAGTCCCGGATCTCGTCGGACTGACTTTGCGGGCCGCAGAGCAAGAAGCCTCTGATGTTGACCTCATCCTGGCGTCTGACATCGAAGTCGACGTGAAAGGCCTCAGCGATAGCAACACGGAAGTGGCGGAACAGCACCCCGAAGCCGGAAGCGTACTCCGAACCGGCGAGAGCGTCCAGGTGGTCGTCGTTGGCCGCGAGGCGCTAGTCCCTGAGCTAGTGGGGCTCCCATTCACGGAAGCTAAGAAGAGCCTGGTCTCTGCCGGGTTTGTTCTTCAGCATCAGTTCGGTAGGAACACCCCACCGGATACTTGGCTAATCGCTGAGCAGAGCCCATCGGCTGGCGGCGAAGCCGCTGCTGGAAGTCGAATCGAGATCGAGTTCGATGTTCCCGAGATACTGATGCCTGACCTGTCGGGAGTTGCAGTCGGCGAGGCATCCGCCCTCCTCGCCGAGGCTGGCCTGTTGATCGACCTCTCAGGGGATGGAACTCACGTCGCATCGATGTCTGAGAACGTCGGCACGCCGCTGGAACCTTTTACGCGGGTGACCTTGACGGCCGGATACATGATGCCGAACGTGATTGGGAAAACGAGCACGGAAGCTAGAGAGCTTCTCAGTAGCTTCGAGAACGTCACGACCTCGGGGCATCCCTCCCGTCCCATCACCTCTCAGAGCATCCCCGCGGGTCAGTTCACTAGCAAGGACACGGAGATCACCTTGACTAGCCCAGGGCCGGAAACCGTCTATCGGATCTTCGGCAATGGCTCGTCGGCAATGATCACTTGGGTACGGCCGGGCGGCTTCGATATTCAGCAGGCGACCGATGCATCCCTGCCATGGGAGACGCGCTTCGAAACCGACTCTGGAACGGCGATCTTTAGCGGACAGATCTACGATGGTGACAGCATCACGTGCCAGCTCGAACGCAACGGAAAAGTTGTGAAGGAGCTGACATCCACCGGGCCCTACGCAGTCGTGCAGTGCTGAGGTGAATCATGCAGCAGCTTTTCGATTTCGCTGACATGCTCGGCGTCACCGTGGAGTACGCCCGCCTCAAGCATCGCGACGGCGAGTACCGTGACGACCTGAAACGCATCCGCCTGCGCGAAGGCATGTCCTATCGCCTGCAACGCTCGATCCTGGCGCACGAACTCGGGCATGCGGCGTTCGGGGACGTACCGAGCAAGTTCGGGCCGCAGAAGGCCCGCCAGGAACGCCGCGCCGACGAATGGGCCGCACTGCGTCTCATCAACCTCGACCAGTACCGGGAAGCCGAGTTGATCCGAGAGGGGCACGTCGCGTCGATCGCGCACGACCTCGGCGTGATCGACCGCATCGTGGAGGCCTACCAGCGGGTGCTCGAGCGGGAGCTCGCGAGGCTCGCGGCCTAGAAACAGAAAAAGCCCCCGCAGCGCGCCCGTCTCCAAACAGAACGCGCCACGAGGGCCAGAAGAGATCCACCCAGAGGATGAATCGTTGAACACACTACTCGACCGCACCCGGCCGGAGACCACGCCATGAGCGCGCGTCTTCGCGCCGTCCCCGCGACCGCACCCCGCGCAGTGCTCTACCTCCGCCAGTCCGTCGCACGTGACGACTCCATCAGCATCGAGCTGCAGGAGATCGCCGGCCGCGACTACTGCACCGCCCACGGATACGAGGTCGTCGCGGTCGAGGTCGATGAGGGCATCTCCGGGCGGACGTGGTCGAAGCGTCCAGCTGTGCAGCGCGTGATGGAGATGATCGACCGCCGCGATGCCGATGTCATCGTGCTCTGGAAGTGGTCGCGCTTGTCTCGCTCGAGGAAGGACTGGGCGCTCGCGGCTGACCGGGTCGACGTCGCCGGCGGGCGTATCGAGTCCGCGACGGAACCGATCGACACCGCCACCGCCTCGGGCCGCTTCGCCCGCGGCGTCATGACCGAGTACGCGGCCTTCCAATCCGAGCAGATCGGCGAGCAGTGGAACGAAGTCCGCGCACGCCGCGTCTCGGTGGGTCTCCCGCCGACAGGGAGCGTGCCGTGGGGGTGGATCAACCGGCGAACCCACATCGAACCCGACCCCGAGAAGGCGCCCTACATCATCGAGCTCTACGACCGCTACCTCGCCGGCCAGGGCTTCACCGGACTCGCTGCCTGGCTGAACCGAACCCCCGCGAAGACAGAGAAGGGGAAACCCTGGCTGCAGGTCACCGTACGGAAGCTCATGGACTCCCCGATCCACGCCGGCTACGTCACCTATCGCGGTGAGGTGCGAGACGGCGCCCACAACGGCATCATCAGCGAGACGACCTGGGCCCGATACCAGCGCGCCCGCAACGACCGCCATGTGCCGGTGAAGATCCGCGATTCCCAGTACCTGCTGTCCTCCCTGATCGTCTGCCACTGCGGCATGAAGCGGTACGGCAAGAAGTGGCGCTCCCGCGACGACGGCCCCCTCTACTACTCCTACGCCTGCCCGTCGACGGTTCCGCACCCGCCGAAGTCGAAGACGGTCGCTACCTGGAAGGTCGACGGCGCCGTGGCCGCCTGGCTCGCCTCCCTCGACGTCGCAGCAGCCCCGCCAGTGAACGATCACGCCCGCCTTGATGTCGAGCACTATGCGCGCGAGATCACGGCGCTAGAACGCCGCCTGGTGAGCCTCACCGAGCATCTCGTGTCCGGCCTCGTCCCGGAAACGACGTATCGGGAAACGCGGGACAAGATCCTCGCCGACAAGGAGACCCTCGGCGCCGAGCTCGCACGAGCCGAACGCGAGCGGAAGCTCAGCCCGAGCGACTACCTGCGAGGGAACGAACATCTGCTGGGCGAGTGGGAGACGCTCGCCTTCGCAGACAAGCAGGGCCTCGTCCGGTCGCTCATCGAGTCGGTGACCGTGCTCCCTGACCATCGGATACTGATCAGGAGCGCCTGGGGAGAGCCGTCGGTAATCGATATGTGATGGTCATCATGGGGGCGGTCGCCTTCGCCGGCGTGCTCGTGGCCATCCTGCGCTCGAGCGAGATCCGCGCGTTCCTGCTCGATATGGTGCAGCGCGCGCTCGGGGTCGCGGGGTAGCCGTGCTCGCCGACGAACGAGGGTCCGTGACCGCGGAGTTCGCCGTCGTGCTGCCGGCCGCACTGATGGTGCTCGCGCTCGCCGTGGGCTCCATCATGCTCGCCACGCACCGCCTCGTGCTGAGCTCCGCGGCCTCGGAGGTGGCGCGCCTCGAAGCGAGGGGAGACAGCGCCGCCGCCGGAGCCCGCCTCGGCGACCTGGGCGCGGGAGTGAACGTGCAGCGGCACTCGCTCGGTGTGCTGCACTGCGTGACGCTGAGCTCCGCCCCGATGGGCGGTCTGCTCGCCCGTATCGCAGTGTCGGCGAGGGGTTGCGCGGCCATGAGCGGCGCAACCCCTTGAGCGGCGGTCGG
>WPCJ01358281.1_pt1 | contig 42039 bp, 39 predicted proteins | sample 5399831 | NCBI WGS metagenome assembly WPCJ01 (sample SAMN12869470, study PRJNA574797) | sludge metagenome | isolation source: wastewater treatment of pH10 | place: China:Beijing | collected 2019-05-20
GGCGGTCGGCTCATCGAGCAGCAGTACCGGATGATCCGTGATGAAACCGCGCGCGATGTTCACGCGCTGCTGTTCGCCGCCGGAGAAGGTTGCAGGCGGCAAGGCCCAAAGCCTTTCTGGCAGGTTGAGCTGTGACAGAAGCTCGCGAGCGCGGTTCAGCGCAACTTCGCGATCGACGCCACGCGCAACCAGAGGCTCGGCAACCACATCGATTGCCGCGACGCGCGGCAGTGTGCGCAGAAACTGGCTGACATAGCCAATCGTATCGCGCCGCACCGCCAGCACTTCGCGCGGATCGGCTGTTGCCAGATCCACCATACGGTCTTCGTGACGAATGAGGATCGAACCTGCATTCACAGCGTAATTGCCATAGACCATCTTGAGAATGGAGCTTTTACCGGCACCGGAAGGTCCGCCAAGCACGGCGCATTCGCCTGCTTCCAGATTGAAGTCCACGTTACTTACGACTGGCAACTGAATGCCACCTTGCAAGTGCATCGTGAACGTCTTCGCCAGACCCGACACCGCCAGCGGAGAGGATGTTCTAACTTGTGTCATTTCTCACCTCACGCATGAAGTTTCGCTAATTTACGAACAACACGCTGCAAACATCTGTTTTAATTTACTAAACCTGTAGAATAGACGACACGAGCAGCTGCGTATAAGGCGCTTGCGGGTCATCCAGAACGCGGTCGGTCAGGCCCTGTTCGACAATATGGCCGTCTTTCATGACCATGATGCGATGGGACAGAAGCCGGGCTACGGCAAGATCGTGAGTAACGATAATCACCGACAGACCAAGATCGCTGACGAGGCCGCGCAACAGGTCGAGAAGACGTGCCTGCACAGACACATCGAGACCGCCGGTCGGTTCATCCATGAAAACAAGTCGCGGAGCGGTCACCAGATTGCGGGCAATCTGCAAGCGCTGGCGCATGCCGCCAGAGAAGGCGCGCGGCTGATCGTCGATACGGTCGGAGGCTATTTCGACACGTCCCAGCCATTCGGTGGCCGTCGAGCGGATATTACCGTAATGGCGTTCTCCGACTGCCATCAGGCGTTCGCCCACATTGGCGCCAGCTGAAACCGTCATGCGCAATCCGTCTGCAGGGTTCTGGTGCACAAAACCCCAGTCGGTCCGCATCAGGAAACGGCGTTCCGCCTCGCCAATCTTGTAGAGATCGCGGAATTCACCGTCACGCATCCGGTATTCGACGGTGCCGGAAGTCGGCTCGAGGCGGGTTGCCAGACTGTTCAGGAGCGTCGTCTTGCCCGAACCGGATTCGCCGACGATGGCCAGCACTTCGCCTGGCCACAGATTGAAGGAAATGTCTGCACAGCCACGGCGATTGCCGTAAAACTTCGACAGGCTGTTTACTCTCAGCAGGGGTTCGCTGTTCATTTTACGGTCTCCTTGGCCGCGGCCTCGTTGTTTGCAGCCAGATGACCGAAATGGCCGTTGGCCTGACGGTCTTCGCAAAAATCAGTGTCGGAGCAGACGAACATCGAGCCGCCGCGATCATCGAGCACGACCTCATCCAGATAGACGCCCTTCGCGCCGCACAGCGCACAGGGTTCCTTGAACTTCTGCACTTCGAACGGATGATCCTCGAAATCGAGGCTGACCACCTGCGTATAGGGCGGGACGGCATAAATGCGCTTTTCGCGACCTGCGCCGAACAGCTGCAATGCCGGAGACATATGCATTTTCGGATTGTCGAATTTCGGCGTCGGCGAAGGTGCCATCACATAGCGGCCTTCGATCATTACCGGATAATCGTAGGTCTTGGCGATATGACCGTGACGCGCAATGTCCTCGTAAAGCTTCACATGCATGAGGCCATATTCGGCGAGCGCGTGCATCTTGCGGGTTTCGGTTTCGCGTGGCTCCAGAAAACGCAGCGGTTCCGGGATCGGCACCTGATAGACAATCACCTGCCCCTCGGTCAGCGGATATTCCGGGATACGGTGCCGGGTCTGGATGATGGTCGCCTCGCCCGTATGGGTTGTTACAGCGACATCGGCAGTCTTCTGGAAGAAGGCGCGGATGGAAACGGCATTGGTCGTGTCATCGGCACCCTGATCGATGACCTTCAGCACATCATCCGGCCCCAGAATTGCAGCCGTCACCTGCACGCCGCCGGTGCCCCAGCCATAAGGCATCGGCATTTCACGGCTGGCAAAAGGCACCTGATAGCCCGGTATTGCGATGGCCTTCAGGATGGCGCGGCGGATCATCCGCTTGGTCTGTTCGTCCAGATAGGCGAAGTTATAATTGGCCAGATCGCTCATTCTGCGGCCTCCTTCGTTACGCCTTCAGTCTCATTGTGCGCTTGGTCATATTCCGCACGCATGCGGCGAATGAGGTCGAGTTCTGCCTGGAAATCCACGTAATGCGGCAGTTTCAGATGCTCGACGAAACCCGTCGCCTGCACATTGTCGGAATGCGAGATGACGAATTCCTCGTCCTCGGCAGGTGCCGTCACATCCGCATCGAATTCCCGCACGCGCAGTGCACGGTCGCAGAGCGACATGGACATGGCCTTGCGTTCGCTCTGGCCGAACACCAGACCGTAACCGCGCGTGAATTGCGGCGGCTGCTTGGCCGATCCCTTGAACTGATTGACCATCTGGCATTCGGTCAGCTGCACGCGACCGAGCGAGACGGCAAAACCAAGTTCGGGCACGTCGAACTCGACATCCACTTCGCCAATGCGGATTTCGCCGACGAAAGGATGGTTATTGCCATAGCCGCGCTGGGTGGAATAGCCGAGTGCCAGCAGGAAACCTTCATCACCGCGTGCCAATGCCTGAAGGCGCAGATCGCGCTCCATCGGGAATGTCCACGGTTCGCGGGTCAGATCACCCGGCACATGGCCTTCCGGCATTTCACCATCCGGCTCAATCATGCCATTGGCACCGAGAATATCAGTCACGCGCGGCATAGCTTCATTAACAACTTCATCATCACGCTGCACACCTTGTGCCACCGGATGATCACCGGCCATTTCAGGATCCAGCAGGCGGTGGGTGTAATCGAAGGTCGGCCCCAGAAGCTGGCCGCCCGGCAGATCTTTAAAGGTTGCGGAAATGCGGCGCTCTGCCAGCATCTGCGCTGTGTCCAGCGGCTCGGAATAACCAAAGCGCGGCAAGGTTGTGCGATAGGCACGCACCAGAAAAATCGCCTCGATCAGATCACCGCGCGATTGGCGGATTGCCAGCGCTGCCAGTTCACGGTCATAAAGCGCACCCTCGGCCATAGCACGATCAACGGCCAGACCCAGCTGCTCCACGATCTGCTCCAGCTGCAAAGCCGGAACTGAGCGGTCACCACGGCGGCGGTCACCCAGCAACTGATGTGCATTCTGAATAGCGGCTTCACCGCCTTTAACTGCAACATACATGGTTCAATTTCCGTTTTTTATGAGTTTGGTACTGCGCGGCAGTGCGGCAACAGTTTTTGGCGCTGCAAAAACCAGATCCACACCACGCGGGAACAAGGCCGTATTGGCCGCCCATTGTTCATTGAAACGTACCGGTAAAGCACTTGGTGCAAAGTCACGGACATGCTCAATACCAGGCCCCTGAAGCTGCAAAGTCTGCGCACCCTCAAAACCTTCTACCGCCATGACGATAGTGGCTGAGCGATCCGGATATTCCGATGTGCCTTTGGCAAAAACATCCAGCGGCGGCATATGGGCAACATCGCTGACCAGCGCGAAATGCGCTTCACCAATTTCAGAAACCAGCTCAAAGCCGGTCTGGAATGCGAGCCATTCACGCACAGCGCTGCTTGCAGCCAGATGACTGTCGAGCCAGACCTTGGTATCATGGTCAAACAATGCCTGCGCAATGGCACCGAGTTCCGGTGTCAGCGGCAATGGCGGCTGCGTTTCTGCTGTCAGCGGCTGGATGGTGCCCGGATTGGCCAGCGCATCCATCAAAGCGCGGAAACAGGTCTGCGCATCATAAACGGCGTCAGTGAAACCACCTTCAAAAGCCTGATTATCAAAAGCCATTAGTCGTCTCCCCGAACCATGGTGAAGAAGTCCACTTTCGTTGCCGCAGCTTCACGGCGACGCTGGGTGCCGCGCGCATCAAGACGCTGCGCAATTTTTTGCAGCAGATCACGCTCAACAGCCTCGCGGCTCTGCGGCGCCTGCCACAAAGCATCGGCAATCGCAGCCAGACGCGCTTTTTCATGATCGCGACCGAGCGCATAGGAATGCCCAACCAGCCCCTCTGAGGAGCTTGAGGACACACGCACAGTTGCACGGGTCACAGTCGTTTCACCCAGATTGAACGGTGCTCCGCCACCACCGATACGGCCACGCACCATCACCAGTCCGGTTTCAGGGCCGCGCAATATATCAACCTGCGGCTGCTCTGCTTGATTACTCCAGAAGGAAGCCAGCTCCTTCAATTCCGCCTTTGCCAGCAAAGCGGCGACCTTGCGCCGTTCGCCTTGCAGCTTTTCAGGTAAATTCTCGGTTTCATTCTTCATTTGACACACCGCTCTAAATTGTCTATTTATCTATACAACTAGACATTAATTATTGTCTTAAACGCTCTTAGTGACAAGCGCATGACAATCAGCGGGGCTGCGGCAAATTAAATGGCAGAGACAACAAAAATCGCCCGAAATAGCGGTGTGGCCGTCTGGCGGCAAATCGCCGATGAAATTCGCAGAGAAATTAAACACGGACATTTCAAGCGCGGTGAAAAGCTGCCGCCGGAAATGACACTGGCTGCCCGCTTTGGCGTCAATCGCCATACGGTGCGCAGTGCCATTGCGGCTTTGACACAGGAAGGTGTGTTACGGGCAGAGCAAGGACGCGGTACTTTTATCGCCAATGCCAAACGCCTGACCTATCCCATCAGCAAGCGCACGCGCATGTCCACCAGTCTGGCCGAACAGATCACGCAACAGGAACGGATCATCCTCTCGCACAGGATTGAAAAACCCTCAGCCGAGGTCGCCCATGCTTTGCAACTCAGTGATGAGAATGCGCAAGTGCATTATTTTGAAACCCTGTCCATTGCTGATGGTCAGCCGGTTTCCATGTCCGATAGCTGGTTCGACCAACAGCGCTTTCCGAAATTTGATGAATTTTACAAAAGCAGCGGCTCAGTCACACAGGCCTTGAAGCAATCGGGCGTTGAGGATTATTTCCGCAAATCCACTCTGATTTCCGCCCAGCACGCCAACGGACAGGATCTGCTGCACCTGAAGCTCACACCGGGGGCGATTGTGCTCACGGCGCAATCGGTCAATGTCGATACCAATGGCGTGCCGGTGGAATATTCAGCAACACGCTTTGCGGCTGATCGCATGGAATTTTCTATCGAGAGCATGTCGCTGAATGAAGAATAAAAACTATTGCCTGCATTAAGTTTCTGTCGTTAGCTGCGGCCTGTTCATAATTCCAGTCACAGGATCAGCAGCATGGCATTTTATCTCGGTCTTGACCTCGGCACGTCCGGTCTCAAAGCACTGCTGATTGATGAAGAGCAGAAAATTATCGCTTCTGCCCATGCAGAGCTCCATGTCTCCCGTCCGCATCAAAGCTGGTCTGAGCAACAGTCGCAAGACTGGATAAAAGCCGCAGAAACAGCAATCACCCAGTTAAAAGCGGAACATGGCACTGCGCTTTCGAATGTGCGTGGTATCGGCCTTTCCGGTCAGATGCATGGCGCGGTTCTGCTGGATGAGCAGGATCAAGTGTTGCGCCCCGCCATTCTCTGGAATGATACACGCAGCCATGCCCAAGCCGCGCAACTGGATGCTGATCCGCAATTCCGCGCGCTCACCGGCAATATTGTCTTTCCGGGTTTTACCGCGCCGAAATTGCTTTGGGTGAAGGACAATGAACCGGAGATTTTCGCCCGCATTAAAAAGATCCTGCTGCCGAAAGATTATCTGCGTCTGTGGCTGACCGGCGAACATGTCAGTGAAATGTCCGATGCGTCCGGCACATCATGGCTGGATGTGGCACAACGCAAATGGTCGGCTCACCTGCTGGCAGCAACAGAGCTTGATGAAAGCCAGATGCCGCGCCTTGTCGAAGGTACAGATGTCTCCGGCACATTGCGCGCAGAGCTGTGCCAGCAATGGGGCATGGCACCGAATGTAGTTGTTGCCGGTGGTGCCGGAGATAATGCGGCATCTGCCTGTGGTATCGGCACAGTGAAAGCAGGACAGGCTTTTGCCTCGCTCGGCACATCCGGTGTGTTATTTGCCGCCAATGACAGTTTTCTGCCGCGTCCTGATAGTGCCGTTCATGCCTTCTGCCATGCTCTGCCGCAGACATGGCACCAGATGGGCGTTATCCTCTCCGCAACCGATGCCCTGAACTGGTACAGCACCATCACCGGCCATGAGGCTGCGGCGCTGACGCAGGAACTCGGCGATGATCTGCAAACCCCATCAGCCGTGACCTTCCTGCCTTATCTTTCCGGCGAGCGCACCCCGCATAATGACAGCCTGATCCGCGGTAGTTTCACAGGGCTCAGTCATAACGACAATCGTGTGGCACTCACTCAGGCCGTGCTTGAAGGCGTGGCTTTTGCCTTCCGTGACAATCTGGAAGCTCTGGCGAAAGCCGGTACACAGCTTGAAAGTGTCATGGCTATCGGCGGCGGCTCGCGCTCGACCTATTGGCTGAAAGCGCTGGCCACTGCTCTGAACATGCCGGTTCACTTACCTGCCGACGGTGATTTCGGCGCGGCTTTCGGGGCTGCACGTCTTGGATTGATTGCTGCTGAAAATGCTGATGCTCTGGCTATTTGCACCAGCCCGCAGATTATCAAAACCATTGAACCGGACAAAAAACACCATGCTGCTTATGAAGCAGCCTATCAGCGCTATACCGCGCTGTATCAGGCTTTAAAGCCGTAAAGCCTCAAAAGCCAGTTTTGGTACAGCATCAACCAGTTGCCGTGTCGGTTCTGTCTGCGGGTTTTGCAGCACTATATCCGGCACACCCTGCTCGACAATCTCGCCCTCATGCAACACCAGCATCCGGTCACAAAAAGCCCGTACCAGTGCCAGATCATGCGATATAAACAGATAGGCAATGCCATTTTCGCGCTGTAAATCGGCCAGCAGATTAAGAATTTTTGCACGCACTGATACGTCCAAAGCCGATACGGGTTCATCCAACACAATCAGGTCAGGCTTGCACAACAGTGCGCGGGCAATCGCCACACGCTGACGCTGACCACCGGAGAGTTCACGCGGGTAGCGGTCAGCCATATCCGCTGTCAGACCAACCCGTTGCAAGACTTCAGCAATTTGCTGGTTCGTATGCTGCTGACTGCCATGCAGAACCAGCGGCACCTGTAAGATCTGGCCGATCGTATGGCGCGGGTTAAAAGCCGCCAAAGGGTCCTGAAACACCATCTGGAATTGAGCACGCTTCTCCCGCAACGCGCTGCCCTGAAGGGCGGTAATATCCGTGCCGTTGAGAATGATCCTGCCGCTATCCGGTTCGTTCAGCCGCATAATCAGCCGCGCCAAAGTGCTTTTACCAGAACCGGAACGCCCGACTAATGCCAGTGTTTCACCGGCATGGAGCGTGAGATTGATATTCTTCAAACCTTTTGACGGATCTTTACCAAAGGCCTTATTGAGACCGGCAATCTGCAAAACCTCTCTCATAACACACCATCAATCTCAGTTAAGCGTGGCTGCTTTTCCCAGTCCAGTCCGATATGGGTTGCCAGCAAAGCTTTGGTATAATCATGCTGCGGCGCGGTGATCACCTGTTCAACCGTGCCAAGCTCCACCATCTGTCCGCGATAAAGCACGGCAATTCTATCGGCCAGTTGTGAAGCCAGTGCAATATCATGGGTTACAAACAACATGGTCAACCCTTGCGCGCGCACCAGACCATCCAGCAATTGCGCCACATGATTTTGCACCACCGTGTCCAGCGCACTGGTCGGCTCGTCTGCGATCAGCAATTGCGGCTGTGCAGCCAAAGCTGCGGCAATGGCAATACGCTGTTTCTGTCCGCCGGAAAACTCATGCGGGTAGCTGCGCAAGCGCTGCTGACTGTCCGCAATCTGCACCTGCTGCATTAATTCTGCGACCCTTTGGCGAGCTTCAGTCCACGAGATTTTAAGATGCGTGACGATCACTTCTGCAATCTGATCGCCCACCCGCATCATCGGATCGAGCGACCCATCAGGATCCTGAAACACCACGCCGATATCGCGCCCCGCACGCGGCTCATGCGCTAAAGCCGGAAAGCGGATTGTACCGGCCATTTTAGCATTGGCGGGCAAAAGACCGGCAATCGCCATGGCCAATGTGGTTTTACCGGAACCGCTCTCCCCGATCAGTGCCAGTCGCTCCCCCTGTGCCAATTCAAAGCTGACCGGTTGCAACACCTGTTGCGCACCATAACGAACCGTCAAATCCTGTACGACAAGAAAGACTTCAGACATTGCTGCGCTCCCTTGACGATTGCGGTCGGCGGGTCAGCGCCTGTCCGGTGAGATGCACAGCCAAAACGGTCACTACCAATGCCAGTCCCGGAATGATGGATAGATAAGGCGCTGAACGCAGTACACTGCGCCCTTCGGCAATCATTGTGCCCCATGTCACACTGTTCGGATCGCCAAAGCCCAAGAAGGCCAGTGAGGCTTCAATCAGAATGGCCGCCGCGACCGAGACGGCTGCAAGCGATGCCGCAGGCCCAAAGGCATTGGGCAGGATTTCCCGAAAAGCAATGGAGAACGGCCCCTGCCCCAGCGTACGGGCAGCGGCGACGAAATCGCGCTCACGCAGAGACAGCACTTCCGCCCGTGTCACCCGCGCAGCCTGCGTCCAGCTGCCGATACTGATTGCAATAATCAGCGTCGGAATGCTTGGCCCCAGCACATTGATCATCGCCAGCGCCAGCAAAAAGCCCGGCACGGTCTGGAACGCCTCAGTGATCCGCATCAGAACATTATCGGCAAAACCACCGAGAAAACCAGCCAATGTGCCGATCAGACTACCGGCAATCAGCGCAGCGGCAGCGGAACTTAGCGCCACCAGCAGAGTCGTTCGTGCACCATGAAACAGTCCTGCCAGCACATCGCGCCCCAACCGGTCTGTCCCGAGCCAATGGGCGTGATCTGTGAATGGCCGGATCAACGGTTCTCCGGCGATCGCCAGCGGATCACCGGCAAACAGCAATGGTGCAGACAGCGCCATCAGCCCTAAAAATATAAGGAGACCAATACCGGCCTTGCCCTGTTTGTCCAAAGTCTGAAAAAACTTCATTGGCGCTGGCTCCGCACCCGCGGATCAAGCCGCGCATAGGCCAGATCAACCAGCAGATTGGCAATGATCACTGCGAAAGCACCAAACAGAATGACACCAAGCAACAAGGCCGTATCGCGCTTGGCAACGGCTTCTGCAGCAAGCCGACCAAAACCCGGAATGGCAAAGACACTCTCGATCACCACACTGCCGCCAAGCATCACACCGGCCTGCAAACCTAACATTGTCACCACCGGCAACACAGCATTACGGGCAATGTGTCGCCAGATGATCCGACGCGAAGAAATACCGCGTGCTTTAAGCGCCTGCACAAACATTTCCCGATGCAGATCGGCCATACGATCCCGCATCAGCCGCAGATAAAGCGTGAGATAGACACTGGAAAGTGCCGCAACCGGCAGGATCAGATGACGGCTGATATCCGCCACTCTCGCCAACCCTGTTTTGCCGGATGCAATGGTTTCCAGCCCGCCGATTGGCAGCCAGCGCAATGTTACGCCGAAGATCACGATCAGCACCAAACCTAGCCAGAAACCCGGCACGGCATAAAGCGCCAGCGAGGTCAGCGATAACAATCGGTCACGTTTGGAATGCGGTTTGGCACCGGCCACGATGCCAAGCAGAGAACCGGCAAAGAATGCCAGAAATGTCGATACGCCCATCAGCAATAATGTTGCCGGAAGCCGCTCCAGAATAACATCAAGCACCGGACGCTGAAAGGCCGAAGACCAGCCAAAATCGCCGGAAAACAGCGCCGTGACATAGGCAAAAAACCGCTGCAACGGCCCCTGATCCAGCCCCCATGACTGGCGCAAAGCTTCAAGCTGCTGCGCATCCGCCCCGCCCATCTGCGCCACATAAGCATCCACAGCATCGCCGGGGGCAGCTTCCAGAATAAGAAAGCTGCCCACCAGAACAATGCCCAGAACCGGAAGGATACTGCCAAGACGACGGAGGAGAAACGGCACTGATATTTACTCTTGCAAACCGGTATTCGCCCAGCCGGACACCGCCCAGCGCGGATTATCCGAGACATTCTGCACGCGTTCGCTGGCAACCGTAATGAACGAAAAATCTGCAACATTGATCAGCGGCAGGTCTTCTGCCACCAGACGCTGCAAATCCTGATAGATGCCTGCTCGCGCTTTGTCGTCCAAAGTCACTGCGCCCTTGGCAATCAGTGCATCGACCGCCTCATTCTTATAGCCATATTGGTTGGTGAATGGCGCACCGGCAGGCAAGCCGCTCTGGAACAGCACTGTCGTCGAGATTGCCGGATCGGAGCGATAAACCGGCGTAGCCACAGCAATATCAAAATCATGATCGGTGTAGACCGCTTTGAGATGTGCCGGTGAATCATTGGCAACGATCACCGCATCAATACCGATTTTCACCAAAGCCTGACGCAGATAATCGCCAAATTGCTTGGTCTCATTGAAGAATGGTGCAGGCAACAGCTTCAGCTTAAAGCGGAAACCGTCAGCGCCTTTTTTATAACCGGCTTCGTCCAGCAGGCTCTCGGCCTTGGCAATATCAAAAGCATATTGCTGTATATCCGGCGCATGGAAGACCTTGTCAAAAGCCGGTACCGGCCCTGTCGCCGGTTTGGCATAGCCGAGGAAAATCGTCTTAACCACAAAATCCTTATCAATCGCATGGGCGATAGCTTGGCGCACTTTCACGTCAGCGAGTTCTTTGCGACGATGATTAAGTTCCACACTGAGCTGATAGGTCAGCGCCTCATAGCCATTGGCATAGATTTTCAGACCCGGCACTTTGGAAATCCGCTCCAAGTCGGCCAGCGGCACAGCAGAGAAAGCGGCCAGTTGGATCTGGTCGGCTTCCAAAGCATTACCCGCAGATGCACGATCCGGCAGCACCTGATAGACAATCTCATCCAGCGCAGGGGCTTGTTTGTCCCAATAATTCTCATTGCGTTTCAGCAGGTAATATTCACCCGGTTTGTGATCGCCATAGACAAACGGCCCCGTGCCCACCAGTTTTTCATTGGCAGGGTTTTTCGCAATCTCTGTGCCTTCATAAAGATGTTTCGGCAGCACTGAAGTCACCACCGGCAAGGCATTGCGGATCAGCTGAAACGGTGTCGGTTCGGAGAAGCGGAAGACAGCTGTATGCTCATCCGGTGTCTCAACGCTTTCCAGATTTTTGAAAACCGAGCGGCCGAGATTTTGCAGTTTCTTCCAGACTTCCAACGCCGAAAAAGCCACATCGGCAGAGGTAAACGGCTTGCCGTCATGCCATGTCACGCCTTCGCGCAATTTGAACGTGGCCGACAACCCGTCTGCCGAGCCTTCCCAGCTGGTGGCCAGCAGCGGCTTCAAACCATCCGGATGCTGAGCATCGACATAGACCTGCTCGGCCAAAGTCTCAATAACCTTGCTCGCCACATAGAAAACGCCGTTTGAGGCGACAATTGCCGGATTAAGATTGGCCGGTTCGCTATCCGCGGCCACAACCAGACGACCACCGCGCACCGGCTCAACGGAGGCCTGTTTTTCAGCCGTTTGTGCGAAAGCAAAACGCGGCAGAACAGAAAGAGCCGCTACACCGGCAGTTCCCGCCAGCAGAGCACGTCGGTTAAGCGTCAATCTTGTCATAATACCCTGTCCCTCTGTAACCGCTTAAATCTTAAGCTTTTTCAATGCACCGGCCAAAGCCTCAACAGCCTTTGCCGCAAATTCCGATTGCGCTGACGCCCCCATATGACCGATACGCAAAACCTTGCCAGCCGTATCCTTGCGACCCAACGACACCAGCACATCATGGTCGCGCAGCATCAAATCGCGCAAAGCCACATCGCTGATGCCATCCGGCACTTTGAACACTGTCGCAGTCGGTGCCGCAGTGGCTTCCTGACGCGGCCATAATTCCAGCCCCAATGCTTTGACACCTTCACGGGCGATTTGTGCCGTTTGCGCATGACGCGCCCAGACATTTTCTGCACCTTCTGCGAGATAGAGATCAAGCGCGGTATTGAGAGCATAAATTTCTGCAACAGACGGCGTTACCGGAAAAGCATTGCCTGCGCGCCATGCTTCTTTCCAGTCCAAAAGGCTCAGAAAAGATGCCCGTGGCGCATCCGGATACCCTGCCATTTTCTGCCATGCACGATCACTCACTGCTGCGAGCGTCAGACCCGGTGTACTGCCCAGACATTTGGACGGGGATGTAATGAAAATATCCGCATGCACGGCTTCAGGATACACATCCATGCCGCCAAAAGATGAGACCGCATCGACAATCAGATAAGCGCCGTGACGTGCGGCAATGGCACCGATTTCCGCCAGAGGATTGAGCGTGCCCGAAGGTGTATCGTGATGGCAAACGGCAATAATACTGATGTCAGGGCGCTGTTTAAGTACTGCCTCCACGGCCTGCGGATCAATCACATCATCATAATCCACTGCCAGTTCAATAACTTCGCGGCCATAGCGCGCTGCCCAAGGGCCAAAGCCTTTGCCATAAACACCAGAGACAAGATTAAGCACCACATCCTGTCGGGCGATCAGACCCGCAGCAGCAGCCTCAATACCAAGAATAGCCTCACCCTGCATAATCACCGGTTGATTGCCAATGCGCATGACCTGCGCCAGCTTCTCAATCACGCTTTGATAAAATGCCTGAAATGCATCCGTATAATCATACAAAACCGGCTGCCCTAATGCCCGAAGAACTTCCGGATAGGCCGGTACCGGACCGGTTGTGAGCATATAGGCAGGCACTTGCAGCATGGGATCATTGACCAGTTTAAAAACAGCATCATAGGAGCGGTTTCCCCCATCTCCAAGAGGGATAATTTTCCACGATCAGCAATTATTGGAATTTGATTTCTTTTTACGAGCAGAGATGAAATATCCCACTGTATTCTTTTCTGCAGGCAAAGAAGATCGTGCAATCACAGAAGCTCTCTTCTGCCTGTGACAAACAGACTTGCGACAAGTTTCCGGCAGAGATTCCGGTTTCGCTCTCAAAGCAGATCGCGTACAAGACGCAAGATCAGTTTCTTTCCGGCCAGCAGGTAAAGTCTGATCAGTCATGATCGCAACGCACCTGTCACCACGGATGAAACTGACCAATGTCATATCATCGAAGGTATTCAGAATTGCGCGCTCTTCTCCTCTCTGCCTCCGCTCTTACCGCCGTTACATTTTCTGCCGCACTGGCCGCTCCGGCTCTGGCGCAGGATACAGCTAAAATCGCACCGAAAGTCATGGTTATCACCATGTTCGGTCAGGAAGCCAAACCTTGGGCTGAGGGCGAGAAATTCACGCAGCAGATCAAGCTGGCCGGTCTTAATCCTGAATATCCGAATGTTGACTGTACCGATGAAGGCCTGTGCCACATGACAACCGCCATGGGTTTTGCCAATGCGGCGAGCTCGGTCTCCGCCATGGCACTCAGCGAGAAATTCGATCTCTCCAAAACCTATTTTCTGATTGCCGGTATTGCCGGTGTTGATCCGAAACACGGCACACTTGGCTCCGCTCACTGGGCAAAATTTGCCGTTGATGCCGACCTCAACCACCGCATCGACCAGAGCGAAGTGCCGGATACATGGGAAACCGGCTCTTTCGCCCTTGGTGCCAGCAATCCGACCGAAAAAGCCAAATGGTCAGCCGGTACGGAAGTTTATGCTCTGAATGCCAAACTCACAGATTATGCTTTCAGCGTGACCAAAGACGTAGAACTGCTGGATGGTGATGGCGCGAAAGCCTATCGCAAACATTACAAGGGCGATATTGCAACCGGCGCACCGATCGTCAGCATGTGCGATACGCTCTCCAGCGACACCTATTGGCACGGCATTAAAATGGCTCTGTTCATGGAAAAATGGGTTGAACTGCTGACTGACGGCAAAGCCACCTATTGCACCTCACAGATGGAAGACAATGCTACTCTGACTGCACTGAAACGTGCATCCGAAGCTGGCAAACTGGATTTCGACCGTATTGCCCTGCTCCGTACTGCATCAAATTTTGACCGTCAGGGCGAAGATCAGGATGCTCTGGAATCGCTGAAATCAGAATCCGGCGGCTTTAAACTGGCAACCACCAATGCCTATCGTGTCGGCAAAACCTATGCGCAAACCATTCTGACCGGCTGGGATAAGTGGCAGGAAGCGCCTCAGACTGACAGCGCGAAATAATTTAAGCATATAAAAAAGCCCCGCGCAGAACTTTCTGTGCGGGGCTTTTTCATGTCTTATAGATTACGATGCGCGGTTGATTGCATCACCAAGGATCGAAACAATCTTGCCGATCTCTTCTTTGCTGACGATCAGCGGCGGAGACAAAGCAATCACATCACCGGTCACGCGGATCAGCAGGCCTTTCTTGAAGCAATCGGTGAACACATCATAGGCGCGCGCACCGACTGCACCGTCACGGGAGGATAATTCAATACCGGCCACCAGTCCGAGTGTGCGGATATCGATGACATTCTTCGCGGATTTCAGCGAGTGGATCGCTTCCTGCCAATCATCCGCCAGTTCGGCAGCGCGGGTCAGCAGCCCCTCTTCAGCATAAATATCCAGCGTTGCAATCCCTGCCGCACAAGCTGCCGGATGACCTGAATAAGTATAACCGTGGAACAGCTCAATAGCGCCTTCCGGCCCATGCATCAGACCATCATAAATATGACGGCTGGCAAAAACCGCACCCATCGGAATGGCACCATTGGTCAGACCTTTTGCAGTGGTGATCAGATCCGGTGTGACACCAAAATGATCTGACGCAAACGGCGAGCCAAGACGACCGAAGCCGGTGATCACTTCATCAAAAATCAGCAGAATGCCATGTTTTTTGGCAATAGCAGCAAGCCGTTCCAGATAGCCTTTTGGCGGCACCAGCACACCGGTTGAACCGGCCAGAGGCTCAACAATCACAGCGGCAATGGTTTCCGCACCATGCAGCGCTACCATACGCTCCAGATCATCCGCCAGTTCGGCACCATGTTCAGGCTGACCTTTGCTGAAAGCATTCTTCTCAAGATCATGGGTATGACGCAGATGGTCTGCACCCGGCAGCAGCGGGAATACGCGGCGGTTATTTACCAGACCACCGACGGAAATACCGCCGAAACCTACACCATGATAGCCGCGCTCGCGACCGATCACGCGGGTACGGGTGCCCTGACCAATAGCGCGCTGATAGGCAATCGCGATTTTCAGAGCGGTATCAACGGATTCTGAACCGGAACCGGTGAAGAAAACACGGTCGAGAATTTTGCCATCGTCGCGCGGTGCAATTTCCCCAAGACGGGTGGCAAAATCAAAAGCAATATTATGCCCCATCTGGAATGTCGGTGCGAAATCCATAGTCGAAAGCTGCTTTTCGACAGCGCTGGCAATCTGCTTGCGACCATGACCGGCATTCACGCACCACAGACCCGCAGTACCGTCCAGCACGGAATTGCCGTCCACATCCGTGTAATACATGCCTTCAGCTGTAGCCAGCATACGCGGCGCCGATTTGAACTGGCGGTTTGCCGTAAACGGCATCCAGAAACTGTCAAGCTTGGGACTATTGGTTAAATCAGTCATTGTTTCGCTCCTCGCCGGCGCAATTTTCCAAACGGAAAACTGTCCTCTCCCTTATATGTGACTAAGAGTTGGCCATGCTTCGGAGAGCGAAACAAGTCTATTTCTTGTGCTCATTATCACCTTGATCTGTTTGGTAAAAAATATAAAATGTTTAAAATATTTAACAACCTCAACAGCGGAAACAGATACCCATGACCGGTGAGATCGATATTGGCGGCCGTTTGCGCTTCATCCGTGAAAAATCCGGTCTGTCGCAGCGCGAACTTGCAAAACGCAGCGGTGTGACCAATGCCACGATTTCTCTGATTGAGGCCAATCAGACCAATCCTTCTGTCGGCGCGTTAAAACGCATTCTCGACGGTCTGCCGATCGGCATGTCGGAGTTTTTCGCTCTGCAACCGGATATGCCGCAAAAGGCGTTCTATCAGTCTGAGGAGTTTGTCGAGATCGGCAAAGGCAAAATCTCCTACCGGCAGCTGGGCGACAATCTGTTCGGGCGGGCGCTGCAAATTCTCAAAGAACGGTACGAGCCGGGTGCCGATACCGGCAAAGTGCCGCTGGTGCATGAAGGTGAGGAAGGCGGCATTGTTATTGCCGGTCGTCTGGAAGTGACTGTCGACAGTGAGAGGCGTATATTGGGACCAGGTGACGGTTATTATTTTGAAAGCCGGCGCCCGCACCGGTTTCGTTGTATCGGGCCGGTAGCCTGCGACGTTATCAGCGCCTGTACACCACCGACTTTTTAAGCAATTAATTTTTAAAGACAGAACGGAGAACCAATCATGGCACAACAGGATATCGCTTTGCTGAAGCCGGTATTGCGGATTGATTTTCCTGAAAATGCGCGGCTGGGGCGCGGCAAGATCCAGTTGCTTGAACATATTCGCGACACCGGCTCAATATCAGCGGCAGGGCGCGCCATGGATATGTCCTATCGCCGTGCATGGCAGCTGGTTGATGCCCTGAATTCCATGTTCAGCGAACCTTCCGTCACCTCTCAGCGCGGCGGCAAACAAGGCGGCGGCGCAGTCCTCACTCCGTTCGGAGAAGAACTGATCCGTCGCTTTCGTCATATGGAAGCCACTCTCGCGCAAGCTCTGGGCGATGATATTGAATGGCTGAATAAAAACCGTTCCGCGTAAAGATTATTTACTGCGCAGGCGCGGCACAATTGCATGAAGAACAGCTACAATAATCAGCCCGCCGATAACCGACATATGTTCAACAGCCACATGCATTTTAGCAACGGCTTCCGCCCCTTCTGCCCGCCAGAAAGCGTGGGAGACCGGAATTGTCATGGCGGTGAACACACCCAGCGCACCGGCACCCAACCAGACCAGTGAGCCACCCCGTATAATCAGAGCGGAGCCGATCAGTTGCACGGCAATGGTCAGCGCTGCAAACAAGGCCGGCACCGGCAGATTATTCGCTGCCATTTCGGCCACCGCAGCCGGAAAATCAAAGAGCTTGGCAATCCCGCTCAGCCAGAATGTCATGGTCAGCAAAATACGCGCCAACAGCTGAATAACGGGCATGGATAATAGCTGATAAATCCAGTTCGGACTCATAATGTTCCTCCTGTCCGGTCGTTGCGCACAGTCCAGCCATGCAGCAGTGTCTGCAAAGCATCGTCTATAGTCCAGTGCTGCATTTCCACACTCACATATTGCCCCAGCAAAGCCAGACTGAGCAGATTTTCGACAATCATATCGTGGAAATGGGTGGCCATAATATAAGGGTCGCCCTGTCGCAGACTGCCGTTCTCTACATGCGGGGCAATGGCCTTGGCGAAATAATGCCGCGCCATTTGCGGGCCTTTTTCAAACCATGTCCGTGCAATTGCCGGAAACCGTCCCGATTCTGCGATAACCAGCCGCTGAAACGCCACGTGATGCTCTTCCATCAGGACAGACAGCAATTGACGACCCAACCGTTCCAGTCCGTCTTTCAACGGCAACATGGAAACATCCAGATCTTTGATCCCGTAAGTGAAAGTCTCACTCATTTGCGAGATAACAGCCATGAACAGGCCTTCTTTATCTCCGAAATGATTATAGAGATTGGTCTTTGAACCACCGGCCTGACGCATGATCTCATCAACCGACACGCCCTCATAGCCATGCTCCAGAAACAGGGCACCGGCAATGGTTCTGATCTGCTCCCGCCGCTCTATACCGCGACGGGTAATCCGGACTGGTTTTTCTGCGCTCATTCAGCCGCCTCCGGTTGTTTCTCTGCCTGTTTCTCAGCCTCGGTAATCTTATGATGGTGCCGAGCCGGTCTGAATGATCTGCGATCAACCAGCTGTCCATAGAGCAAGCTTCCCAGCACCAGAACAATACCGCCAAGTTGCAGCCAGCTTGGCACCATATCATTAAAAACAGCATCCATAATAAAAGCTGTCACCGGAGCGAGCAGGAAGAACGGAGCAACTGCGGATGGTCCTGCGCCCTCAATACCACGGAACCACAAAGCGAAAGCCAGCGCCGTCAGGAAGAGTGCGAGAATGACAAAACCGGCAAAATTCACGAGCGTAACTGAAGACGGAATGTCCTGAAAAATCACAGCAAGGATTGCCAGTTCAACGCCACCGACAACCAGCTGCCAGCCAGTGAACGCCAGCAAAGAACACGGGCGACCCCACTTATGGACATAGATACCACCCAGTGCCACGGATAAGGCCGCGCCTAAGCCCGCCAGCACACCGATCATATCCATCTGCACACCACCGCGCAGCACAACAAGACTGACACCAACGGCGCCCAGCAACACGCTGAAAATCTTATGACCGGTCGGAATAACCTGCATCAGCGGCCATGCGAGCAGAATAGTGAAGAGCGGCCCCAAAGCCTGAATGGTTGCCGCCACACCGCCCGGAAGGCGCAAAGCAGCAACAAAAATCAGACCAAAAAACAGACCGGCATTGAGCGTGCCAAGCACAATAATTTTCCACCACCATTCACGCGGCAGCATTGTGCGGGCAAACAGCAACAGCGGAATACCGCCACCCAAAGCGCGGATTGCACCGATAAAAACCGGATTATGCGGCAGCATGTTGGATGAAACAATATAGGTGAAGCCCCATAAAATGGTGGCCAGAGCGGCTGCAAGTTTAGGATTCATGATCTGTCCTGTCCTTCAATTTGCAGCATCAATATCATACCATACGGTATCGTATTAATTAATCATATTGATGGACACTGCGTTCACAATTAACAGACAGAGCTGGCCTGCATTCCCGACTAGAGCATTTCACAGTCAAGTTGGATCAACTTGACGCCCGTGATAATGCGGCAAATTAAAGAACCTAGAGCGTGCACTGTGATCCAGTCAGGACGTAAACCGCTCTAGGGCACAATTACACAAGCATTATCTGCAGGGTGCAGAAAGCAAAGCTCCTACACCTCGGCCGCACGGTTCTGCGCTTCAAGCAACTGGCGGTAGAGGCCTGATTTTGCTGCCAGCAATTGTTGATGGCTGCCTTCTTCCGCCACGCTGCCGTCCTGTACAACAACAATGCGGTCAGCATTGGTGATTGTTGCCAGACGATGTGCGATCACCAAAGTAGTGCGCCCGACCGACAATTCCGACAGGGATTGCTGAATGGCACGCTCTGTCTCTGTATCAAGAGCGGAAGTTGCCTCATCCAGAATAAGGATCGGCGGGTTTTTCAGGAAGATACGGGCAATTGCCAGACGCTGTTTCTGGCCGCCGGAAAGCTTGACACCGCGCTCACCGATAATCGTATCCAGCCCTGCCGGCAGACCGGCAACCACATCGCCCAGACGCGCGCGTTGCACAGCATCCATAATCTCGGCATCATTCGCATCAAGACGGCCATAGGCGATATTCTCACGGATCGTGCCTGCAAACAGGAACACATCCTGACTGACAATGCCGATATTACTGCGCAGGGACTTCAGCGTCATATCGCGGATATCAATTCCGTCAATGCTGATAGCACCGCCGGTCACTTCATAAAAACGCGGCAACAAAGAACAGATCGTGGTTTTGCCCGCACCGGAAGGTCCGACAAATGCAATGGTCTCGCCAGCCTGAATATCGAGGTTCAGATTTTGCACGATCGGACGATTATCCTGATAGCCGAAGGAAACCTGATCGTAACGGATATTGCCCTGTAATTTACCTGCATCGCGGGCATTGACGCGGTCAGCAATATCCGGACGCGTATTCAGAAACTCCAGATAGCGCTGAAAACCGGCAATACCTTTCGGATAGCTTTCAATCACCGAATTGATCTTATCGATCGGGCGGAAAAACACCCCCACCAGCAGCAGGAAACCGACAAAACCACCGGCACTCAGGTCGCCGCGAATGACAAAATATGCCCCGCACAGCATCACCACGACCTGAATAAAACGCATCGACAGATAGCTCAGCGATGTGGATGCTGCCATGACTTTATAGGCTTCAAGCTTGGTGCTGCGATAATTCTGATTATCCTCGGCAAACAACGCGCGTTCATGGTCTTCATTGGTGAAAGCCTGTACCACACGGATACCGCCGACATTTTCCTCAATACGCGCATTGAATGCCGCCACGCGACCATAAAGTGCGCGCCATGTCGTGGTCATACGGCCGCCATAGCGCAATGTCACCCATGCAGTGACTGGCACGATTAGCGCCGTGATAATAGCCAGTGTCGAATGCTCCCAGAACATCAGGATAAAAGCGCCGATCAGCGTCATGATCGCAATGAACAGATCTTCAGGGCCGTGATGGGCGACCTCGCCGATCTCTTCGAGATCTTTGGTCATACGCGCCACAAGATGGCCGGTCTTCTGATTATCGAAATAGCCGAAGGAGAGTTTCTGCAAATGATCAAAGGCTTTGCGGCGCATCTCGGTTTCAATATTGATCCCGAGCATATGCCCCCAATAGGTCACCACCACTTGCAAACCGGCATTGAAAACATAAACGCAGAGCAAACCGGCGGCAGCGAGAGCAATCAGCCCCCATTCATTCGTCGGCAACAACCGGTCGATGAATAATGTAACAGCAACCGGAAAAGCCAATTCCAGCAAACCGGACAATACCGCACTGCAAAAATCGACAGCGAACAGAAGCTTATGCGGACGATAATAGGCAAAAAACCGTTTTACGATATCCGGCATTACAATCTCTCCCGTCGTCCCGCCTGCAAAATCTGACATTATCATTCAAGTTACTGGCGGTTGTAGCCAAAAACCTTCAGCTTGCAACAAGATAAGTGCCTGATTGCCAGTAAATCGGCCGGAATGATCTATCAAAAACCGGCAATAACGATAACCGGCCAGAATATTTTACGAAGCAGCAGAAAACCGGATGGCCGCGAGAAGACCTTTGCTCTGCATTGCTTTTTGCAGGATCAGATGCCCCCCATGCAAAGCCGCAATTTCCTCGACAATCGACAGACCAAGACCACTGCCTTGCGGAGAATGTCCTGTGTTTTTTGCAACAGAGCCGCGGTCAAAGCGGTTGCGGATCAGGGAAAGCTGCTCTTCAGGCACGCCCTTGCCATTATCCTCAACCTCAAGAAAAACAAGCTCACCCTGCCTGCGCACACGCACAGTTACAACGGCCTCAGAACCGGCATAAAGCAGCGCATTGCTGATCAGATTTTTCAAAGCCTCTTCCAGCAGCAACCGGTCGCCCTGCACGGTCAGACTGGCTTCCCCTTCATAGCCCAGATCAATATCTCCCCGCGCCGCCTCGCGCACATAGTCACCGGTGACCTGCCGCGCCATCTCAGCCAGATCAACAGATCCGAGCACTTGCACAGTCTGGTCGCCGGATGCATCAATTTTAGCCAGCAACAACAACTGCGCCAGAATACGCTCGGCATGCGCCACGGCCTGATCGGCCTGCGTGACCGCTTCCAGCATGGATTGGCGATCCTGACTACGCTGGGCAAGGGCAAGCTGTGTCCGCACCACCGCCAAAGGTGTGCGCAACTGATGGCTGGCATTGCCGGTAAAATGGCGCAGTGCATCCAGCGCCGATTGCAACCGCACCATGAAAGAATTGACCGTTTCCACCAGCCCCTGCACTTCATTGGGCACATGCTCGCTGATCGGGTGCAAATCCTGCGGATTGCGCTCGGCAATCGCATCACTGAGGCGGTAAAGCGGACGCAAAGCATAGGTCACGGCAATCCAGACCACCAAGGCGGTGCCGACAATCATAAACAGCAACCGCAGGGCAGAACGCAGCAAAAGCGTATGCGTGAGCTGCCGACGCGCCATAGTTGTCTCGGCGACAGTCACTGTAAAGGGCACGGAATTCACACCGGTCGAGGCGGAACGGCGCAGCAAAGCCAGCCGGATCGGCTCCCCGCGATAGGTTCCGTCGCCAAATTCAACATCCTTATTTTCCGGATTTTTCAGCAGCGGCAGTGTTTCATAACCGGTAATAAACTGGCCGGGCGGGCCGTCCACCCGATAGAACACCCGATCCTGCGCGGCTGAAGTGAGCATTTCCAAAGCGACATAAGGAATATCCACTTCCAGATCGCCATGCTCGGATACGACAACGCGCTCGGCAATCGCCAGCGCCGAGCCACTCAGCACACGATCCGCCACCTTATTGGCCGTGCTGACAGCTTCCTGATACGTATCCGCCAGCGCAATCAGCCCGATCAGCATGGTTGAAACCAGCAACCAGCCAAGCAAACGTCTGCGCAGGGAATAACTGTTTTTCCTCATTGTGTATCCGCGGGCAAATCCACAGTTTCATCCGCAGCAATAACCGGCTGGGTGCCGGACAGACGATCCAGATAATATCCCAGCCCCCGCGCTGTCCTGACCGTCAGCCCGTAAGGCGCAAGCCTTTTGCGCAAGCGGCTGACATATTGCTCAATGGCATTTGAACTCAGATCATGGTCAAAACCACTGAGAGACTGCACAATCGCTTCTTTGGCAACGACCTTGCCGCCGCGCACAAAAAGCAGTTCCAGCAAGCCAAGTTCCCGCGCCGGAATATCAATCGATTGTCCTGCAGAACTGAAAGTGCGTGTATTCAGATCCAGTGTGACAGCACCGAAATGCACCAGCGCATGACGCAATCCTGCCTGACGCCGCAACAGCACCCGCACCCGCGCCTCAAATTCGCTGATATCGAACGGCTTAATCATATAATCATCTGCACCGAGATCCAGCCCACGCACGCGCTCTTCCGGTGTACCGCGCGCGGTCAGAATGAGCACAGCTGCCTGATTATGCCGTGCACGCATGGCACGCAGCACATCCAGCCCGTCCATCTCAGGCAGGTTGAGATCAAGAATCACCAGATCAAAATTCTCAGCCGCAGCGGCGGCATGGGCAGACGCACCGTCTTCAACAATATCAACCGCATAGCCGCTACCGCGCAACAAAGCGCCCAGCCCTTCCGACAGCGCCTTATTATCTTCAACCAGCAAAATCCGCACGCTGACAACATCTCCCTGCTGCCCTGTTGCAGCCCGTATTGTTTCTCCCCGACACAGCATATAATGATTACAAGGGCAATGTCAGCGGATACAAAGAAATAATCCTGCATTGTCAGTAATGTTTGGGCCAGCGGGTTTGGGGAGGACAGGACGTGCGCCGTTTCTGGCTGAGTGCGGTTTTAAGTTTATTGCCGGTGTGGAATAGCGCTGTGGCAGCAACGCCCATGATGTTTCCGGCACTCAGCGGCGACAAGAATGCGCCGGTGCTGGTTGTCTATTCTTCTCTGGATGAACCGCTTGCACGACCGATGATTGAAGGGTTTCAGAAAAACAACCCTGATATCACCGTGCGCTATGAGGATATGCTGACCACGGAAATTTATGAGCGCATTGTGCGGGAAACCGATGACGGCTTGAAAACTGCCGATTTCGCTTTTTCCTCAGCCATGGATTTACAGGTCAAACTTACCAATGACGGCTATGCGCAAGCCAGTATTTTGCCGATGAGCGAGCGCTGGCCAAGCTGGGCGAACTGGCGCAACACCGCCTATGCGCTGACATTTGAGCCAGCAGTTTTTGTCTATCACAAGCCGGAATTTAAAGACCGCAAACCGCCGTCAACCCGCGCGGAGCTGGTTGCCTATCTCAAAGAACAGGGTGAAAGCGTTTTCGGCCGTATCGGGACTTATGATATTGAACGCTCCGGCGTCGGCTTTCTGTTCATGGCACGTGATCAGGAGCAGTTTGACGATATATGGACTGTTATTCAGGCCATGGGATCAGCGGGGGTCAAACTCTATTCCACCAGTCAGGCGATTGTGGAACGCGTTGCCGACGGGCGCTTTGTGCTCGGTTATAATATTCTCGGCTCCTACGCCGCAGACTGGGCATCGCGCAACCCCGATGTCGGGATTATTCTGCCAAAAGATTATACTGTGGTGATGTCCCGTATCGGACTGGTACCGGAAGCCGCTGCATCGCCGGAACTGGGGCGGCGCTATCTTGAGTTCTTCATGTCGAAAGAAGGCCAAACCATCCTCGCCCGCCAGTTGCAAATACCGGCTGTCAGCCCTGAAGTGGCCGGAGACAATACCGCTCTGACCCTGCAGGAAATTTACGGCAACAAGCTGAAACCGGTACCTGTCAGCCCCGGCCTGATGGTCTATCTCGATCAGGTTAAACGCAGCCGCCTGATTGCCAAATGGAATGATGTGCTGCGCCAGCAGAAAAAATATTATTGATTTTCACAGGAACAGGCTCACAATCTTCAAAAGACATATGAACAAGAGCCGTTCCTGAAAACAGCACAAGTCTCAATAATTGTGCGCAAAGCGAAGGGCGCGTCAGGTTCGCGTCAGCTTCATATGATCGATTAGCGGGACTGTTGTCCGTGGAGGCGGTTAAACAGTACCGGGGAGGAACACTGTATATGGTCGGGGGCACCACATGCCTGATCCTTCCCGTGCGTTTTCTAAAAACCACAGCCTGCGTTGAAACGCAGCATCAGGAGGATCAGACTTGAAAAAACTTCTACTCGCTTCCCTCTTTGCAGGCGCATTGGCGCTGCCTGCCTATGCAGCAGATTACACCATCATTGCACCGGCTAATCCGGGCGGCGGCTGGGATCAGACAGCCCGTTCCCTGCAGACTGTTCTGCAGCAGGAAGGCATTTCCGGTAAAGTACAGGTACAGAACGTACCGGGCGCCGGCGGCACGATCGGTCTTGCACAATTCGCCAGCCAGCAAAAAGGTAAAGGCGATGCTCTGATCGTCGGCGGCTATGTAATGGTCGGCGCTATTCTGACCAATAAATCACCGGTAACCCTGAAAGATGTTACGCCAATTGCACGTCTGACCGGCGAATATGAAGCAATTGTTGTACCTGCTTCTTCTCCTTTCCAGACAATGGGCGACCTGATTGAAGCGCTGAAAAAAGATCCGGGCGCAGTATCATGGGGCGGCGGTTCTGCCGGTGGTACTGACCATATCGCTGTAGGCCTGATTGCCAAGGCTGCAGGCGTTGATCCTAAGAAGATCAACTATATTGCCTATTCCGGCGGTGGTGAAGCACTGGCCGCAATTCTCGGCAGTCAGGTTTCTGCCGGTATTTCCGGTTACGGCGAATTTGAATCACAGGTCAAATCCGGCACATTGCGTCTGCTGGCCGTCTCCAGTGCCGAACGTATTGAAGGCATTGATGCGCCGACCCTCAAAGAATCCGGCCTTGATGTTGTTGTAGAAAACTGGCGTATGCTGGCTGCAGCCCCTGGTATTTCCGCCGAGCAGAAAGCCGCAATCAATGCGGATATTGAAAAGCTGGCAAAATCCAAATCCTGGCAGGAAACTCTGAAGACCAAAGGCTGGGCTGACACCTATCTGGCAGGCGACGCTTTTGACGCACAGCTCGATAAGGATATTCAGGCAACCGAAGGTGTTCTGAAAGACATCGGTCTTGTTCAATGAGTGAACTGAAACCTGTAACAGCGCGTCGCCCCGATCGGGCGGCGCTTTGTATCGCGGCCATCCTGCTTGTCATTTCCGGCGTGATGTTCTGGGATATGGCACGTCTTTCCGAGGCTGCCGGTTATTCGCAGGTCGGCCCTGCCACTGTGCCTAAAGCCATTGCCTTTGGCCTTGCAGGATTGGCGATCTGGACAATTATTGCTGCTTTCCGCCATGATTTTCCCGAGCGTGAGCCGCAGGAAGTCAAACCGGTACTTTGGATTGTCGGCGGTCTGACCGCGCAGATGTTGCTGCTCAACACGGCAGGCTTCTCTATTGCCACAGGCATCATGTTCGCCCTGACAGCCTATGGTTTCGGCAAGCGCAAATTATGGTTCTCGATCCCTGTCGGAATTGCCGCCTGTTATGTGATCTGGCTGGTTTTTGCCAAATTGCTGCAATTGTCACTGCCTGCGGGTCCGCTAGAGCGGTTGTTCTTTTAAAAAGCCACCGGCTGTCTCCTCGTTGCCGCAGTGCCTTACCCTCTGCGTAAAGCGGCTCAACACGGGAACAATGATTAATGTCTACATTTGAATTTCTCATGCAGGGGATTGTGGTTGCGATGCAGCCGATGAACCTGCTCTATGCGCTGATCGGCGTGACACTCGGCACCGCTGTCGGCGTGCTTCCGGGCATCGGCCCCGCACTGACTGTCGCCCTGTTGCTGCCTGTTACCTATCAGCTCGATGCTGCGGGCTCCCTGATTATGTTTGCCGGTATTTATTACGGCGGCATGTATGGAGGCTCCACCACATCTATTCTGCTGAATACACCGGGTGAAAGCGCCTCGATTGTTACCGCTCTGGAAGGTAACAAAATGGCGCGTAAAGGGCGCGGCGGCCCTGCATTGGCAACAGCTGCTATCGGCTCTTTTGTTGCCGGTCTGATTGCAACCATCGGCCTCGCTTTCATCGCGCCTTATATTGTTAAGCTTGCACTGGTTTTCGGCCCCCGCGAATATTTTGCGCTGATGGTGCTGGCTTTTGTCACCGTGTCATCGGCTTTTGGCGACAGCGCATTGCGCGGCCTGACATCCTTGTTTATCGGCCTTGCGCTTGCCACTATCGGTATTGACCAGCTGACCGGTCAGGCGCGTCTGTCCTTCGGTGTGCCCGATCTGCTTGACGGCATTGAAGTCACCACACTGGCCGTTGCTATGTTCGCGATCGGCGAAACGCTCTTTATCGCCGCTCAGGGCGCACGTGCACCGGATAAAGTGGAAGCCGTTAAAGGCTCGCTGTGGATGTCTGCCTCAGACTGGGCGCGATCATGGAAACCGTGGCTGCGCGGTACATTTATCGGCTTTCCGATTGGTGCCATGCCTGCCGGTGGTGCGGAAATCGGTACATTCCTCTCCTATGCAACCGAGCGCAAACTCACCAAACATCCGGAAGAATTCGGCAATGGTGCAATTGAAGGTGTTGCAGGACCTGAAGCTGCCAATAATGCGTCTGCTGCCGGTACGCTTGTGCCATTGCTGACACTCGGCCTGCCGACAACAGCAACCGCTGCAATCATGCTGGCCGGTTTCCAGCAATATGGTCTGCAACCGGGCCCGCTGCTGTTTGCAACCAATCCGCAGCTGGTCTGGGGTCTGATTGCCAGCTTGCTCATCGCCAATTTCATGCTGCTGGTGCTTAACCTGCCGTTGATCGGCCTGTGGGTCAAATTGCTGACCATCCCTAAACCATGGCTCTATGCCGGTATTCTGATGTTCGCCACGCTTGGTACAATCGGCGCCAATCCGTCGGTCTTTGAACTTGGTATGCTGCTGGCTTTCGGCCTGATGGGTTATGGTATGCGTGTCTTCGGCTATCCGATTGCACCGGCCGTCGTTGGTTTGATCCTTGGCCCGCTGGCTGAGCAGCAATTGCGCCGCGCTTTGTCGATCAGTCAGGGTGATGTGACTGTGTTGTTCACCTCCCCTATTGCAGCTGTGCTGCTGACAATTGCAGCACTGGCACTGATCGTCCCGCTGATTATGCGTGCCCGTGGCCGCGGTCAGGTTCTGTCACAACTTGCGGCGAATGAGGACTAAACCTTTTATATACCCCCGAAAATGACGAGCCCGCCGGTTATGCTGGCGGGCTTTTTCTTTGCTTATCATCATTATTTAACCGGCCATGCGATTCATGCATGGCAGCTCTGTCATTCTGTCAGTTGTGAAAACGGCTTGGTGATACCATCTTTGGAGTATCAGATTACGGCTTTGCAATAGACAAAGCCCCAAACACGGAGAAGCAAGATGACAGAACGTACAAAGCATTCCCGTAATTTCATCAGCCGCGCACTGGCTGTTTTCGGTGCCGCAGCTTCCGCAGCTGCTGCTGTTGAAGGCCGCCGCCGCCCGCATGAAAAAGACCTGCGCACTCTCGGCATTAATCCGGCCGACTTCAGCTAATCTGCTCTATCTATAAGATTTTAAGTCCTTCAGGCCCCGCGCTTCGGTTGAAGCTGCGGGGCTTTTTTGTCAAGGTAGCCTCGGAATTACGGAATCAATCATGATTGCCGGAGGGGAAATATGAGAGTCTATATTTGTGCGGATATTGAAGGTGTTGCAGGCGTTGTAACATCCCAGCAGGGGCAACCCGGCAATCCGGAATATGAGCGCGCGCGCCGCCTGATGACAGAGGAAGTCAATGCCGCCATTGAAGGCGCATTGGCAGGCGGAGCAGACTATATTCTGGTCAATGACTCGCATGGCCCGATGGTCAATATCATTCCGGAAATGCTGCATCCGGCAGCAGAGCTGATCCTTGGCCGTCCTAAAAAATTCAATATGGCTGCCGGTCTGGATGAAAGTTTTGATCTGCTGTTTTTTACCGGTCACCATGCCAGTGCCGCGCAATATGGTGTGCTGGCCCATACCACCAACGGCTTTGCCTTCCGCACTATCAAACTCAATGGTCAGATTGTCGGTGAGCCCGGTTTTTACGGTGCCTATGCCGGTGAACTCGGTGTGCCGGTAGCACTGATCAGCGGTGATGATCAAACTGAACAGGAAAACCGCCCGTTCTTCCCTGAGGCTGAATTTGCCACCGTCAAAACAGCCCTCGGCACCCGTGCAGCGCGACAGATTTCCGTACAGAATGCCCGCGCTATGATCCGCGATCTGGCGAAAAAAGCCGTTGAGCGCAAAAATGAGCTGAAAGTCTGGAAACCATTTACCGGCCGTATCCATGCAGAATTCATTATGAACTCCCCGCTGCTGGCCGATCAGATGGCGATCATCCCTTGTGCCAAGCGCACGGACGCCACCACCATCAGCTTTGATTGTGCAAATGTTGCGGAAGCTGTCGGCTGGATGGGTGTTCTTTCCGGCCTTGCTGCCAATGTGAAATAACAACAAAAAAAGCCGGCAGTGCCGGCTTTTTTTTACATAATTTATATAAGCTTCACAATTTTCCGCTTACTGAAAATGAAATAATAATAACCCGATTGCAGGCACAGCATCGTCGCAAAAGTCAGCGAATAGGCCCACCAAATTCCGTCAATGCCGATCCATTGATTGAACAAATAGGCTGCCGGAATTTCCACCAGTAAGATAGCACTCATGGTCAAAACGGTCGGTGCATAAATCGCCCCGCTTGCCCGCATAGAGCTCATAAACACACTGCTCATGCCAAATAATACAATCGTCCAAAGCACAATATGTAGCAAATGCGCAGCCAGATCTGCGACGGCCTGTTCTGTCAGAAAGGCACTGGTAATATAGCTGGACAATAAATAGGCCAGTGCCACACAGGAGCCGGTAACCAGCCAGTTCAGCTGCAGTCCGGCAATCACAATCCTATGCACTTGCTCGTTGCGCCCTGCCCCGACCGCCTGTGCAGCCAGAATTGAGGCGGTGATACCGATAGAGATGGCCGGAAACTGCACCCAGCCCAATGTCTGCACAATCGCTCCATAGGCGGCTGTCGCCTGTGTACCATGACCATTGACCAGTCCCAGCAGCACAATCTCGGCAAAAGCAATAGTCAGCATCTGCAGTGCTGTTGGCAGGCCAACGCGCAAAATGGTTTTACAATAGGTGCTGTTAAAGCGGATCAGAGCCAAAAAACTGCGCGTGAATGCTATAGGATGATTGCGCCGGTTCCAGTGCCAGATCAGCCAGACCAGTGCCACAGCGGAAGCAATCACCGTGGAAACTGCCGCACTCATCACCCCAAGCTGCGGAAAACCCAGCCAGCCTTCAATGAAGAGTGGCGTCAGCACCATGGCAACAGATGTTGCAACCACAAGCGCCCAGAGCGGACTGACCGCATCACCCACGCCACGGCTCATATTGCTCATCAGCCAGAGCAAAAAAATCACCGGCATGCCCATCATCATGATACGGGCATAATGGGCGGATTCGTTCAGAACGGTCTGTGGCGTGCCAAGAAATGACATCAGCTGCGTGGCAAATAATCCGCCCATTATTGCAACAGTAACAGACACAGTCATCACCATTGCCACCGCACTGCCCGCAACGCCATGTAGCTTGACCATATCCCGCGCGCCCCATGCCTGACCGATCAGCACGGTGGCACCGGCACCAAGACCGATAATCAGCCCGAGAAACAAAAAGAACACCGGAGCAAAGGCGGACATTGCCGCCAGCGCATCAACGCCCATCATGCGACCGACAAAAATACCGTTCAGCGTACCGGAAGCCGCCTGCAAAATATTGGACAGCAGCATTGGCAGAAAAATCAGCATATAGGAGCGCCACAGACCATGCTGTACCGGCGGCTTAACTGCATCAATGCTCACAGAAACAGCTTGTTTATCACTCATATTCTGTCCGCCTGTTTCCATTGCCTCTTCCGTTCTTGCTGTCCGTGCATGCTGCTTCTCATCAATGAGCAATAATCGCAGCTTTGCAATCATGCAAAATAATAAAGCCGCCGGAGTGATCCGGCGGCTCATAATTGCGTGAAGGTGATGAAGCAGCTTATTCGGCTGCTACAGCTTCAGCTTTTGCTTCTGCATGTTCTTCGCGGCGGTTATGGCGAACCGATGCCCAGAATGCGATACCGATCAGCACCGCACCGCCAAGACCGGTAATCACTTCCGGAATATGCACGAGTGTCTGGAAATACATCACCACCGACAGGATCAGGATCGCATAGAATGCACCATGTTCCAGATAGCGGTATTCGCTCAATGTGCCTTTTTCGACCAGCATAATGGTCATGGAACGCACATACATCGCACCGATACCCAGACCGATCGCGATTACGAACAGGTTCTGCGACAGAGCAAAAGCACCGATCACACCATCGAAGGAGAAACTGGCATCCAGCACTTCGAGGTAAAGGAAGGCACCAAAACCGCCCTGTGCCGCAGCGTTCAGTGTTTTCTGCGAAGCATCAAGAATACCGCCAACCACCTCCACAGCAAGGAAGGTCAGAAGACCATAAATGCCGGAATAGAGGAAAGTTGTACCTTCAACTTCACCAAGAATGGACGAGAAGGTCAGAAGCAGGATCAGAACGATTGCAACTTCAACCCCTTTGATTTCAGCCAGACGCGCCATCGGACGCTCGAGCGGACCGAACCAGTGCACATCCTTGTCGGAATTGAAGAAATAGGTCAGTCCCACCATCAACAGGAAGGTACCGCCGAAAGCGGCAATCGGCAGATGCGCATCAGTCATGATACGCGCATATTCTTCAGGTTTCGCAGCAGCCAGAACGATCGCTTCAATCGGACCGATACCGGCAGCAATCACCACAACCAGCAGCGGGAAAACAATACGCATACCGAAAACGGCAATGATGATACCCCATGTCAGAAAGCGATGCTGCCATTCCGGCGTCATATCTTTCAGCTTATTGGCATTCACCACCGCATTATCAAAGGACAGCGAGATTTCCAGCACGGCCAGAACCGTACAGATAAAAAAGATCGAGGCCATACCACCGATTGTGCCGGTGGACTGCCAGCCGAGCCATGCACCAAGCGCCAGACCGACGACGGTGACAATAAATGCCCAGGTAAAATAGCTGAGAACAGTTTTCTGAGATGCAGGCGTGCTCATTTCACGATCTCCTTAGTGGCCGGAGACCGGTCTGTACGATACGCATTATCAATATAAGAACAAAAGTTAAAAGCGGAATCGGCCTGATGACCTTCCGCAGAAAACATGAAAGAATTTTTCATGATCATATGTCCGCCGGCTATATTTGCGGCAGTACCGACATCACGAGAGCGCCGTAAACTCTCGCCAGAGGGGCCCGGTACCGTGTTAGCTCTGTAATGATTGACCCAGCTGTATAAAACAGTTGCAAGGCGGATGCCAGTGCCTCTCACCAGCCGAATTTCCCGCAGCCTTCATACTACAGATGCATTCTAATTAATCATTGTTACGATTGCTTCAAGGGGGAAAACCGATTTTCAGCGGAAAAAAGGCATATTTTGAACATGATTACTTTTTCAAAAGCGGATTTCAGCGCCCGTTACTCATAAAGGGAGATCGGCGTACCATTCGGCACCAGAGACCAGATCTCCCGCATTTCGCTGTTTGTCACCGCCACACAGCCATCTGTCCAGTCCCAGAGATGATGGATCGCTCCGAGAGCACTCCAGCCATTCGGCAGACCATGGATCATAATATTGCCGCCCGGAGATACATTCGCCTCTTTGGCTTTGGCTGCATCCTGCTCATTTGGATAGGAGATATGCAGGCTGAGATGCGCCATGGAACGCGGATTACGCCAGTCGATCACATAATCGCCGACCGGTGTTTTCTGATCACCTTCCTGTAATTTATGACCTTCCGGTGCGCCTCCCAATGCAATGCTATAGGTGCGTAAGACTTCATCACCGCGCAGCAATTGCAGTTCACGCGCGCTTTTACGCACGATGATTTTATCCGCCTGCTGTTCAACAGCTGCCATTGCTGGCGCTGTGCCGGAAGCAAAACGTCCCAGCACTTTTGTATAAGCGAAACCTGCAACCGGTACGGTCAGAGCGAGCCCCAACAGAACGGCTAAAGTTTTTCTGCGCTTTGAAATCATGACACCCGCTGCATAGGAGAGATCAGGAAGCAATCAGCTGCTTCAGAACCTGCAAAGGATGCTGAATTTGCGTCTTTTCCATGATCTCAACCTGTGAACGGCAGGAAAAACCAGTGGCCATAACAATTTGTTCGCGCCCATGGGTCTGCATTTTCTGCCGCCAGCTCAGATCATAGATATTTTCTGACAGCGCACGATTGCGTAATTCATGACCAAAAGTACCGGCCATACCGCAACAACCGCTTTCGCCAATCACCATATTGATACCGAAATGTTTGAAAATCGTTGCCCAAGCCGCAATTGTCGGCGTGGCATTGGTCTTCTCAGTACAATGCGGCAGCAGCATATAGTTCTGTGTGCTATGCTCTGCTGATGGTTTAATCCCGGAGGCAATCTGCCCCAGATGCTGCGCCAGCCATTCCTGTGGCAGTTTCACATCCGGCACGGTTTCATTTGGCAGCGCCGAGCGATATTCACTGCGATAGGTCAGCGTCATCGACGGATCAAGCCCGACCAGCGGCACACCGCTTTTGGCAAGGCTGTTGAGATACAGACTGGTATTGCGTGCCGTGCGGGTAAAGGACTTCAGATAGCCATGCACATGCTGCGCTTTACCATTTGGCTTCAGCTCAGCCAGATAAGGTGTGAAGCCAAGCGCTTTCAGCAAATCCAGCACATCCAGCAGTAATTGTGTATCGAAGAAGCTCGTGAAGCTGTCCTGCACCAGAATAGCCGCTTTGGCTTTCTGCTCTGCGCTCAGATTGTTCAGCACATTTGCATCCGCCATCTGGATATTGCGGGCACGCAATTCTTTAGTCAGGCTCACATCACTCAATGACGGCAAGGCTGTGAGGCCAACCTGTTTCATACCCCAGCGGCCAAGACCACTGCCCATCACACCATTATAAAGCCTGCCGGTTTTGGCAACCAGCGGCATCATATGTTCGATTGAGGCAATCAGCGGGTCTTTCAGCGGGCGCAAATAACGGCTGTAATAAAGCTCAAGGAATTTGGAGCGGAAAGCCGGAACATTGACCTTGACCGGACATTGCCCTGCGCAAGCCTTACAGGCAAGGCAGGTGTCCATCGCATCGCGCACCTGATGGGAAAAGTCATCGCGGTTTTTAGAGCCGAAACTGTTGCTGATACGGTTGAACAAACCACTCCATAGCGGTTTTTCCCGCAGTGCTTGTGCCGAGCGGCGTGGATCAATGCCCTTTTCGCTCAGCAGACGCAACCATTCGCGGATCAGCGAAGCACGACCTTTCGGAGAATAGCGCCGGTCGCCGCTGCCTTTAAAAGACGGGCACATGGCGGAATCTGTGTTGAAATCAAAACAGGCACCGTTACCGTTACAATAAGGCGCATTGTCATAAGCATTACGTACATCCGCAGGGATGATCCGGTCTTTCTGACCACGGAAGGCCAGTTCATCAATCTTTGTCAGCGGCTCATCATCCGGCGTGGCAATCTTACCGGCATTGAGCTGATTATACGGATCGAAAGCCGCTTTGATGCGCTGCAATTGCGGATAAAGCGGGCCGAAAAATTCCGGCACATATTCCGAGCGAACGCCTTTGCCGTGTTCACCCCACAACACGCCGCCATATTTCAGCGTCAGCGCTACCACCGCATCGGAGATACGGCGGATCATGACTTCCTGTGCGGGATCAGACAGATCAAGTGCGGGACGCACATGCAGCACGCCTGCATCGACATGGCCGAACATGCCGTAATCCAGCCCTTCACCATCAAGAAGCGCACGGAATTCAAGAATATAATCGGCCAGATTTTCCGGCGGCACGGCGGTATCTTCCACAAATGCTACCGGACGGCGTGCGCCTTCGACATTGCCGAGCAGACCAACCGCGCGTTTGCGCATTGTCCAAATCGCTTCAATATCATCCGGCTTTTCTGTGGTGGTAAAACCGTGACGGCCGCTTTGCGGAGAATCCGCTAAAGACTGGCTGACAAAACGGATTTTCTCCGCCAGTTCCTCGGCGCTATCGGCCAGCACTTCGGCAATATTTATACCGTCTGTGCGCTTGCCCTCCTCTGACGGAAAATAATCTGCAATCCGGCTCCAGATAATATCGCCACGCGCCAGTGACAGCACCTTGGCATCCACTGTTTCAACTGATGCTACCTGCAATCCGGTGAGAAAACGGGCATCGCGCAGCGCGGTATTGAAATCATCATAGCGGATATTGATCAGCGCCGCGAAACGCGGGATCGGCAACAGATTGAGATCAGCCTCGGCGATCAGCGCCAATGTTCCCTCAGCTCCGCAGAGCAGAGAATTGAGATTAAGACCGCCGTCATCCTCGCGCAAATGCGCAAGATCATAACCGGTAAGAAAACGGTTGAGCTTTGGGAAAGTCTGATCGATCAGATCGCGATTGTCGCGCTCGATCTCATCAATCAGCCGATAGATTGCACCGCTGCGATTATCCGGTTTCTGTAAGTCTTGTAACTCGGCTTTTGAAACCGGTCTGGTGTTCAGCTCACTGCCATCCATCAAAACGGCACGTAAGCCCAAAACATGATTGGAGGTTTTGCCATAGAGACAAGAGCCCTGTCCGCAGGCATCGGTATTAATCATACCGCCGATGGTGGCGCGGTTAGATGTAGAAAGCTCCGGCGCGAAAAACAGGCCATAGGGTTTCAGCGCTTTGTTGAGCTGATCTTTGACCACACCGCTTTGCACACGGGCAATGCGCTTTTCCGGATCAATCGAGAGAATACGATTCATATAGCGTGAGGTATCAACCACCACACCGTCGGTCAGCGATTGGCCATTGGTGCCGGTGCCGCCACCGCGTATCGCCATTTTCAAATGGCGGAATTCTCGCCTTTGGAGAAGCTGCGCAATCTGCTGTAAATCTTCAAACCCGCGCGGATAAATCACGCCTTGCGGACGCACCTGATAAACAGAATTGTCGGTTGCATAAACGGTGGTCGTGGCCGCGCTGAATTCAATATCACCGCCAAAGCTGCTCAGCCGCAACGCATCGTAGAAATCCAACGGCTCCGGTTTTGCCAGAACGTCTGCCTGCAGGAATGGTATCACGCAATTCTCTCCGCATTTGCCGGTTGCATCGCGCCGCAAGCAACCCGTCTTTCGCAAATGTCATAGCGTTTTCAGCCGCTTTTTCCAATCATGCGCAACCGTCTACTTTGTCACGCATTGGCATGAAGTCATGCGAATTATCTTATATAGCTTTATTCTGCGGCATTGAGCTGGCCGTCAAACGGGACAAACAGGGCAGAATCTGCAAGAAAGCCTGTTCCAAACTCTCATAACCGGTGCTCCTATGGCAAAAAACATCCATTCCATGATCCGCGTGCTTGATGAAGCCCGCTCCCTTACATTCTACAAAACCGCCTTTGGCTTGGAGATTGCAGACCGTCTTGATTTTCAGGCTTTCACACTTGTTTACCTGAGCAATGCGGAAAGCGAATTTGAGCTTGAACTGACCATTAATAAAGACCGCAATGAACCTTACAATCTGGGTGACGGTTACGGCCATCTGGCGGTATCCGTCTCTGACCTTGATGCGGAACATGCACGTCTTGAACAAGCTGGCCTCAATCCGGGCAAACTGATTGAATTCAAACCGGATGGTGTGCTGGTCGGCCGCTTCTTCTTCATTACCGATCCGGACGGTTACAAAATCGAGGTTTTGCAGCGCGGCGGCCGTTTCAAATAAATATGAAACGCTTGGCATGAGCTTCCCTGTATAGCTTTGTCGCAGCGACGCTAACGCCAGCCTTGCTGCGGCAAAATTCAGCTAAAATACAGCGCAGATACAATGATTTAATCAAGGTGTAGTTATGCGCATGTCTGCCAAAATGATTATTGGTCTCTCTCTTCTCTCAGGCCTCGCTGTTACCTATCCGGCATTTGCGGAAGGTGACGCTGATAAAGGCAAAAAAGTCTTTGCAAAATGCATGGCCTGTCACACAATTGAAGAAGAGAAAAACCGCGTCGGCCCGCATCTGGTGAATATTCTTGACCGTAAAACCGCAACGGTTGAAGGGTTTAAATATTCACCGGCCATGATCAAAGCCGGTGAAGAGGGCATGGTCTGGGATGAAGCCACGTTGGCTTCTTATCTGGCCGCGCCAAAACAATTTATTCCCGGTAACAAAATGATCTTTGTCGGGCTGAAAAAGCCGGAAGATATCAGCAATCTGATTGCCTATATCCGCTCCAAATCAGCGCAATAAAGGCAAAAAGGCCGGTGATACTCACCGGCCTTTTTGTTTAGCTTACTTCTTCGTCACTTCGGCAAAAGCCTCATCCAGTACATTCAGCAAATGATCGGCATTAGCCTTGCTGAAGATCATTGGCGGGCGCATTTTCAGCACATTATCAAACGGACCTTCCGTGCCCATCAGAATACCGCGGCGGCGGGCGACATTGCACACGGCGCGCGCAATATTGGTGGCCGGTTCTTTGGTGTAACGGTCATTGACCAGTTCAATGCCAAGGAACAGGCCAAGGCCGCGCACATCGCCGATCACTTCATAACGGTTCTGCATCTCACGGAAAGAATCCATCAGATAATTGCCGATTGTCAGCGCATTACCACGTAGGTTCTGGCTCTCAATCACATCCAGAACCGCAAGACCAACGGCACAGGACACCGGATTACCGCCAAATGTGTTGAAATATTCCATGCCATTATTGAAGCTGTCAGCGATTTCACGGGTAGTGACCATCGCTGCCATCGGATGACCGTCACCGATTGGTTTGCCCATCGTCACAATATCCGGTGTCACATCCTGCGTTTCAAACGCCCACCAATGGCTGCCGACACGGCCAAAACCGACCTGCACTTCATCGGCGATACATATACCACCGGCATCGCGGATCATCTTGTAAACGTGCTTGAGGTAGCCATCCGGCATAAAGACCTGACCGGCCACACTCGGAATGGATTCCGCGATGAAGAAACCCGGGCCTTCACCTTTTGCCTGCATGAGCGCGATCTGCTCGGCCACGCTTTCCGCATAGAGCCTGGCGTGATCTTCCGGTGCCCAGTCTTTCGGTGCGCGATAGCTGTCCGGTACTTTTGCCACATAAACATGCGGCTTGGCACCTTTACCGCCCTTGCGGTTGAACTTATACGGGCTGATATCAATCAGCTCCTGCGTGGTGCCGTGATAAGACCAATCGAGCACAACCGCATTTTCACGTCCCGTATGCACACGCATCATGCGCAGTGCCAGACTATTGGCCTCGGAACCGCTATTGGTGAAACCGGCAACAGTGAGATTATCCGGTAAGGTAGCCGTCAGGCGCTCTGCATAGGCAACAATATTATCATGCAGATAGCGGGTATTGGTGTTGAGCGTTGAAGCCTGTTTGGCCATAGCTTCCACCACTGCCGGATGGGCATGGCCGATATGGCAGACATTGTTAAAGCAATCGAGATAGGCGCGACCTTTATGGTCGATCAGCCAGACGCCGTCACCGCGCACAAATTTTATCGGATCTTCATAGGAGATCGACAGATTCGGCAGCAACATCTCGCGGCGCATCGCCACGATTTCTTCCTTGCTGCGGCCGGATTGCTGATAGAACTCTTCGGCCATACCGGCAAAATTGCGCGCATCCGGAAACAGCTCTGCCCAGACATCGAGATAGGCTTCTTCACCCACGCCGATAATATCCATCGCTGTCAGGCGGGTATCGGTGCAAATCTGCAGATGCAGATGCGGAGCCCAATGGCCGTTTTCAGTTTCATCGCCCATATAAGCGACAAGACCACCCGCTTTCAGAATATCGCCTGCTTTGAGACGATTGCCTGCCTCATGCGCCAGATGCCCCCAGAGCGAGATGAATGGGGCACAGCCTTCAGGACGGTGTTCCAGAGTAATCAGGCAACCATAGCCGAGCGGATCCGGCTCAATATCCACGCTGCGGACAATCGCATCAAGCGGGGTATAAAGCGGGGTACCGGAAGCCATGAACAGATCAAGCCCCAGATGACAGGTACGGCGCTTGCCCTTCACAAGTTTGGATTCAAACATCGTACCGGCATAGACGGTGCGTTCCTCACCCCAAGGGCCGATACCGACTTCCGTGCCGGTAACAGCGCAATGTTCTTCCCACATTGCCTGTGCAATGACCGGCTGTTCTTCTGCCGATTTGATGGTCATCGGATGGGTCGGATCACCGTAAGGCACCAGTTCCGCCGGATAGGCAGCCACCGGTTTATCCAGTAACGGCAAGAGCTTTGAACGGTTATTCTTCAGCCAATTGACCGTTGCCGATGCACCAGAAACGGCATCAAAGCCGCAGGCCTTGCGCAGAATTGCCGTTGCAAACAGCGGCTCCATACGGTCGAGCTTGCGCAGGAAATCCCATGCCGGTTTTTCACTGATCGCCAGATACGGATTGTCTTCGGCCTCAGCATGACGCGATGCGGAAATCGTGACCGAAGTTACCAGACGCATCGCGATCAGATCATAGAGCAGATTCAGCTCTTCTTCGCGCAGCGGGTAATATTTGTGGAAGCCTTTAGCGATAGCGGCAGCGGCACTGATCGGTGCATCATGATCCAGACCGGCATAAGCAGCAGCAATCGCCACTTCCGCAATCACCGGCGTATAAAGTGCATCGCCGAAATCAATCAGACCGGCAATCACGTCATGATTGTCATTGCCGACAAGCACATTCCAGTCATTGGCATCATTATGAATTACGCCGGAGCGAAGTGTGCCGAGCTTTGGTGCGACCTGTGTTTCAAAACGGGCAATGAAACGTTCCAGCAAGGCGCGGTCATCGGTATTTTTCACAAAATGCAGACGGTCTTTCGAGCGGCCTGCATTTGTCATGTCCCAGTCGAGATCGCGCAGTGCACCGGCATGCATGAAGCCCTGTAAGGCCGCATCGAACTGGCCGAGCAATTCACCTAAACCCTCCAGCGCCTGCAATGAGCGGGAGGATTCTGCCAGCGGCAGGCCATCAACCCAGCCGACCAGACGGATGTTATGTACGTCGCCATTGACCGAAAGCGTATCGGCAAGGCTGTCGCCTTTCAGCGTCGGCACAATATGCGGTACCGGCAGATGACCGGCATGATCGCGAATATGCCCCAGCAAAGCAGTCTGGAAACGGCTTTCCACCACCGGCTCAGATGCATTGATAATCTTCAAAATGAAGATTTTACCTTCTGCCGTGGTCACTTTGAAATTCTGATCGCGTTCGCTGTTGAGCGGCGACAAATCTCCGCTCAGACCATAATGGGACTTGAGCAGAGAAGCGGCATCGGTGAGTGAATATTGCGGCGCGGTATCAAGCATGACTGTTCCGTTTTATGAGCCTGTCCCTGAGACAGGCGTTGCATCTTATGCGGACAGATTTGCACAGCATAAAAAGATGCGCATCAGACAAAGTGCCGGTTGCACCGGCACTTTGTTTCAAGTAACCGTCACTTTGCCGGTGAGGTTTTTCATCGTAAAAACCATGCAGTTTCAGAGGGGAAATGATGCAGGATATTGACGCTACGGATCAGAAAATTCTGACCATTCTGTCTCAGGAAGCCCGCATTCCGATGAAGACCCTTGCAGGGCGTGTCGGCCTGTCCCGCAGTGCAACCAGCGAGCGCGTTGCACGCCTTGAGAAGAATGGTGTGATCCGCGGCTACCGCGCCGATATCGGCCTGCTGGATGATGCAGCGCTACAGGCTTTTCTGATGATTACGCTGAAACGCACGCCAAGCATTTCCATTCTCGATATTCTCGCCGGATTGCCGGCCGTGCGGAAAGTCTCGTCGGTCAGCGGCCAGCTTGATCTGGTGGTGGAAGTGGAAGTAGCATCCATCAACGCATTGAACGAAATCCGTAATAAAATTGCTGAAATCGAGAATGTGGAAGACCTGACCACCAGTATTGTGCTGCGCCGCGAAATCCTGCGCGATAAATAGCATTATTTCTGCCCTGACAGGAGGATACTCTCCATGGAAAAAAGCAACACCAATCCGCTGCATATTGCGCAAAACTGGTTTGAACAGGGGCGCAAGCTGGCTCTGGTTACCGTGCTTTCTGTCTGGGGTTCTGCACCGCGCCCTGCGGGTAGTCATCTGATCTGCGACGATCAGGGTAATTTTGAAGGATCAGTCTCCGGCGGCTGCATTGAGGCGGAAGTGATTGCACAAGCCTTAGACGTAATGGCAGCAGGACAAGCCCGTGATCTGTCTTTTGGCATCAGCGATGAAACTGCTTGGTCTGCGGGGCTATCCTGCGGCGGCACGATCCGGCTGCTGATTGCGCCCTATGATGCAGCCATGCATGACATGGTGAAACAGATCGTGCAGGCGCAACACGACCGGCGGCGCGTTACCAGCCGCACTGAGCTTGTAACCGGACATATTTCGCTTATTCCCGCACCGGATAATACCAAGATCACACAACTCGATGAAACCGGCTTTATTCAGACATACCGCCCGCACCCGCATATTGTGGTGACCGGTGCCGTACATATAGCGCAAGCGCTGGCACAAATGGCGCAGATTACCGGCTATGAGCTAAGTATCATTGATCCGCGCAGTGGTTTTGCCACAGCGGAACGCTTCCCGTCCGTCAATTTATACGAAACATGGCCGGAAGAATTTTTCAAAACCAATCAGCCGGATAGCTTTACGGCGCTTGTTGCGCTCAGCCACATTCCGCATCTCGATGATCCGGCACTCACTGCCGCCCTGAAAAGCGATAGCTTCTATATAGGCGCTCTCGGCAGTCGAAAAACCCATGCCAAACGGCTGGAGCGTTTAACAGCAGCAGGGTTTGAAGCGACAAATTTAGAGCGTATTCATGCGCCGATCGGATTAGCGATCAGCGCACAGGAACCGGCAGAGATTGCCGTGGCCATTCTGGCAGAGATTATTCAGGCCTATCGCAAGGCCTGAATTGTAAACACTTAGCCGACACTCAGGCGCAAACGTCCGTCGCCGTCCTGCATGATGCCTAAATTGATAAAGTCGCGGAACTCAACATTGCCGCCTGTCACCACGTGACTATGGGTTTCGCTGATCACCACAACATCAGAATCCGCAGCTTTACCCGCAGCAATACCGGCCGGTGCATCTTCAAAAACCAGACAATCGGCAGCATCAAAGCCAAGACGCTGCGCCCCCAGACGATAACCGGACGGATCAGGTTTGCCAGCACTCACATCTTCCGCCACGACGATGGTTTCCGGCATCGGCAAACCAGCCGCAGCCAGACGGGCTTCCGCCAGTTCACGTGGCGCAGAGGTGAC